>Ga0206123_10002196_pt1 | contig 17312 bp, 19 predicted proteins | sample Helgoland_Spring_2_FD_160086 | JGI IMG/M metagenome (GOLD analysis project Ga0206123, IMG submission 160086) | Pelagic subsurface seawater microbial communities from Kabeltonne, Helgoland, North Sea - Helgoland_Spring_Bloom_20160316_1 | ecosystem: Environmental > Aquatic > Marine > Epipelagic ...
TGCCGAATTGACAGAATTGCGTAAGCCATGTTATTGGTTCCCGTGTAAACAAAAACAGAGTCCTCGATTACTGTGTTGTAAGAAAAGAGATAGTAGTAATCATTGATGCCACCCTTTTCAAAGTAACAACCTTTAAGCCAATTAGCGCCCGATGACCCAGAGTAAATTAGCGCTTGATGCAGGCCAGTCGTAGGGGAAAAGTTAATAAATTGACAACCCAAAATGTTAATTGAGCCTTCAATTCGCAAGATAGTTGCGTGCGGTTGATTTTGTCCGTCGAACACACAAAACGAAATACTGCCGTGATACTTTAAACGAACAGCAAATTGATTTGAAACCGCAATAAAGTTTACAAACCGTATGTTGTGCAATCGAATACCGTCATAGTGAACGGCTGACCAAGTAACGCCGCCAAGATCATAGGTTGGCTGGTGTTCGTTGTAACCAAGTATCGTCAACTGACGACCGTTGTTCGGCGAATAGCCTGCTAAGTTCAGTGGAGTCGTTTGGTTAATGTCACCGGCAACAATGTTTATCCAGTCGCCGGTTGAACCCTTACCGGCAAGAATAATTTGATCGACCGCGTATTGAATTAAGTCATCAGTCTTTCCCCACGGATCGCCAATCGTGCCGCTTCCGCTTCCAGATGCAGACGCGATTGTTCCGTCAACGTAATACTGTGCCATCGGTTAGCCTCGCACTCTTGGATGGTATGGTTTGCCGATTAAATTTTGCGCGGTAAAGCATCCGGCAGTTCGTCGTTGATTTGTGTAATCGTCTCGCATCCCTCGTTCAAATCGTGCTGCGTCCATCAGTGCATCGCTTGGCATGAAGTTTCCGTTGTCTGCGTCCTTCGCCCCGCTTTGAGTTATTATTTCGTTATCGTTGTAGCAGAAGTTGGTCGCTGGATTTGCTGTTGGCGAGTTGTTCCCGCCGTTGATTGAGCCAATGTTATAACCAACATTTCCAAAGCACCCCAAACTCGCACCAGCCCCATAAAGCGTGGTCAAGTGACTGTTCGCTGTCCCATCTCCGTGAACATAATTGTTGTACCAGATGCTAGTTTCCCAACCGTCCAACCGTCCGCATGTAACGCCGGTGTTTCCGCGAACGTCAAACGTGCAGTTGATGACATGCGGCGCGACTTGCAGGAAACCTAATGATGGCGTTGTTCGCCCTGAGTCTTTTAAATCAAAAAAACAATCTAAGTAACTGCCAGAGTAAAACAGATTCGATGATGGCGAGTTCCGGCAATCAAAGTAAGTGCCGATTGATTTGGCACTGCTGGAATAGGCTTGCAGATTTTGACTTGGAATGTATCGACAGTTGATTAAATTAAACTGGCGATTCGTGGAAGTCATCACGCCGCCTTGCGTTGGATTAAAAAGAATATCGCAATTAAAGAAACAAGCGAAAGTTGAGCCACCCCATAAATGATTTGTTGAATCGGATTGGGTTGGTAGATTGCTAAACGTCATGCCTGTAAAAACAATGCAATCAAGCCGCGTCTGACCTTCGTTGTAGTTGTAACCAATTTTCCCATTCCCGCCTGCGTCCCAATTTGTTCGGTCACGCCCGTTCCCAACGATTCCAAGAGGGCGGTCTTGGTTATAGTAATTCGTGGCGGTAGTCTGCTGAACCCACGGGCTTTGTGTGCTGTTCACATCACCGGCAAGAATGATAAGCTTATCGCCACGACTGCCTTTTCCTGCGCCTGCTTCAATCTGCGTTACCGCATAATGAATCAAGTCGTCGGTCTTGCCCCACGGATCAAGTTCAGTACCCGAACCCGTCCCGCTTGCGCTTACAATTGTGCCGTCAACATAATACGTTGCCATTGTTAACCCATCGTTGCGAGTGCTGCGGTAATGGCGACAATCAATGCCGCTTCGTCACCTTGGTAAAACGCTTCTTCTGCACCAGCGTTTATCATTGCGTCATCCCATTTTGACCGCAAAGCAAACTCTCGTTCGATTCGTTCTTGCTCGGCTTGCTCAAGTGCGATGCGTTCGGCCTCCAAGTCTTTGGCCTCTTGGACATCTGCCGCTGTGCAACCAGGGAACATCAAGCCGCCGCCGAGTAAATAGAATTCGTCGCATTGTTCTTGGGTCGCGACTCCGGCAAGAACCAATCCACCCCAACCAGCAAACAAGCGGCCAGCGATTTCGGTCGAAGTATAGGTTTGCAATTCGGTTGCCGATTGCCCAAACAACGATGACCATAGTTCTCCAAGCGATTCAGCCAAGTCAACAAGCGTTCCATCGTTTAATCCGGTTTGAATCGCTCCCGACATTACATCCGGTGCTGACCAATACCAGAGCAGTTCGTACCGCATCCACGTTGTTGCGTCCGGCACTTGAATATTGGTCGCCGCGATTGCCTTCATCGCGTTTGCCGCATCTTCGTTTGGCAAGTCAAGCAACCCGCGTTGCGATAGTTCGTTGTAAAGTGACATGTTTGTTTCCTATCGGCAAAATAAACGTCGAACAAAAGAACGAACCGGCTTGCGACGAACTCGACGTTCGCGAGTGACTTGCACAAACGTTTCGACCGCTGGGCGTTCCAATACAACCCGGCGAACTGTTTTCCGATCAAGAACCTTACGTACAGGTTGACGCAAGCAATCTTCGCACCATTCTTCGGACTCAACTACCATTGGAACGGGAACCGGATCTTGTAGCTCGAGGAATTCTGGTTCGTTGGCAATGCAACACAAAGTTAATTGAGTTGCAGTAATGACGAAACAAATCCCACTGATAACAAAAAAGAATTTAACTTTAGGCATTATTTTTTCCTTACAAGACTGTAAATGTATTTAAAAAACTGGATCGGCCAGTCGTACTTTAGTGGACTTAAAATCGTTGGAGCAATCCAGGCAGATAGAACTGCAATTATAATTGCTGCCCAAAAAGCAAATCGAATTAATGACCTAAAGAAATCAACGATGCCACCAAAGATTGTCCAATTACGCGGGCGGTCTTTTCTAAAACTTTTGCCGTGGTCAATGTCCTTTTGCCGAAGTGGAAACCTCCATCTTCGATTAACGTTTGACACTGGCAGCGGTTCTGGATCGCTCGATGTTTGATCTTGAATTGACACAGTTTCCAATTGATCGCATGTGATTGCACCAATTGGGAGCAAAGCGAGCCTTTGCCGAATTGGGATTGCACCATCTGGCAAAAAGTTTGGCTTTGAACTTACCCTTCCCGATTTTATGTCGGCGACTCGGTTACTATCCATAGCGAGGCCGACCCATTCGTTGCCTTGCTTAATTGCCCAAGCTGTTCTGCCGACAATTTCCCAGCGATCCCTCGAGGATGAGAATTTGTAAATCGCTCCACCACTGTCGCCAGGAATCGATTTAGGTTTGTAATAAATTAATCCGTCTTGGATTTTTATTACATCGCCGCACCTAGCTCGAGGAACCCTGCCGTCGCTGCATCCAATAGTAAAAACCTTGTCGCCAACCTTAACAGGGTCACTGTCGTATGGAGCATAAGGTACTACCGGGGGAACTCCCTGCAAGTCGGCTAATGCAATTACAGTTGTCGCGATGTCTTTTGAAACTCCACTTTGAAACCAGCTTTCGGATGTTTGGCATCGCTGAGAGGCAACTAAATCTCCCTCCCAAAAAACATCAAGAACGTGCCTTGTTCCCCGGTCATTCATTACATGTCGGTTACTCTCGTATTCGACATGCGTGGCCGCAAGGGGATCGTTTGTCTCAACGAGTTCGCCAGTTGCGTTAGTTAGGTAGCGGATTGCTGACGCTGTTCCAATTGATCCACTGCTTCTTACTCGAGCAGTTGAATCAAAACATTCTTGAGCCAATCCATCAAACTGGTTTTCTACGACCGGATCATTATTAACATTTCGGTCACATCCAACCGGCAAACAAAGCAGCAAAACTATTAAAAATTTTTTCATTTCAGCCAACGTTTATTAAAGCGGAAGCTCCTCCATGAGCATTCCTGTGAATTATATTCCGTGCAATTTACTTATTTATTTATTTAATTTCGAGGGTCAAATCTCTATACCTAGTCTTTTACAAATGATTTGTGAGTAATCCCAAACTGCATTTGCTGTCCCGCTCGAGGTTTTTGCTTTCACATGGATTGTGTTGTTGCCAGCGGAAATGTCGGTTGCTGAGACTGAATCAATAAAAGTTATCGTTCCCGTTTCTACCGAAGTGTTATGAGGAGCGTCAAACAAATATTCAATACTGTTTGCAGTAGTTCCAAAAATTTGTATCTTCAAATCGTCGTTGTGTGGAATCTCGCACGCAAACTGAAAAACAAATTCGTAAAGACCCGGTTGGATTATTTTTACACCGCTTTCTGAAGCGTCTCCTATTGCCATGACTTCTCCTAAGTTACGTTCCAATTATAAACTGGCGAGTCTCCAGTTGCTGTCGTCGAATCGGTTACGCGAATCGAAACAGAACCTGAACCAGGGAAGTTCGCTTGACCTGTAATGTCTCCGGTCGTTGCGTTCAAACTTAAACCGCTCGGCAGCGATCCTGAAAGAACAGTGAACGAGTTAGGTGCGGTTGCTCCTGTGATGTTTGCCGCAAAATTGACTGGCATCAACGTGCTAATGTTTGCCCAGTTGTAAGGGTACGTTAAGGTAATCGTAACGGGCGTTCCAACCGTCCAGTTTTGACTGCTAGTGACGACTTCCTGTCCTAGGCTATCAATGCCCCTAACAACAAAAGAACCGCTCCCGTTCGTTGTTGGAACACCTGAAATGATGCCAGTGCTTGCCGCAATTGTTAGACCTGCTGGTAACGCCCCGGAAGAAATCGAATAAGCTACTGATCCGCTCGCCCCGGATATCGCCGGCGAAGCATTAACAGCCGTGGATGTATTAAGGGTTCCCCAGTTTTCGCTGTAGCTTAAAGTCATCGCGGTTGGCACTACTCCGTCACCACTCTGTATCAGCACTGTCATGCCTGGTACTAAAGCATAAGACGTTGTGAGTGTTTGGCTTTCCGTATCGTTCTGCAATTGGAAAACAGTTGAGCCGACTGAGTCCTCGCATTCGGCTCCAATGATTCTCCATAAAAATTCATCGTAAAAGTAATTAAGTAAAACTTCTTTGCCTGAGCTAATGTTCTGGCTGGTCATCCAGTCTAGCTCTGCTGTTACCTCCTCGCCTGTTGCCGCACCGTCTCGGTAAATTTCAACAGTTCCGTTTCCACCGGCAGATATTTGCTGAGTGGTTTTTCCTACCGCAAGAGTCTGCACTTGCGGGTTTAAATGTACTTTGCATAGTTTGGCTGTGCCGACTTCGGAATACAGTATTTCCACCGAGGTTCGGTCATGGCACGACTCAAGCTCAAACGGTGTTGAGGTGCATCGAGCGTATTGATGGTTGGCATCGGTAACATTGATTGTTGCGTTAGTAATTCCAGAAACAATAATTTCACCAACTCCGCTTTGACCACTGCCATAAGCATCGTAGTCCACAGGTTGTTGCGTAATACCCATAACTTTTGTTGATGAATTTGTTTCCAACGCCTCGTAGCACAAACATTGCCTGTACGATGCGTCCGTTTGTGCAGGGGCAGCTAAAGTAATTGGGTCGCCAAGAACTACAGGCGAAAAAATTGGAATGTCCGTTGACGTACTATTTTGAACGCGAACTTGCCTTGGAATTCTAAACGCGCGTTGAGGTCTTTCAGTCCTTGCGTCAATCTTGTTGACGTGGTCAGCGATGCTGTTATAGGTTTTCCCATTCAACCAAACAGTGCTTGATGATTGCTGCGTTTTTTTAATGGTCATAGTAGGTTGTTTAAGTTTACTCCCGGAGTTAACTCGTCAACATGCGCAGCAATTGGAGTGTCGACCACGTCAAAGGTGTTTGGGTCAATTGCTGTTCCATATTGTACATGCAAGTATTGCCAACCTAGTTTACTTGGCACTGTAATGTTGCCGTATAAACTTGGAATCACAATGTTTGTAAAACTTGGAGAGGCCGCAAAGTTAAATGTTACAACGTCAAATTTCCCTGCGTCGTTTGAGCCGTCTACCCCTATTAACTTTACCTCGCCAATTCCAAACCCACGCCAGCCAACATTGTTAGGCAAGCCAACAAAACTAGCTGCGTTTGCTAGGAAAGCAAGATTAAAAACACCCTTAGAATAGTTTCTTTTAATGCTAAATGAAACGACTGGAATATCAATGTTTGCTCCCTCAGCACCTGACTCAGCACCCGTGTAATTTATTAGACCATTGAATTCTGGAGCGGTTTGACCTGCTGGTGCGAAAGTGCCGACGTGGTTAAATGTGGTCTTTTGCAATTGGGATGTGACGCTTACCGACCCAGACAACACTTCGTTTGAAGTTGTTGTTATTTCTGGTGGAATGTATTCTTCCCAAGTAACACTTGCTTCCCACTCATCCTCGATCCCAGGGTCGGGTTGTGTGACATTAATATCCTTCCGAACCATAAAGGAATAATTTGTATCAGTCAGCGGCGCAGCTGCAAGGATTGCACCTTCGGCAGCATACCTACTGGCATAGCCATGTAGATTATAGTTTCGTGTAATTGAAACCATGTTGTCGTAAAGGATGACGCTGCTTTCATCAACAATACAAACAGTTCCCATTTTTTACCTCTAAACTTTCTTTCAAGTTTCTACATAGAAACTATTCTGCCAAAGACTTGCTTTTGGAACGCATGCCATGTATCCTGGTTCTTTTGAAATTTACCAAACCCGGCATTAAAATCTCTGTAGGCGCGAGCAACTGCTCGCAGTTGCTTTATTTGTTCTTGACGTTGTTCCTTTGCTCTCTCCGCTGCTTGTGCTGGTGTAAGACCTGTGGCGAGCCTCTGTGCAAATCCTCCACCAAAGAAACTTCCAATTGACTTTAATTGGTCGTTGCCTTTGTCCATAGTAAATGGATCGTCATCTTTTTCCACCTTCGACAATTTAGCTTGTTCTTTTCTCAATCTTGCCAATTCTTGTCTTTGACTTTTTGTAAAACCAGCTTCCTTGTCACGCAACCGTTGCGCTGCTTCCTCGCCTTGCCTTAAAGCTACTATCTGCAATTCGAGTTCTCGTTTTTGGTCTTTAAAAGTTTGCTTTAATGCATCTGCCTTAGCTTTCCGTTCTTCAGCCGCATCGGCAGTTTTTCTTTCCAAATTTAAAAGAATTTCCTCTTGACGAATTATGTCAGCGTTTGCTTTCGACATTCCGTTTCTAATATTAATTAAACGCTCGGACTCAATTCTTCCAAGCGTTATTTCTTTTTGCTGATCGCGCAAAGATTGAATTTGTTCACTTGCAGATTCGTTTAAAGCTTTTGCATCGTCGATTTTCTTTTGGGCAACCTCGTTTATCTTTTGATCGACCTCGAGTTTTTCTCGCTTCAATCTTAATGACTTTGCTTCGGCAGGAGTTAGTTCTCCGTCCTGGATATCGATGTACTCCTGTAACGCCATCTTCCCTTTTTCGAGTTCAATTCTTTGCCTTTTTAGAATTTCCTCTTGCTCTTCTAGATAGCTAATAACCGTAGCTTGTGCTGCTGGGTCGCCAGTTCCACCCCCACCCTTTTTAAGAATTGCGTCTATTTCGTCTTGCACAATTTCTCTGTTTGCAATTTCCTTTTTTAACTGCTCAATTCTTTCTTTGGTTTTTTGCTGAAGTTGTCTATCTGGTGCTGGACTGGAACTTCCACCTTGACCGCCCCCGGGAACAGGCGCGCCAACGTCAGAACTTCTGTTGGATAGATCGTCGTAAAGTTCTATAAGTCCGTTAAGTTCAATTTGCCTTTTAACTATTTCTTTTCGAATTTCCTGTTCGTTCTTCTTTGTAACTTCGCCGGTTAAAAATCTTTTTCGCAATTGATTTTGATTGTATTCATCTAATCCCTTTTGAAGTATTTGAGTTCTAACCAACTCGTCATTTAAATCTTTAGCCGCTTTACCTGCGTCGTAAAATATGTCTGCTAAAACTGTTCCAACTTGATAGCTTGCGTAGGCAACGATGGCTACAAGCGATGCCTGGAAAATTTTAATCTGAGCAGTTCCAGCACCGACCGAAGTTGAAAATGCAGTTTGTAAAAACGTAGCAACCTTTGTGACCTGATTTAAATTTGCCAATGCCGAGGCAAAAGTATTTGTTAAAACGCCAGCAGTTAATAATGCCGACCCAACGGCAACTAACGCAATTGACATATTAAAAAAGCTTTTTGTTACTGCTGGATTATTTTCAGCAAAAGTTTTTACGCTGCCTGCAACTGACGCGACTACTTTGACAATTGACGTAAAAGCTGGCAATAAAGCAGATCCAATAGCATCAGACATGTCCCTTAATTCGGCTTTTGCAATACGAGAGGCATTTGCTAAATCGCCTGAAGTTCTAGAGAAATCGCCCTGAGCTTTTCCAGATTGCTCAATGATTAACGAGTACCTAGCAGAAACTTTTGCGGCCTCAGATAATTCGCCATTGACCTTTTGAAAGCCAAGTTCGATTGCTCGAGCAGCAACCTCAGTTTCATTTAGAAGAATTCCGAATTCTCGAAGCGGTTTAGATTCACCAACCAGACCAGACTTCAATTTTTCAAACGCAGTGTCGATATCTACGTTATTAAAACTTGCTAGGTCGGCGGCAAGTTCACTCATCTCAACAGAAAGCTTTGCTGACTCAGCGGCAGTTTTTCCCGACTGTTGAATAATTAGACCTAGTTCAGATGCGTAGGCTTGAGCGTTGGATTTTGCAATTCCAAATTCACTAGCAGTTGTTTTTGACCAATCAATAACTGACTGTGCGGAACCTTCAAAAACTTCAATTGTCTTATTAGTGGATTCCCTTAAATCCGATGCTCCTTTCGCAGCAAGAGTAAACGCTGTAAGTGAAGCAGCACCTAAAGCAAAGGCAGCGCGTCCGGCTCTTTGCATTTGCATTGCACTAGCCCGAACAGATTTTGTCGCTTTCCCAAGCAGGTTTTCCATCCTGCGTTGACCGCGAACGTCGAGTTGGACGTAAGCGTTTGCAATCCTAATTGCTGATGCTGCCATGTTTTAAACCCCAAAAGCGTTGCAAATATCATCCATTGTTGGTTCTACTTTTTTTTGTTCTGGGGCAGTTGATACAATTCCCTGTGAACCGTTCCACATTTCAATCAACTCACGCAATGTAAACGGTTCTGGGTTTACGCCAATTGCGCCAGCGATATTGTAAACTACCCACCAAAAGCTTTTTTCTCGGATAGTTCCTGAAGAGAAACTGCTGGATCTTCCCAAGTGGTCACCATCTCTTTGAACTCCTTGTTTGCTTTCTTCCGGGTTGCCTCGATCATTTTTTCCATGTTCACTACGTTCTCTGGACTCGACGCTAAGTCCAAAGTCATCTTCGCCTGCAAAAGCGACACCTTCGTCATTTTCTCCAGCAATTTGTTGGTCGCCTCTGCCCTCGCTGGGTAGAGACTCTGGATAAAATTTTTAAACTCCCTCCAAAACGCAGAGTCCGCAGCAACAAATGATTCGCCATTAATGCGTTCATCAAAATCGTCCTGCGAAATTTTTTCAGTTTCACCCGAAGGGACATCAATTAAAAGATAAATGATGTCCATTCGGTCGAGTGGCCGGTTATGCAGTTTCGTGCAGACCTCTGCTGTATCGTCTGCCAAAAGGTCAAAACCAAACCTCGATTTAATTAACTTTGCTTTTCTAATGTTAAGGGACAAATCCCAATGTTTGCCCTCCTCATCTTTAAAACTTTCCATCAATTCTCTCCATTAAAATCGTGAAACTAAATTTTTAACTACGCAATGCCTGAGCCATATACTCTACGAACCTTTGGCGAGTATGCGGAGCGAGCCGCAGGTTTAAATGTAAGCGCGTTTGTGTTATTGCCCTCGGATGGCTGAGTGTCGTCATCCTGCTCGATTAGGAAGTTACCAACAAGTCCCCAGGCTGAAGTCTCGGTTCTTGCATCGTTAAGAACAAGAAGAGAAACGATACCAGAGGTGTCCGACAAAGCCTGCCACGCTTTTACCATTGCGTCCGTAAGACGAAGTTCGTTGAGGTTGACGGTAATCCCGGTGTCTCGCTTTCCACCAGTGTATTCTTTGTCGTCTCCGACACATCGGTCAACAACCTCGCGCAAAGTTCTAGCTCGAGTAATTCCAACGTCTACAACGCAAAGTTCGACCCAAGAGGCATCGCCTAAAAGTGTTGCGTCAGTAACCGATGATGAAATATCAAGGTCTGAACTTTGGTAGTAAAGTTTTGAGTATTCGCCTAAATGATCTGGATTTGCCATTTCATTAATTCCTTATTTAAAAAATGTGTTTTTCTAACTGAGAAGGATCTTGAATCCTAAGATTACTAAAATGCTTTTTAAGGTTTTGCGCCTTAATGGTTTCGTTAAATGCGAGACGCATTGTTGGACGAGCTTTGACCTTCCTATTACCGGGAGGAATTACGACCCATTTAATGTCTTTCTTTTTTGGCAAGGGCATTTGCTTTGCAGTTTTCCCTTGCTTTTTTCTTTTTGCCTTTACCTCAGCTTTTTTCATTAGCCAATAATTATGCTTCCATTTAGGCGCAACTCTTTTTGCCAATAACACTGTTGGTCTAGAGGCTTGAACACTTCCCCCATACTCAAGCATATTAGGAATCGTTACACCTCCAACTGGTCGCGCGCCGTCTTTCCCAGTGTTTTGAAATCCAGTTTTTTTAAATCCAACAATAAGCGTCATTGTTCTTGGGTTGTAGTTTCTTTCAACCGTGTTGAACATGATCCTTGCTTTTCCACCTGATCTAATTGGTTGACCAGGGAAACTATGCGGCTTTGTTTTTGTGCTTTTCTTTATACTTCTTTTTGCTTTTCTTCTGATAGCACCAGCAATCGACTGCATTGCCCGATCAATTTTTCTTTCAATCGCCCGTGCCACTCTAACCCCGCGTCTTTGCGTTGCGTCGGTGCGTACAGATAGATAAGGCGAAATGGCTTTACCTAATTGCGTTGATTTTGTTAGTTGAGGTATTCTAACCATATGAAATATTAAATTCGGAATACATTATTCCACTGCCAATTAACCAATCTTGATTAAGTACGCTAATAGTCTCAAAGCTTATTTGATTTTCCGAAGTAAGTTGGCGATTGTCGGCAAAGTGCTGCATTAAAAATTCAGTATTTTCAATGAACCCATCTACCTCATCAAGAGTCCCCGGTTGCTCGAGGTCGTTGTTAAAGTTTTCGAGTCGCTTTGCAATTACAATACTAACAGTTGACATCATTCGTCGATTGCAGCGGTCATTTTGTGCGGTTGGGTCTAAGTCGCGGCCAGTCATTAAAACAAACGCACGAAGGTTACTACTTGCGTCAGTTCGATCAATTTTTGCATGGGCAGCAGTCTTGCAAAACGGACTACTCTGCGGCATCGTCACTGGCATTGTCAGCGAGTTTATTATTGCCGTCACTTGATCCGCTACCTGCTTTAGTTGACTGCTCATCTTGCTTCTCCTGCCACTCAATGACAACGTGACCATTACTAAGCCTGGCGGTTAGGTTGACCCCGTCCTCAGGTATTTTGTTTTGTATTTCTTTGGACTTGTTCACTTGCTTAACAAACGTTGACATTGCCACAACATTTTTTTTTCTAATCCACATACGGCGACTCCTGCTTTGTTCTTACGAGATAGGCAGTTCTCATCTGCCCGTGCCATTTCCATGCTGAGTCAGTTCCCTGAGGAAGTAAACGCCATGTTGAGCGATCACTTTCATCTGTAATTAAATCACCAACTCGAGGTTCATCAATCCAGGGAAAAATATCCGACTTGTTTATTATGAATGTTCGTTCGGTTTGATTTAAATCTAATCCGGTGTCAGTAATTAATTCCCTTCCAATCGGTGGCGACGTTACGCAAATCCCAGCAACTGTAATTGCTGGCTCGCCAGTTACGTTTCGAACGTAAGTTGCTTTATGAGCGGACACAGATCCCCTCATTTGATTTTGCATATCCGACCCAAACGAATGGATATTAGTCATCTTTCTTTACCACAAACTTTTTCTTAACAGTTTTCTTTTTGGCAACCGGCTTTACTTTAGCCGGAGCAACAATGCTTGGCTGAACGAACGGAACCTTATACGAAACTTTAGTAGCATGAATGCCAACCTGAATTTGGATGTCGCTCGCGTCTTCTGGGATTGCGAGAACTTCTTTGAACTTGTCAGTTAAAACTGAAGTGTTCTTGACTTGCAAATGCGCGTTACTCATGTTTTTCTTTCTAAAAAAACAGGGACGGTCGCCCGTCCCTGTTTGAGCATTTCTTAAAACATTAAACCTACGCTGAGGTTATGTCGTGCCGCACATAGACATAAGCTGCACCAGCAGTGCCGTCAGCGGCTCCTTCGGCATAACCGAGATGAACCCCGCCAGCTTTTGCTTTGCCTTCGGAAATGTTGAACAGCACTGCGGCTCCATCAGCAACTGTGTAAGTTGCGTCAAGAGGGACTTTGTATGCTGCTGTTCCCGCAGGGCAAGCTAAAGCACCTAACTCGTTTGCAGCAATGTCGCGGTGAGCGATGTATTGCAGCGGTGCAATTGTGATTACATCTCCAGCAGAAACTGCTGCCGTAGGAGTGTAATCTCTCATTGAGGTTGACCCTCTGTGTAGTTCGACTGCCATGATATTTTAAACCTTTATGTTTTTGTTTGAAAAAAAGGGGGTGAGTAATGGAGAGAAAACTCACCCCCCCGAAAAAGTCCCTGTGACCCTAGGAACTATGCACCAACGCACTTCTGAGCCATTTTCGGATCGTTTTCACCGAACCCAAAATCAAAGAAGCATCGCCACTGCATTCCCAGAGTATTGAACGACGTTTCGGCACTCTGGATCGTTGGCGAATCTTGACCGTTCAGATAAACAACCTCAAACGCTGCTGCTGCCCCTGGATCTGCGAAGCGATACCAAGTCTTGCTTCGGTCAGCATCAGGAGTTCCGTTAGCAGCCGCAGTTGCGATTGAGTTATCGAGCCACTGCGAATTGAAAGAATCAAACATTCCAGCATGAGGATTGTTGATAAAGTTTTTCGAGTCGGCAGTTGTGTCTCGAATTTCAGTTTGGTTTTGCAACTGCGAAGTGATAACTTTGAGGCTCGCTGGTGCAAGCAACCGGCCACCGTCAACGCCAATTGGAAGACCATCGGTGTCAGTCTGACCATCAAAGGCAACACCTGATGCTGTCAATCCATCAATGTTCAATGTGTTGTTAGTTAGCAAGTTGCCGTTTCCAACACTAAACATTGTTGAGTTTGCAATGGTTTGCGTGGCAGCAAACTCGCGAGCCTTAAACGCCATTGTTCCAAGCATCGTTGCAACTCGAGTAAGAGCCGACATGTCATCGTTGATCATGTCTTGGCGAGTAAACGCAAGCATCTTGGCGTATGTCTCAAGCTTTTTTGTGTACTGAGACTCAACCAATTTACCGTGCTTCATTTCTGCATCTTGAGCAAGTTTCTCGAGCATTCCAGAACCTTCAAGCTGGTAACTGTACAAAGGCTTAAAGTCGGTTGCACTTGCCTGGCCGAATACAAACGGGATAAAGCTTGGTGCGCGATTGTACGCTGCAAGCAAAGTTTTGTTTGCAACGTTGCTCATGATTCCCGGAAGTGACAAGGTTGTAAAACCTGAGGCCATCAACTTATGATGAGCCTTGACACATTGCTGGATGTAATTGTCATCCAATTGACCGGGAGGGTGAAACACTCCAGCGGCTTGCATTGTTTGAAATGCCAACCGAGAAACGCGGAAACCTTTAAAGCGATTGCTTTTGGCTTCATTCATTACTCGCTCGTCGTACCAACCGTTCTTTTTAATGTCGGCCTCAGAGACTCCACCAGCGGCAAGAACCATGGCAGCTTCAATTACTTGAGCGTCTTGATCATTCTTTGTCGCGTCATGGAATGCCGGGGCAGAATGACCGCTGGATTTGTTATCAAGATCAAACAAGCGGGCTTCAAGCTCGCATTCCTTTTCTGTCATGCCAGAAGCAATTGCGTGAGCGGCAAGCGAAATTGGATTTCCTTCTTCGTTCTCAATTTCTGGGTCGCTGTACTTGGCGCAAATTGTTCGAATTCTAGAAACTCTTTGTGCTTCCTCTGCTTGGGAATCTCTTTGCTTTTGAGCGACTCCAGAAAAACTGTCGCTTGGCAAGCTTGGAGTTTTTGATTTTGAGGCTTCAAATTGCGCTGTCAAAAATTGCAATTGATTTTCGTTGTTTTGAACCGTCTCAACATCAAATCCCTGAGCTTCAATGTAACTACTTAATTCTTCATTCATCTTTAAATTGTCCTTATGTTTTGCGGCAATACTTACGACAGTTTGCCGATCAGCCCCGCGATTTAAAATTGCAACTCCTGTTAGCACGGCATTCCGTGCAACATAAACCCCGCTGAACTGATGACCATTTACAGTCACCCGTTTGCTCTTTGAAACAAATTCTGCTCTCGGAAAACTTGCTTCGATTGAGGCATCCCACGGGAATTCGTTTTTTGCTGCCTCAACTATTTCATCGCGATCCTGACCAGGCACGGAAAGCAGCCCATCGAAATAAATTCCCGATGCGTCTATCTTGCCACTTGCGTGACCGACTTCCCTGTCCTGCTCATGGTTGCGGTTAATTTTTGTAACTGGTCTTTCCAATGACGCGCTCGACAAATCAATTACGACCGGAGCATCAAAACCTCTCACAGACAATGCCGAATCCGCGTTGTATGCAAGAATTGAGATTTTTGGAATCCCATCCTCGCCGGCAACGATAGTTGGTGAGGCTGGAAGAAGATGTTTGAATCTCATTCGTTCTTTAGCCCTGCGCTTGCGAGACGTTTTCGTCATTTTGACTTTCCTCTGAGTTGTTTTGAGGTTCCTTTTTTACAACGTTTAACTCGCTGTAAATCTCCTCAGTTCGGATTTGCTTGTATGCCTCGAGGCGAATCTGCTGATCAATCGCATCCTTTGCCGAGATACCCTGCTCTTGCCAGTATTTAGTTTCGTTGAGCAACCCTGCTTCTTTTAAAATCTTGGCAGCGTTCGCCATTTTCCCCGGGTCAATTGGCTCTTTGCCCGGCCAGTACCATTTATGCTCAAACGCCCCGAGTCCGCTCGGTATTACGCCAGGAACGAATGTCGCAATCTCGAGCCAGAATCGGAAGAAACGATTAATGAATCGCTCCTCTTGACGTTTTCTCATGAATAGAATGTATCGATGGAAAATCCTGTGATCGAGTTGACCCGACGCAAAGTTAAAATCGCTTGAGTCAGCCGACGCGACGTTCCACGGCATTAATATGCAACTAATGATCTCATGTAGGATCTCTGCTTTGTAGTCTCCATATCCCGTCGTCGGCTGCTCAGGCTTGTAGGCATTGTATTTCCATCCATCTGGCAAAGTCATTAGATTGCCAGATCCAAACGGAATATTAATTGGACTGTCACTTCCGGGGGTGCAAACATCTGGCTGAAACGCTGTTTCAATTGTTCCAAGAATCGAGGCAGCGTTCTCTGCAGTTTCAATTGTTGCCTCGGTAAATCGGCGAAGCTTGCCAAACAATTCGATGCAGGGCGCAAGCTGACCAACACCTCGATACTGTGTGGGTCGATCTTGTCGAAACATGTGAACCATGATGTCGGATGGAATTGTGACTGTGTCATCAATTCCTATGTATCCGTCTTCGCCCGGATTTTTTCTTAGCTTATAAAACGCTACTACATTTCCTTGCTCGTCAAGTTTCAGACCATCAACTATTGGTGTTGATCGATATATCGAAAATGCTTTTTGAATCATGTTGGATTGAAATTGAATTCCCTCATAGGAAACAAAATCAACCGGGACAGTTTTTAGGGCGCGATTCTGCCGGAACTGATGAAAGACCTCGCCTCCAACGATTTCTTCGACGATCCCCATTTGAAGTTTTTCGGTAAAGTTGGTTTCATGTGACCACTCCTCCCAAATTTGCTCCAGTTGCTTTGCTGCTTTATTGGCTCGAGCCGATGGCGACTTCGGCATAATTTCAAGCCGGCAACCCGTTCCAATTGTCTCCTGAGCCATCTTTAAAAGAATGCCACGGCAATAGGAATTATTGGAAAACTCAAACCTCGAGGCAGCGACAATCTTTTCTCGAGTTTGTCGGTCGTCGTTGGAATTTCCAGATCGGTTGTTCGCGTAATTCCATTGATCTGTTTGTGACCAACGATTTACAACGTCGTACTGATTTCCCTGCATGAACTGCTGAGGCTTTTCGGAAGCCGCGAAAATACTTTTGAACCGGTCTAAGAATGTTTGCTTACTCGGCATTACTGATACCTTTTACGTTGACCCTTAAACGCAAAGACATTCTGCATTACGTTTTTTCTTTTACCGTCATTGCAGGTCAATTCATCGTCAATCAAAAGTTGTTTTAGCATCTTAAGATCGGCGGCTGAACGCATAACCGTCCGCTCTGATTCAGAGGAGATGTCACTGGTCTGAACCAGTCCAGTTGCGTTATTTAATTTTGATAAGTCGAGTGCCATGCCAAAAACTTAACGAATCAAAATAAAATTGTTAGGTTTTGAAATGCGTTTTTAACTACATCTAGGAATTAAGGTAATCTTTCCCAGAAATAGATTGCGTCGTGTACCTCTCCTACGAAGTCAGTAACTCGGATCGTTACCTCTCCGACTTCATAAGTTGCCTGTGTATGCGATGGGTTTAAAGTAATAACTCCGGTCGATGAATTAATTGTGCAACCAGGGGGAAGCGAGCCGGCTTGCACAGAAACCGTGTATGTTTCTTTGCCTCCATTGATTGTTGGAGTTATGGTCGCTGAACCGTCAACTAACCGCCAGTCAATGTTTGTGGCCGGTGCAGTCGCGTCGTTTGTAAACGGACTCGGGTAAGCGATGCTAAGAGGTTCCCAAACGAGCCAAAGTCTAATGTCCGAAACGTCAAAGTTTTGATTGTAATACCCAATAAACTTAAGCAATGTTTGCCCACTGCTATTAGTGTTAAAAAACAAAGAATCCAGATACCGACTTTGGTTGCCAGTATCGCTTAATTCAAAATTATCTACGACAACAAAGGGATGAAAACGAGGTGTCGTATTGCTATCCGCGTTCGCACTTAACCACTCTAATTTGTACGTCGAGTTTGGTTTTAAATTCAAATTAGCATAAGCATATCGAGATTTTATAAATTCTCTTGGAGAAAAAATTCCAGTGTTGTTAGCCGAAATCGTTTCTGTTGCTGAGTCGTAACTCCAATCGTCGTTACCATTGTTAATTTGCCAATTGATGGTGTTTAAATATTCCTGATGACC
>Ga0206123_10002202_pt1 | contig 17273 bp, 15 predicted proteins | sample Helgoland_Spring_2_FD_160086 | JGI IMG/M metagenome (GOLD analysis project Ga0206123, IMG submission 160086) | Pelagic subsurface seawater microbial communities from Kabeltonne, Helgoland, North Sea - Helgoland_Spring_Bloom_20160316_1 | ecosystem: Environmental > Aquatic > Marine > Epipelagic ...
CGGGTCGGCCAGGACCCTGCAACGGCTGCATCTATCATTCTTACGACGGTTACCGACGTCGCAGGATTCCTCTCATTCCTCGGTACCGCCACTCTGCTGTCATTTATGCTCTAGGTTAACTAAAGCTAAACAGGCTTAGCGGCAGGCATTTAAATCCAGGGCATTTAACCTAAAGCTCTTAACCTAGAACTCTTAACCCGAGGCGCTGAACCTGAGGCGCCGCTATCGTTAGCAGACTTTGCCGGAGGCTAACTCAGGGGTATCATAACACTCACATGTACCGACAAGGCAGACACCAATGTTTGAATTACCCCCGCGCGCGATAGAAATCAGAAATCAGGTTGACGCATTTTTCAACGATCGTATTCTGCCAAATCATCAACTTTGGAAATCACAGGCGGCAGCAGGAGAAGCCGTGCCATCAATTCAACAGACTCTGCAACAGGAAGCAAAGGCACTGGGATTGTGGAATATGGCATTGCCACGCCTCAGCGATGACGAGCCAGGAACCCGGCTTTCGAATCTTGAGTTTACCGGTGTTGCTGAAGTGTTGGGGCGATTGGAATGGGCATCGCGAGTGTTCAATTGTCACGCACCAGAAGTGCCAAATATGGAGCTGCTGCAATTATTCGCTACCGAACAACAAAAGGCCGAATGGCTTGCCCCGCTGCTCAACGGTGAAATAGGTTCCGCTTTCGCCATGACTGAACCATTGGTTGCATCTTCTGATCCAACCAATCTGGAAACCAGTATAGTTCGTGATGGTGATGACTACGTGATCAATGGCCGAAAATGGTTTGCATCCAACGCCTCACATGAAAATTGTGAGCTGATCGTTGTTGTCGGGGTAACAGACAGTGACGCCCCAAAATCAAAACGTCAATCTCTATTCCTGGTTCCTCGAAATGCAGATGGCATAACTTTTATGCGCGATCTTCCGGTTTTCGATCATTTCACCCCGACTCATCCCCACCCGGAATTCGAGATGAAAGATGTACGGGTCCCTGCGGAAAATTTATTAGGAGAATTGGGTGCCGGTTTTGCAATTGGCCAGGCCCGTCTTGGGCCAGCTCGATTGCATCACTGCATGCGTGCCATTGGTGAATGCGAAGTCTTGATAAGCCTCATGGTAAAGCGCTCACAGGAACGCACAACCTTTGGTAAAAGAATCGATGAATACAGCTCAACCCAGGAAGCAATTAGTCTTTCGAGAATCGAGCTGGATCAAGCCAGACTGCTAGTGCAACGAGCGGCATACCAACTTGACACAATTGGCAACAAGGCGGCCAGGAAGCAGATTTCCATGATCAAAGTTGCGGTTGCGAGGATTTATCAGGCTATAGCTGATCGGGCTATCCAGCTTTACGGCGCAAAAGGGGTCACCAACGACACGCCCGCCGCCAGGGCCTTCGGTAAAGCCAGAGCTTTCCGAATCTATGACGGTCCCGATGAAGTCCACCTGCAGACCATTGCAAGAATCGAAACAGGGGAACAGGACCTTTCAATGCTGGATCACTATCTCAGTTCCTAAATATAGGTCGAATACGGATGATCGTCGGTCTCGCGATCGGCGAATCAATGGTAAAACAAATAGTCATCAGCTTTACCGACAGGTCAAAACGGCCGCGAACAAACTTTTGCCATTATGCTTCGGCTATTTCACTTCGAGCGGTGCCATCCCAAGCGCTTCGCGATAGGTATTATGATAATGGTGCAGAGCGGGTTCATTGCGACCAAAAATCACATGATCCACATGCCCGGCTGCCATCCCCCGATGACTTGATGCAGCCGCGACATAGTCTTCATCCCGGATAACCTCGCCAAAGCCTTTCATACGGTCCCCTACTTCAGCCCGTAAATGCTCAAAGCCTGGTTGCGCCATCATTTCCCTCACTTTGGGAGAAAGATAGAACGAGATTTTACTGTAACTGTCCGCAGTGTTAGTACCTCGAGGGTAGACCCGAACCAGAGTCGGCCCGGCTGGTGAAACAATCAGCTGAATGTTTGGGAATAGATAATAAACAGGCAGGGTGCCCACCAGCACATCCCAGTCCTGCTCGGGAAGATCGCGCAGGGTATCAATCGATTTCTGACAGAGCGACATTCGATGGTTGCGCTTGAAGGTGTCGTACATCTGGACGTTGCCGTAAAAACTTTCCGCCAGGGTATTCTTGTGCAACACATTAAAATGATATGTCTCGCCAAACGTATCAATAGCCAGCTTCCAGTTCATCGGGTGATCATATTGGACGTCGCCATCAAATTGCATGTCAGCCAGGTTCCAGTCAGCTAGTTCCACCGCCAGGTCCCCCAGTTGCTCATCAAGATCAATGACACCTTCCGGATCAGGGTGAACCCAGAGCAACCCATCCTGCTCAATGGCAGGCAACTGGATCAGTGAATAGCATGCTTTGTCTACTTGACCAAACTGGCCTTCTCTTGGAACAGAAACCAGGTCACCTTGAGCGCTGTAAGTCCAGGCGTGAAATGGACAACTAAAGGTTGCTCGCGTACCTCGAGCTTCTGTTTCAACAACCGTGCCCCTGTGTCTGCAGGCATTGATGAAAGCGTGAAATTTGCCCTTTTGGTCCCGAGTGCAAAGCAGGGGTTTACCCAGTTCATCGCTGGTGAAAAAGGTATTGGGACCGGGAAGATCGGCAGAAAGCCCAAGCAATTGGGTGTGGCGCTGAAAAAATACCTGCCACTCCTGCTCGGCCCGGTCGGGACTCAGGTAAGTATCAACGGGGTTTATCATCTGTTTGCCAGCATCCACATTGGTGCCGTTATCCAGATGGGTCATTAATCCTTTAAGTACCCGAACCTGTTCATTGTGTCTCATCGGTTTCTCCCATCAAGCTGCCAGCTGACCAGATAAACTTATAGCACTATGCCTACAGTGTCCAACTGCTCACCAAAACGGCGCCCCGGGATGGCTCAGCCCTTCAGTCCAGCTGTCGGACCTTACCGATAAACGGGAGATTCCTGTTTCGTTGGGCGTAGTCAATGCCATAGCCAACGACAAATTCGTCGGGTATATCAAATCCAATCCAGCGAACATGGACATCGACTTCACGTCTTGATGGTTTATCAAGCAGCGCACAAACCTCCAGCGATTTTGGCTCCCGCGACCTCAATAGAGCCTGAACATGTTGCATAGTGTGTCCAGTATCAACAATGTCTTCAACCAACAAAACATCCAGACCATTGATCTCACCACGCAGGTCCTTCAGTATTCTAACTTCCCTGGAACTGGTCATGGCATCGCCATAGGATGAGACTTCCAAAAAATCGACTTCAACCGGCATCCTGAGTTCACGTACAAGGTCCGCAATAAAAACGAAAGATCCCCGAAGCAACCCAACGACCACCAGCTTATCTGCATCGTTATAGTTGGCTGTAATTTCTTTGGCCAGTGCTTCGACTCTGGCTGCGATTGATTTTGCCGATATCATTTCATCAATAGCGTATTTTGAATGATCCATTGGTAGTTTCGTTACCTTCGATAATTGAACGGTGGTTGAGACCCGTATACCAGACCTTGATATCAACCCTTTACATCAGGGAGCTATATTCTACACGATCATCCTGACACGCGGGAATTCGATTAAACAAGAGGCCGTTAACACACTGACTAATTGACCTGTGCTCTGCCACAGCACAGGTTTTACATTGTGCCCACCGTTAAACTATAGTCGCTGGATCTCATCGGGTATATCCCCGGTGATCTGGTAAGGCAAAAGTTCAAGATGACTGATCAAGCACCCACCTATCACCGGGCAAAACGGCCAAAACCAATTGGGTTCCGCACAAAATTTAATCAAGGCATAGGCGCAATTCCTGACACCGTAAAAAACTGGGTTTTTAATACATTTACCCTGCTCTACTACAACCAGATCCTCGGCATGGATGCTTTCCTGGTATCCTTCGCCCTTGCTATCGCGATTGTGTTTGATGCAATAACCGACCCATTAGTGGCCTCCTTCTCTGACAATCTGGTCACCCGATGGGGCCGCCGTCATCCCCTGATGCTGATTGCGTCGATACCCCTTGGTTTAAGTATTTTTTGTTTGTTTATACCACCCGCCGACTCAGGCGAAACATTCCTGTTCTGCTGGCTACTGGGCTTTACCCTGGCAACACGCGGCTTCATGACCCTGTATTTTGTACCCTGGGCGGCAATTGCCGCTGAACTAACCGACGATTATGAAAGCAGAACCTCGGTTATGGCCTATCGATATGCGCTGGGCTGGACTATCGGTGTCAGTTTCCCGCTTTTCATATTTACTTTTGTAATGCCTGGCAGCGAAGCTTATCCCGTGGGCCAACTCAATCCGGCGGGATATCCGCAGATGGCAATGTATGCAGGTTTGTTACTGACTGGCGGCGCAATGACAACCACACTACTCACCCGAAATGAAATACCTTATCTTCGGCAACACACGGTCGCCCAGGCGCGTTTCAGTTTCACAGTGACTGCAACTGAATTGTGGCGAGCACTGCAGAACAAACAGTTCGCATTATTGTTTGCCATTGTGCTGGTGTCATCCGCGATATCAGGTACCACGACAAATCTCGGAATTTATATGACAACATTCTTCTGGGGACTGGAGACCGAAGACTTACGCTGGTTTGCATTATCCGCTATTGGTGCAGTGCTTGCATTCCCATTGGTAGGCTATCTGCAACGAAACTGGGATAAACGGGACATACTAATCTCGGTCTCCATTTTGAGTGTGATCGACGGTATATGTGTCGTGGGCCTGAGGTTTCTCGATATTCTTCCGGACAATGGCGATCCTTTGCTCTTGGTGATACTGGTTGGCATGGGGGTACTGACGGCAGCGCTCGCTGTTGTCCTGGGGATAATCTCAGCGTCACTGATCGCAGACACACTGGATGATCACGAACTTCGAACAGGGTATCGGCAGGAAGCCATGTTCAATGCTGCCTTGTCATTTTCGGGAAAGGCAATATCGGGCATCGGTATTATGATGGGCGGGCTCATTTTGACCCTGATTAATTTCCCGACAAATGTTCAACCAACTGAGGTTCCACCGGACACGATAATTTACCTTGGCATTACCGTCGGCATTTTTTTACCTATGTTGCACGCTTTACCGATTTATATGGCGACGCGTTACAAAATTACCCGAAGTGTCTATGCTGAAATTCGAGATAAACTTGATCAGCGATATTCGGATAACGAAACCAATTAGCGGCTTCAGGGGAGTAGCGGAACAACCTGGGTCGCCTGCCCAGCAATTACATACCAGCAGATAACCAGAGCATTAATAAACGCCCCTGTATAGACCGCACCAGTGCGGTAGAAACACCACGTTGAAATACAGGCGATCAACACCATCAGCGGGACAAACTGAATGGCCACGATTGTCAACAACGGCTGCGAGGCAATTGTCAATGTGCCACCCAGAAGAAGTGGCAAGTACTGTAATACCAGCAGCAATACAGATCCCGTGGTTAACAACAAACTGTTAACCAGCATGGCTCGTACAGGCGACTGACCATCTATCCTTAATTGAGTATGAAGCACAGTTCCCAGCGCGACGAAATAAAGGGCAAAAATTGGTAAATAAAACAGGAACTGAAAAAACTGAACCCAGGACATCAACTTGAGGGCAACAACCCAGACACGGAAATCAGTCAGGAACAGAAAATCGATTAGCAGTGCAAACAAATAGAGCTCAATAAAAACCAGGCCAGCTACAAACAAGGCTTGCCATACATATTCTTTTCCAACGAGCCCACACTGTTTCAGGGTAGCTATCGTCGATTGCTGGTATTTTAGCCACAGTCCAAACAGGCAGACGCTTACCAAAGCTGTCCCCAGCATCCAGACAACTATCCCGTTGGTGATTGACTGGCTCCAGATCCTGTTGCCGAAAACTACCATTTCACCACCCCAGGTTTGAAGCGGGAAATAGGTGATCACAGGAATGAGTGTTGTCAAAATTGCCGCAGATATCCAACGACGACCAACGACGACTCCATTACCAGACACCGGCAGTAATCTTTTTGAAAAGAAGTCCTTGGAAAGCAACAGGTCAGCGACGGGAAACGCCAGCATGAAAATTCCCACCAATGCCAGCGCTGTACCAAGCTCCTTCCAATACCAGTGCTGATCATCTACTGGTCGCGGAGCAGATGGCTGAAGGATCTGCTGCAGCCAATCAACCGCCATACCAATGGCGACGGTGGAATGATGATCACCAGGGTGGGTCACCTTCGGCATCAACAACTTCCGTGCCCCACCACTGGCAATATCGCCATAGGTGATCCCCGGCTTGACCGCTTCATCTGTGCCAAACAATGTTTTTAACTTGTCTGTATGGACAATATCTGCAGGGATATCAGCCCCCCACATAAATCCCGAGAACTCATCAAAGCGGCTAAAAACCAGTAGCAGGTTATTCGGAAACTCATGGGTACCCGCGCGAGTACCAAAGGTGCCGGTAGAGGAACCTTCCAGCACCATTGCTGCATATCCATCCGGATTCGAGTCGGCAGCTGAGAGTACTGCCCAACCACCCATTGAATGTCCCTCAAGCCCTATTCTGGAGTTATCCACCATCGGCAAGCCACGCAGATACTGCAGACCATCTGGTCCACCAAAGCCATGGCTAAATGCAGGGGGATCAGAATAGCCGTGTCCAGTTTGATCCAGAGCAAAAACCACAAATCCGCGCCGGGACAATTCAATGGCAAAACCAGACTGGGTTTCCCGACTGTTGATATATCCATGAATGGCGAGGACACCAGGTTGGGGATGCTCACGAGTGGCGGTAATGGGAACATACAGCAGTCCCGACATCACCTGACCAGATTCACCTTCGAACCTGATATCTGTGACAACCACCTGCCCATTGTCCGTCTGAATTGTGCTGGCAAGGAAACTGCCGCCAAATATAAACAACAAGGATACTGTCAGAACTCTGATCACAATATGCCGGGCCTCATCATGGGTGCCATTGTCAGTTAGTGTTGAAGCAGATTACGCCACCTGCCGGGCAAACAGAAGCGTCTACTTGAAATGGTATATTTCGGCCCAACCTCTGGGATACTGGCAATCATAACTAAAGCGGTAAACCCGGATATGAGTAGCGAATTTATTCCACATGATGGCAAACCTTCTACGGCAATCGCGAGACCGGATGAAGTCCTGCCTGATACATTGCAGTTAATCCCATTAGCATCCAGACCCTACTTTCCGGTGCTGGTGCAACCCATTGTTGTCGATCAGGACCCATGGGGTGCCGGTATTAAGAAAGTTGCAGAGTCTGCACATAAAGTCGTTGCATTAAGTTATGCATCCATGCCGGAGGGTGCCACCCTGCCGACTGCAGACGATATTGCGCAAATAGGATGTGTCGCGCGTATTCATCACCTCCACGAAGTGAAAGGCAAATTGCAGTTTATCGCCCAGGGAATTAAACGATTTCGGATAGTTGAATGGATTCGCAAGCAACCACCCTTTGTGGTTCGGGTCGAATACCTCGATTCACCCATGAATGAAGACCCGGCCCAGATACGCGCCTACGGCACTGCGATGATCAATATCATTAAAGAGTTAATGTCGCTAAATCCGCTTTACAATGAAGAATTAAAACAATACCTGAATTACTTTGATACCAGCGAACCCGGTCCGCTGGCAGATTTTGCGACGGCAATTACCGCGGCAAAACCCGAGGAATCACAGGAGATCCTTGAAACGCTCCCCCTGATCGAGCGCATGGAGAAAGTGCTGATTCTACTGCAAACGGAACTTAGCGCAGCCAGACTTCAGACCCAGATCAACGAACAGGTTCAGCAGCAGGTTAACGACCAACAAAAGGACTTTTTCCTCCACCAGCAGCTTAAGGTCATCCAGAAAGAACTGGGTATTTCAAAAGATGACCGACAAGCGGATGCTGAAAAGTTCAGCGACCGCCTGTTGGAATTAAATGTACCTGCCCACGTTAGTGAACGGGTAGACGAGGAATTAGAGAAATTACAGGTGCTCGATCCCTCTTCAGCGGAATACGGTGTCACTAGAAATTATCTGGACTGGGTGACCTCGGTACCCTGGGGTATTACCAGTAAAGATCGACTGGACCTTTCACTCGCCCGCAAATCACTGAATAAGGACCACGATGGCCTGGACGACGTAAAAGAAAGAATTGTCGAGTTTCTCGCGGTCGGTGCCTATAAGGGCGAGATATCCGGCTCAATATTGTTGTTGGTTGGCCCACCCGGGGTCGGCAAGACGTCGATAGGCAAGTCCATCGCCAATGCACTGGGTAGAAAGTTTTACCGTTTCAGTCTTGGCGGGATGCGGGATGAAGCAGAAATCAAAGGTCACCGAAGGACTTATATTGGCGCCATGCCAGGGAAACTGGTGCAGGCATTAAAAGAAGTGGAAGTCAGTAATCCTGTCATCATGCTGGATGAGGTCGACAAGATTGGCGCCTCATACCATGGAGACCCGGCTTCGGCACTATTGGAAGTGCTTGATCCTGAGCAGAACAGCGATTTTCTGGATCACTATCTGGATCTGCGGGTCGATTTGTCCAAAGTGTTGTTTATCTGTACGGCTAATCAACTCGATACCATCCCTGCGCCACTGTTGGACAGAATGGAAACTATTCGCCTCGCCGGCTATTTGACCGAGGAAAAGGTGCAGATTGGCAAGCATCACCTGTGGAAGCGGCAATTGAAAAAAGCCGGTTTACCTGCGTCACAGCTCAAAATTACCGATGGCGCATTACGCGCGGTGGTTGATGGCTATGCACGTGAGGCTGGGGTCCGGGCTTTTGAAAAGCAGCTAGGCAGAATAGTCAGAAAGGCAATAGTCGAGTTACTGGATGGAGGCAAGAAAAAAATCAGTATCGGCGTAAAAGAGGTTGAGCACTATCTGGGCGCGCCCTATTTTAAGAAACAAAAGCCCCAGCGAGGTATTGGCGTTATAAACGGACTTGCATGGACCTCGATGGGTGGCACCACCCTTGCCGTTGAGGCATCCTTAATCCACGAAAAAAATCGGGGTTTTAAGTTAACCGGTCAGCTCGGTGATGTCATGCAAGAATCCGCGCAGATAGCCTATAGCTATGTTGCCTCACACCTGGTTGAGCTGTGTGCAGACGCTGACTTTTTTAACTCAGCCTTTGTTCACCTGCATGTGCCTGAAGGCGCAACGCCGAAAGACGGCCCAAGCGCAGGTGTCACCATGGCGACCGCGCTGCTGTCGGTCGCCAGAAATAGAAAGCTGCCGCGGGATATCGCCATGACTGGTGAACTGACCTTGACCGGGAGAGTACTCCCTGTGGGCGGCATCCGCGAAAAGGTGATTGCCGCGAAACGTGCGGGTGTCAAAGAGTTGATAATACCTGCGGACAATGAAAGGGATTACGACGAGATGCCCGACTACCTGAAAAAGGGTCTGGTGATGCATTTTGTTTCAGACTATCGGGAGGTTGCAGAAATCTGTTGGGGAGGCTGCCAGTAGTTCAGGTACTCGATATAGGCTGCCGGGCGAGACTCCCCTTCAATTTCAATCTGGTGTGCGGTTGTGCAAAGTTTGCAACCGCCTGCCTTATTGACGACCTTTAACACCGAGATTCTGTCCCGTAATTTGACACCATCACCTACCTTGACGGGTTGCAGTATTCTGACTTTATCCATGCCGTAATTAAGGGAATGGGAACCATCTTTGGGTCGCAAACCGCCGATTTCAGAAAAGTGGGTGATCAGGCTTACGAGAAAAAAACCGTGAACCAGGGTATCACCATAAGGGCTTTCTCGTCTGGATCGCTCCTGATCGGAATGCATCCATTTATTCCAGCGTGTGACCTCTCCAAAAATGTTCACTTGCATCTGATCCAGTTCAACCCAATCTGTGACACCAATTTCCTTGCCAACAAATTCCTGAATGTTTTTAATCGTTATCTCCTGTTCCACCTCTTCCTCCCGGTAATATTACGCGCTTAATCAAGGTCCATTCAGACCTGTTCAGGCCAACTAAATCCAAAACCCTCCAACCCCCCGGCCAATTCCAGCTCCGCAAGCTTGAGAGACAACTGATAGTCACAGTCCAGCAGTACAGTTTTAAGTTCTGGCGGAACCACGTCAATTCGCGCTAACCACTCGGGTTGCAACACTCTGTCACAGCCTTCTTCACGATCAAGATGATAACAACCGTCTTCGAAGGTCAGGGTACCTTTAAAAACCGCCAGATCATCCTCACCATCATCTTGTTCTCGCCACAGCATCAGTGCTATGGATTTTCCAACTGCATCTTTGTATACCATGTTTTCGTTCCCGCTATGTGTCACTATATTTAGGACTTTATGTAGATCCGATAGTGAGTCATCGAACAAACGATGTCCATCGACGCTCGCGCTTCGTCTATAAATCGCACGACGAGTGGACGGATTGACGCAGGGAGGAAGCAGCCGTTGGGTATAGACAGATTAGCAAATGGTAAATTAATCCGGGCGGAGCCCGTCGCGGATGGTCGGCAATTACAGCCGAACCAGATCAAACAATGGCGGGAGCAAGGCTACACCTTCGTCAATGGTTTGACAGACCCCGAGATCATTAGCAAACTTGCCAGGTCAGCTGCTAAATTTTTCCCAGAACCCGGCACAACCGCTGCTGCAAATATTTCTGACTTCGGCAGTACAGGGGCCATGAATTTTCCATCACAGGTTGAATCGCTCAATCAGGTCACACTTGACGAGTCCTTGCTCCAGGCAGTCGCCACACTACTCGGCGATCCTGTCACGGACATCAGGCTAACCCAGTCTGATGTCTGGGCAAAATATGGGCACGCAGCACAAAACGGTATCCAGGACAATTCCGACCAGCGCATCCATGTTGATTACCCAAACCACACGCTGGCTCACCCGACACCCTGGCATCGACCCGAGGCTGTTGAAATGATCATCTATCTCAGTGATGCCGAGGGGGACGATGGTGGCACTGCAGTAGTACCACGGCAAGGTCCGGATGATCCGGACTACCGCTGGCCAATCATTGACTCGCCGGGAATTGGCGATTTACGTTATATCAATGACAGGTCAGCAGCAGAAGCCTACTTTGCAGGCGAGCGTCCCGAACTGGCCAATTGGCGCCGGTCATTATATGAGCGTGAGAAAAGAACCCGCTACAAAAAAGGAGACGTACTGCTCTATCGGCATGATACCTGGCATCGCGGAACACCACTGGCGATGAATGAAAGTCGAATCGTCCACAACATCACATTCAGAAAGGCGGCTTCAGAATGGATTAGCACACTCCATGTGGGTTGGGCGTGGCAGGCATACAGGGACAATAAATTCCTGGAAAAATTAATTGCGGGGGCCAGCCTGAATCAACGTGCGGTAATGGGATTCCCGCAACCAGGCTCCGACTACTGGTGCAGTGAAACCCTGCAGGCTGTTGCGGCCAGATACGGCATCTTCGGATTCGATATTGGACCTTATGCAAACCCGGATACATCTGCGATGTGAATAGCAACTCCTGGATAGCGCAACTCCCTGACAATTGTTTCGCCACTCGCGCCTACCCGGGTAATGGACCAAACAAAAGTGCACAGTCGCAAAATCGAGATACGCTGATTTACCCACACCCTCCTCAGCATAACCACTATAAATTCAGGGTTAAATCACCATTCTTTCTAAGGGGTTATTGCTGAAAACCCAGGTCAGGGCACATCAACGAAACAAAAACTGGACTATTGTTGAAATGCATATTTCCAAATGAATTAATTTGATGCATAATGCATGCATGTTATTAAATGCCTAACGACTTGACCGAAGTCAGCACATCACAGCTAGATATATACAGGGAGAAACTTAATGTCCGAAACGCTCACCAAGTCGGCGGCACGCAATATATTTTATGGCGGGTCGCTTTTTTTCTTCCTGCTTTTTGCTGCACTCACCGGGCATACCCACTGGTACATGGTTAATGTCTCCACCGCTCATGCAGAACTGACCGACAGCGTAAAGGCAGGCAAACATGTGTGGGAAGAACACAGCTGTATTAACTGCCACAGCATTTTAGGTGAGGGCGCCTACTTTGCGCCGGAGCTTGGCAATGTCTGGACACGCTATGGCGGCCGCGATAATCCCGAGGGTGCACGCGCCGGCATAAAGGCATGGATTCGTGCACAACCACTCAATGTACCGGGAAGACGAGTCATGCCGAAGATTGACGCCACCGATGAAGAACTGGAATCACTGGTTGATTTTTTAGAGTGGACAGATGGCATCGACACCCAGGGCTGGCCACCTACCCCCGCCGGTTAGTCTAATCACACGAATTTAACGCACAGAGCTTATTGTAAAAGGATCGCTTCAATGAAATATGAAACACAACGGGTGGCACTCCCATTCTTCGCCGTCGCGATGGCGCTGTTTGCGCTTCAGATCGTGTTTGGAATCATGGCTGCTACAGTCTATGTCATGCCGGAATTTCTCTCTGAGGCAATGCCATTCCACATTATGCGTATGAGTCACACGAATCTTTTGGTTGTCTGGCTTTTGCTGGGTTTTATGGGCGCAACCTATTATTTGATGCCCGAAGAGGCAGAGACCGAGATTCATAGCCCGACCATTGCTTACGTCCAACTAGGAATTTTTGCAGTCGCCGGTGCAGGCGCGTTGTTGAGTTACCAACTCGGCATTCACGAGGGCAGGGAATTTCTCGAGCAACCATTGTGGTCAAAAATCCTGATTACAATTTCATTCCTGATGTTCCTCTATAACACCAGCCTGACCCTGGCAAAAGGCCGTAAAACCGCAATCAACATGGTATTGATGCTTGGGCTATGGCTCGCGGCGGTATTCTGGCTATTCGCTTTCTTTAACCCCAGCAACCTTGCCGTCGATAAACTGTATTGGTGGTGGGTTGTACACCTGTGGGTTGAGGGTGTCTGGGAGTTAATCATGGCTGCACTCTTGGCATACCTGCTAATCAAGATGACTGGTGTTGACCGTGAAGTTATCGAGAAATGGCTATATGTGATCATCGGCCTGGCGTTGTTCTCCGGCCTGCTTGGTACGGGACATCACTATTACTGGATCGGGGCGCCGGCCTACTGGCAACCTTTATCCAGTATTTTTTCCACCCTCGAAGTACTGCCCTTTTTTGCCATGGTGATGTTTGCATTCTTCATGTTCTGGCAAGGCAGGCGCAATCACCCTAACAAAAGCGCTATGTTGTGGACATTAGGTAGCGCTACCCTGGCCTTTTTTGGCGCAGGCGTGTGGGGCTTTATGCACACTCTGTCGTTTGTCAATTACTACAGCCACGGCACCCAGGTAACCGCAGCCCATGGGCACCTGGCATTCTTTGGCGCCTATGTGATGACAGTGCTCGCCATCATTACCTATGCAATGCCGCAGTTACGAAGGGTGCAACCCTACAATCAGGTTCTAAACATGTGGAGTTTCTGGTTGATGACTTCAGCCATGTGCTTCATGACATTCACCCTGACCTTCGCCGGTGTGGTGCAAACACACCTGCAACGTGTAATGGGGATGAACTATATGGAAGTACAGGATCAGCTGGCGCTGTTTTACTTTATGCGCCTGGGCGCCGGTGTTGTCGTCGCCATTGCCGCAGTAGTCTTTTTCATCTCGGTATTTGGACCAATAAGAAAACAGGCCTCGGCAACTGTCGATGCGGGACTCATCCCCGCCGCTGGCTCCTAGTCCAGATGCAGCAAACGACTCAGCTGTGCTAACAGCCCATGACCGGAGATAAAAAATGACAACTGTGGCCATCGCCAGGCGATCAGCAGAAAGTGACGTTCCTTTTTATCAACCGGTTGGCAACGAATGTGAGTTGTTTGAACAGGCTTACCGGCTCAATTTGCCGCTACTGCTCAAGGGACCTACCGGTTGCGGTAAAACCCGTTTTGTCGCACATATGGCAGCGAAGCTGGGCCGCCCCCTGTTTACAGTCTCTTGTCATGACGACCTCACGGCCGCCGACCTCACCGGGCGTTACCTGCTTCAGGGTGGGGAAACACGCTGGGTCGATGGGCCGCTGACCCAGGCCCTGCGAGAAGGCGGTATCTGTTACCTGGATGAAGTTGTCGAAGCACGCAAGGACGTCACCGTGGTGCTGCACCCCCTGACCGATGACCGTCGTTTGTTACCACTGGAGCGGACTGGTGAATTACTTGAGGCACCTGACGATTTTATGTTGGTTGTGTCTTATAATCCCGGTTATCAGCACATACTCAAATCCCTTAAGCCAAGCACCAGGCAACGATTTTTAGCGAAGAGTTTTGACTTTCCACCACCTGAACTCGAGCGCGATATCGTCGCTAAAGAAAGCGGCTTGCCTGCACCGCAGTGTGCAACCCTGGTTAACCTCGCTGCACGTCTGCGTGCCATGAAAGGTCAGGATCTTGAAGAGGGTGTATCCACCCGATTGTTGATTTACTGCGCAACGCTGGTTGCCAATGGCATGCCAATTTTACAGGCGGCCCAGGCGGCCCTGGTCGAGCCTCTAAGCGATGAACCGGACGTACAACAGGGACTGCTGGAAGCTGTACGCGCAACCTTCGGCGAAGACTGACAGGTCTGGTGCTCATATGCTGCAATGGCTGGAATTTGAAGAAATTGTCGGCAAGATATGGCACCGCTGGGCTTCATCACAAAGCGCCAGTTTTCCGAACTACCCCAATGCGGCGGTCACCCTTAAGAGCATAACCGGACCTTTAGCGGTATTTTTTCGAGCAAGCGGTGGTCCTTCCGGCGTCGCTGTCACTTCTGTTGCCGCGCGCATCTCCAGCCATCGCCTTGGCCTGCGTCAGCGTCTGGGTCTTGATGAAGAAACCCTGGACATGGCGCGTCTCGACGAACAAAGTTTGCTACTGCCGCCGAGCATTGCCCTGTTCGATGATCCGGAACTCAATCGCGATCTGTATTTTTGGCTGGCGGCCATGCTGGCAACCATGGAACCCACCACTTCCTTCAAGGACCCGTTGCGTCAGGACATCGTCAATCTGCGGCAGGCGGTCACAGCGACTAAATCTGCACTAAAACAGTTCCCCGGTTTAGGTGGCCGGTACAAAAAGCTACGCAAGGCGATGTTGGCGATGCGCCCAACACGTGCACTCCCCCCGGTTGAGGCTGCGATAGAAGCGGTAATCTGCAATTTTCTTGGTAGCGACGCACTCTTAACAACTGAGACCGATCGCTACCGGGATGCAGTTCTCGACCCCGCTTACAGTTTGCGTGAATTTCGTGCACCAGCAGATTATCGACAACCACTACCTGTGCCCCTGTGGGCTAACCTGGCTGAAACAGCAAGCCCAAAGCCGGATGACATAGACCCTGACGATCAGGCAGAGCCGCCGTCCCAGGCAGAAGCACAGGTCGAGAGCAAACGTAAAGCCGAGCGCAGACGCCAGGATCAATCTGAACGGGACGATCCTCTGGTATTTAACCGCTTTGAAAAAATCCTGTCCTTCGCGGAAATGGTCAACGTCAATCGGATGATTGACGACGAAGAAGACAAGATGGCCAAAAGCAATGCCGAACAGATGGAGGAAATCACACTAAGTCCTAACCAGCAGCGCGCTGCATCCAGCCTGAAGATGGACCTGGATCTGTCGCCGGCTACGGCAAGTGGAGATCGTCTGCAAGGGAGCTACACCTACCCCGAGTGGAATTATCGCAAGCGAAACTACCAGCACAATCACTGCCGGGTCTTGACCGGGTCCCACGATGACGAAGGTGAAAGCTGGCACATTGATGACCAGACCCGTCGACGCATCCGGCGGGTCCGACAGCAATTTGAGGCACTTCGTCCACGCCGGGAATGGCTAAGGGGCCAGATGGACGGCAACGAACTTGATATGGATGCCGCAATTCGGGCCCAGTGTGATTTTGCTGCCGTGGGCGACAGTAGTACAGGCCTGTATATGAGCACCAGGGCTCAAGCCAGGGATCTTGCCGTATCAATATTGATCGACGTTTCTCTATCGACCGATGCCTGGGTAGTGGACGAGCGCCGCGTGGTTGATATTGAAAAGGAGGCGCTCCTTGTGCTCGCACATGGGCTGGCCAGTTGTGGTGACGACTATAGTATCAGCAGCTTTACATCCCATAGACGGCATCGGGTCTGGGTGAACACCCTGAAAACATTTGACGAACAGATGAGCGAAACCATCGAACGTCGCATCGCCTCCCTTAAACCCGGTCACTATACACGCATGGGTGCTGCTATTCGCCATACCGCTGCCGAACTGGCCAAACGTCCCAATAAACACAGACTGTTGTTAATCATCAGCGACGGCAAGCCCAACGACAGCGACTACTATGAGGGGCGTTACGCGGTCGAAGACACCCGCCGCGCAATTTTAGATGCTCGACAGCAGGAACTGAAAGTCTTTGGTGTCACCATTGACCGTAATGCACAGGACTACATTGCTCATCTATTCGGCCGTGGGGGCTACGCAATGGTGCAAAAACCCGAACATCTCTCCCTTGCACTTCCCGGCATCTACCGCCAGATCATTTCTACCTGATATACCCTGGAGCCCGGAAATATGAGCAGATACCGATTAGCTATTGCCCTGGTGCTAGGTCTGCTGGTTTGTGCGGCGCTGGTCATCCCGTTTGTACTGGCTATCAACAGTTTTGACTGGGGTGTGGGGCTCTTGCTGGTGGCGCCAGCGCTGGTCTGGGTGCTCATGCGCATAGGTAAAAAGCTGGAGGATTGGGCGCGAAACGTAACAGGAGAATTACCACCTGACCCGGATTTCCCTGATGACGATGATCCGTCACCAGATTCCTCTAGTGAAACAAAACCGGGCTAATAATAGTTTGCTGCAATATAACCAGAGAAGATCAACAGTAATGTGATCGCCAACAGACATAGAAAACCACCCTTCCAACCGTCACTTGAAACCCGCAAATTGAGATAGACCATCAATATCTGATGCACTTTGAAGCCAGTGCTAGCCAGGATCAGGCCCGCGCCCCAGAGTGGTAATGGCAGCCAGGTTGTGACGTTAGTGAGTTGCGCACTCATCATGGAGAGCAGCGTCAGCATCATTAAAATCAACCAGGTTAAAACCAAACGTCGCGTGCCGGGTAGCTTCTCTGTCATGCTTATCTCAACAGATACAGTAAGGGGTACAGCATGACCCAGATGAGGTCTACCATGTGCCAGAATGCAGTGACCGTTTCTACATTTTCACGTGAGGTATGCCAGCAAGCCAGGGCTAACAAGCCGAGACCAAAGATAACGTGGGC
>Ga0206123_10002205_pt1 | contig 17258 bp, 31 predicted proteins | sample Helgoland_Spring_2_FD_160086 | JGI IMG/M metagenome (GOLD analysis project Ga0206123, IMG submission 160086) | Pelagic subsurface seawater microbial communities from Kabeltonne, Helgoland, North Sea - Helgoland_Spring_Bloom_20160316_1 | ecosystem: Environmental > Aquatic > Marine > Epipelagic ...
TATTGAAAAGGCTATGTCCAAGTTCTTCAAAGTGTTTAATCCATTTTGTCTCTGCGGTACGGATATCAAGAATGTCTTTCTCAAGTATTTGAACTATTGGTTCATAGCCTAATGAGTTATACCATTCTTTCAATTCTTCGTTATGAGACATTCTGTGTTGATAGGGTCTGACTAAATCTTTAGTTTGAGACATACCCACATAAACAACATTTAGTTCATTATCCGATAAAGCATAGATATAGTTTGTCATAAGTAATTAGTTTTGATGGATAAACCCATCTTTATATGCTTAAACTCTTGTTAGTGGTGTAAATAAGCACCTTACTTTGTGAGGATTTAACCTTACATTTGGTATTAAAGGTTAAATATAGTAATTATATGTTAAATAGAAAAGCCCGGAACTACCCGGGCCTCTCATTACCAAAAACCTTTACCTGTGTGTCGCACGGAAAGATGCTGTAATATACATTAACTTTTACATCTTTAGTGATTTATCTGCTCCAAAATCATATTCATCTAATAATGAAGTAGCAAATTCACGCTTCACGTGTTGTATTAAGTAGTCACCTAATCGTGTAAACACAAACATTTGCGCCCTGCCTATCTTTGATTTTTCAGCAACCTTCTCTAAGATACCCATATTAATCAACTTTGATATATAGTTGTATACAACAGCCTTACCATAGTTGATACGCAGATACTTCATTGCTTCGTAAATCTCTAAACTTTTAGCGTGAGGTATGGGGTGATTTGCTTCCTCCCTCTCGGTAATGATTAGATGTATACACAATATAAACGTAAGCATCTGACGCTGTAGCCTAACATCTTCGAAGTCGAAGTCATCAGCGACGTCTTTTAGAGCCTTGTGAAATAGTAGATAGTTTTTGAACATTACATCCTCCGCAACCGCAGTTGCATTCTTTAGGTTCAATCTCGCAGTACTGACGTACTTCGTTATTCGTTTTTTTTCTTTTCGCCATAGGGGTCAATCTCTCTTTTTAGAATTTCTTCTTGCCATTCTTTTAAGAGAGCATTAACTGCCACAGGCTTCACATTCTTCCGGGTTCTCAAGGTTACACGATGCTTCGGGTTGTACGGCATTTTCCATTTCGTTTACGAACGATTCAAATGAGTTGTCCATTGTTAGACTTAATAATATTGTTAGACAAAAAAAGACACCACCCCATAGAGCAATGCCTAAAAAATAAACTGAATAAGACTACCTACGAATAAATGCCGGAGTGTGGGGACCTTGCCAATTGTTGACCACATTATACTCGACGTAATCAATGGCGTCGGTAAACTCTGTATCTTCCCCGTGCTCCTCCTCAAGACTTCTATATATAATATCAACCACCTTCCAATAGTCATACGCGAGGTATGGTTTCTCATTAGGTCTGTGTATTACACCAAGAAAGGCTTCGTCAAGATTGTCCGCAATAAGTATGTCATACTCGTCGCCGCACATCTCATAAACCAAGTCTTCTATTTCTTCCCGGGTCATCTTAATTAATTGTCTTCAAATATAGTCACCGCGTTAGCGGTCGAGGTAAAAATTAACCCCTACACGTTTAAATTATAGTAGGGAGAATATGCGTGTTTTACTTCCCACCCTTGTATGTCTTTGGAACTGAACTTGTAAGGCACGAACATAGTCTCTGATATAAAATTTATAAATATATATATATCAGAATCTCCTATATCTACAGCGCGTTTGTTTGCTTTTAAACTTCCTTCACCGGCCTTTACGTTAACCGATATCTCATTGCTCTCATCAACGGTCTTAACATTAATGTCTGACCCGTCGCTACCACGCGTCTGTATCATTGTCTGCGACGCGTACCATTCAAATCGAGGGTCGATTTCGAAGTAGCGACGAACTATGAGTTCTCCAAGAATGCCAATATAATCAGTGTAATAATCACGGGGAACTTCACCGAGAAGAGCACTCTGTTTTAGTCCGGGACGTACTTTATGAGGTTTGTTTTTATAGTTCTCACGATTTGCTGTGAGGCGTAACTTTACAATATCATCAGCGTAATGCCGAAGATAAAATGGTATGACCCCGTGGTCCTGACCCTCTAAGCAAAGTTCTCTAAACATTCTTCAGGTATTATAGCGTATAAATCTTTTTGCTTCATCGTGTACATAACCTCGCCTTCAATCTCATTCGCAAAGTCGGAGTTCTTTCTATAAACAACGTAGTCTCCTTCTTTAGCCTCCAATGTCGGTTCCCCTTTTAACGGCTTACCTATCAGACGAAGTTTACCAACCTTGTAGTTCTTCTCTTTTTTATATGCATCGGGGATGATAATAGATGACTTTCCGTAGTGTACACCAACATCAGTTTCTAATGGTTCGACAAAGACCCACGAATTAGTCATCCTCATTTCACCATTACGTATGTAACAAAAGATGTCCCAATACCCAACGCCATAGTACTCCTTACCCTCATAGACCATAAGGTTGTCAGGATGTATGGTCAGGTAATTAAAATATATTTTATCACCAACCTCTAAATCCATTGTACTATTGCCGTGAGCATAATGAGAAGGACTAAGCAGACCGGGGACAGCCTCAACGTTCCCTGATATAGAAACGTGATGCTCCGGTTTGTAGGAAGTATCCAACCATAAAACAGTACCTCCTGCAATTTCAATCTGATTATTGAACTTCTGAGGTGTGCTTATTAAGACATAGTCCCGCGGCGTTCCTTTCATTTCTTAAAACCTTCGTAGATTTTTGTTCCAATAAACAATGCCACTCCGGTAAACAAAGCAAAGAATAACCCCGTTGCTATGTTATTACTCTCGGCCAATAACGTTGCAACAACGAATGCCACGCTAACTCCTTGTCCAAATGAAGACCATAAACTCTTAATCGTTTCCATACTATATAATTAAAATTTAATATAAGACAGCGCATATTGTGGGGGATAATATGCCATCAACTCTAAATCATTAACAGCACCATCCCGTGGCCGCCGCCCCCCAAACCTAACATCACCTTTCAAATTATTTATGTTCCCATATATAATACCATCGTAACACGACCATACTACTACAGAATACAACTTCTTATCAGATAACTTTACTAATTTACGACAGGCTATTGGAAGAGGAAAGGCATACTCAATATCTCGATTCCTACCCTTTACCTCCAAGTATCCAATCATTTCATCGTTCTTGTCCGTCAATACATAGTCCACATCGTTGGGACCAAGTTTGGTAAACTTAAACCCGAATGCCCCGCAAAATGTAAGGGCAGCCTTCAACTCTCTCTCCACGTCATACTTTGTTTCGAATCTCATAATAGTGCTTTTGGTAACTATGACTAATATATACATTTTTTTTATAACCTTTGAAGCCCCCTACAAAAGTTATCCTCATCTCTTGACTATGTCATTTATTTCTTGTAACTTCGCCAAGTAGTTACGCTACCCGTAATGCTGAGGTATTACGAATACACGTTATCCTACCCCGTAGCATAAGAGGCAAAAAAAAATATTTTTTCTTACCCCGCTACACTAAATGCCTCGCAATTATGAGGCGCCCTATATAGTGAGGTCCCATACCGGGTACCTCTTTTTTTTTATACGGGTAGGCATATAAATAACACACCCCCCTCTAAAAAATATCCACGCATAGGTATACTTCCGTAGTAATGCATATGTGTAGTAGGCTGCTCTGCCGATGGGAAACGACGAACCTGAACCGGGTACCCCACGTCCGTTTCTGACCAATATCCAACGTTCCAATACTACCCCCCTACCTCTCTTACTTTTGGGCAATGAAAAGGGAACCTCACACCCCTGTCTGTCTGTTGAGTTGCTAAGGTCCTGTAGCCTTACCCCCTCACCTCTATTGCACTCAAATGGGGAACCGATACCCCACCCTCACTGCCTCGCGCATAATGCGTGTGCGCTCACGTACGCGAGTACCATTATTACGCGGAGATACAGGGGACTAAGCGATGTATACCTTGCTAAAAAAGTATACCTAAGTTTCCTCAGTGCTGTCAAGGGCTGCAAGAGTATCTCACATTTAATTTCACACTATGTGTATAACTACCAACAATTTTACTTACATTTGTAATGTCCGCAAGGATGAAACGATATTTGACATTATGGAAATTGAATGCGAGGGTAGCAGCGTGAGCCGTTCCACCGCATCACAGCCGCGACGAAAGTCAGACGGGCTTGTGGGATTTACGAGGGCCAAGGACCTCACCCACTCGTACGCCACCTGACAGGTTCAAGGAAGTAGTACTCACCGCTGTGGTGCAAAGGGTAAATCGAGGTAGCGCAATCGACGTTGGTCAACTGACCGATACGAGCAAGAGTAACATTCGACAACACTTGAGGCGGTGCCTCGTTTGTTGGTATGCTGAGGGAGGGTCGCGAGACTGCTCCCTGCGCTTGTTTCAGGATGTAGCCTTGGCTATGTGATAGTGACGAGTGATAACAGGGTTCAGGCCGGACGGACAAACCTCAGCAACTGCGAAAGCAGAAAGGATGCAACATCCGTCTATTTGGCCTTGACGGGGGTCTTTAGGTTGCATCACGTCTATTGGTTTGACACGCCTTGCTTTCCTACAAAATATTCAACGCTGCTCAGGTTTTATGTCTGAGGCCGAGGTCGTGCTCGGGGTGTTGCCCAAGCCGATGCTGCGACGGCTATCTATCGCAGTCTACCAAAAACACTTTCTATGGATATGCTAAATGTGCATCTTGTGACTGAGTCAGGAGACCACGATTACCTTGTTAGCCCGTACTATGTGACGGGTATCAAAAACTCTGCAAAGGTTCGCCTGAACAGGCTGCCTCATATCATCTACCACTCAGTTGCTTTTTGGCCTGTTGGTGAGTTCGATATCGTGTTCAAGTTGCCCGAGGCAACGGAGACCATTTCCTTGGCTATTGAAACGTCCGGTGAGCCGCTGACTTCATCTGACGATGCCAAGAGTAGATTAATACAATTTTTCAGCGGTTTGGTGTGATAGTCCACGAGGGGGTTCGATTCCCCCTACACCAACTATGAGCGATGCGTTCACGCTCTTCTATGAACGACTACCAAAAACTATGTGTTATGCCAATCAATGTCATCACAGGCCGCGAGATTTCCGAGGCCAATTCAGTATTCAGCGAGTTCCATAACGGACACATTCGCATTGACCAACACGTGTGGCTCACCTACCTCTGCGACGAAACAGGGGAAATGGTCAGAGGTGCCGTTCACAAATCTGCCGTTGCAGGTAATGAGCAGTTCATTACAGGCGGCTCTACATCCCTGATTTCTCAGGTGTGTGAAATTCCAAATTTGCCGCTCGACCTGCGGTTATTCTTTAAGGACGATACACCGCGTGATATCAACCTGTTTGATGCGACTTTAGACGGCGCATCCGGATTGAATATCCACCACGCTATCAGAGCAACTGAGGGTGCGTTCAGTAAAGACGGCGGCGTTATCCGCGCTACTGAGGGTGATAACCGAGGTCGTGAATACGAGTTCGTTCACATCCCCACGACTAACAGCGAGGGTCAGATTGAGGTTGTGAGAACGCCTTTCTTGGCTACCACTATCTTTCGCTCACGCTTTATCAAGTTCAATGGCCGCGAATACTTTACGTCGCGAAACGTCTTTGAGCAATTGAAGTCGAACTCATCGTGTGTAGTGAGTGGTAACGTAGTATACCTTTCACTTGAGGACTCGATTGTAGACGGAAACGTCCCGTCGACTTACGCTTGTGACTACCACGCCTCGCACTACGATACTCTTTTTGGTAATCGTAACAACGAAGTTCTATCTGACTCAAATGTCAAGTTCCGCGTGGGCTTTGAAATTGAGAAAGTAGATGCCGTTGCTAAGTTCCTGATATCTCAGCAGTCTTTCAAAAAGACTCTGCCCTCAGGTAACCGCATCATCGTTGAGGAGGACTCGTCATTGGGACGTCAAGGCTTTGAGGCAGTGACCTCAATCTTCGACCTCTTCGCCCCTGAGACATTGACCGACTGCGACCACCCTTACTTCAAGATGATACTCGATGCCAAGGCACTGAGTGTTGATGCACGAGGTAGCAACGGCGCATTGAACTTCCAAGCCGGAGGTCACGTCAACCTTTCAGTGAGAGGCTTGACTACGGATGAATTGAACAAGGCCCTTGAGCCATTTGCCGGACTGCTCTACGCTATCCACGCACGTAACCTACGTCGCTACGCAAATTTCCAAGACAAGTCTTACTTCAATCGTGGCCGCGTTGCAGCCGGAACCCCGGCCTTTGAGAACAAATCAAATGGCCTTGTGGAAATCCGCCTGTTCGGTCCTGTGGTTAGTGCTGAGGGCTTTAAGGTTCGCATTGAGTTGCTACGTGCCATCTGCACATTGATTGAGTCAGGTAACGTCAAGAACTTCCTTGATGTGAACCGCATCTTACGTGACCCAAACACGCCGTTGGCTAAGGCCGCTGCGGCTGAGTTGGCTCAGGTTGAAGCATCATTCAATGCTGCCTTTGGTGAGGATGTAACAGCAGCCGATGAGGCTCCTGAATTGATACGCAAACGTGCGATGCTTTTTGCAGCAGCAATGGATGCTCAGAATTTCGGGTTGAGCAAACAACGCTTTGGTGTATTTGCTGACCGCGCTCAACGTCAATTGTCTGACGTGTTTGATTCACTTCACGAAACGACTAAGTCTCGTTTAGAAGAGAACTACGTAGGCCGCGCGACCTTATTCGCGTAGGATGTATGGTGAATAGAGGGGTTCGATTCCCCTCTCATCCACAATGCCGATGTCCTGACGGCAGAACTTCAGGACCTTACAAAAGTGAGTCACCCTCAGGGTGCATAATGCCTTATGAAAACATCAGTTGTTTTTACGTACAATCATCAAGCCGGGGTAGCCAAGAACACGCTACATCCACAGGCTGACGCTAATGTTAAACTTGCTATCAGAGCAATTGAAAAAGCCAACGAGATATACTTCGACGTGGTCAAGACTATTCTCATCAATGTGCAGCAATCAGGACTCACTTCTGACGGCTTCTCACCCCACGCCACTTTGAAGGTTTCATTGGCGATGGTATCTGATTTCACCGACAAGGTAGCAAGATTCCATCCTTCGACGAACGTCAGATTGTACTCTGCAAATTTGGATAGCGATACCGGTGTTTTGTTCCCAAAGAACTACACTCCGAACACACACGTGACAAGGTCCGGTGTCTACGTCAACGAGGTGTCGGGTCGTAAACTTGTAAGCAAGGATGCAATTGAAAAGAACGTGCTCAAGTCTTGGGCGGGTTACATCATCGGTCAAATTGCCTACACCCTTCGCGGATACGAACGCCAACTCGAGGAACAAAGATTGGAAAATCTCGCCAAGCAAGTTTGGTCTTCAAGAATTGAGAATTACGTGGACGTCACGTTGGCTCAGATGAAAGTCGAGGTTGCTACATCGCTTGGTATCGAGGAGGATGAGTTGGATACGTGCAACGTCAGCAAATATCCGGGAACCTTGGAGGCTGAATTGTTGATAGTTCACAAGTCAAACGACGTCAAGGTCGGGCTTCGCAAAATGGTCTTTGGTTGCCACCGCACCGGAGCACTCAGACCTGAGGATGCCAAGTGGGAGTTGACCGCTTCACAAGATGTTACTAAAAAAGCATTGGCCAAGGTCGCAGGATTGAGCATCCTTTAATTGTTTGGACAGGGCGAATGGTTCTTGTGGGTTCGATTCCCACCGCTCTTCTAATTTAAAGTGAGCCACCTGAGGGTGCATAAAGTTTATGAAAGAGTACGTAATGGAAAGAGTCGACGGATATCTTTTGACCAATGGTAAAAAGCAATACCTGAACGACAAGTTTACTTGGACCGAGTTCAGTAGACGGACGAAACAATTTGACACTATACAGGAGTGCAATGATGTCAAGTCCAAGAGACCCACCGCTAAAGTAGTGGAAGTTGTAAGCCGATACACTTCAACAATGGGCTACGGCCTAACGAAAATGGAGCGTATCGAACGTCTAATTAAAAACGATGAGTGATATGAAAGAGACACCTTATGAAGTACGCTTTCAGATTTCTGAAAATGAAGTGCTTAAATTATTTAGAGACTGCCTGTGCTCAGGTTCAGTTGGCTTCGGTGCACTTCGCATCGACTTCAGAGATGAAGACTACGCAGCAGCAAAGAAAGTTCTTAAGCAACAAGACCCCGAAAGAACCATCTATTGGGAGTCGGTTATCGCAGAGATATTAAATCTTGGCCAAGTCTTAAAGTTCACGGATGTTGAGGATGATGAGAATATTTTTCTCGTCAATAAAAAATCGCTTCAAGAGAACTCATCCAAGATTGAGTTGCAACACTTGAACCAAATGTTAAATGGCAATGATGATGCTATCACACACGACAGCATATTGCAAACATTAATCTTGGGGGAGATAGTCTATGGATAATTTCAGTTCAATGCCTCTGAGAAGAAACCTAAGGATTAAAACACTTTGGGAAATGCTAAACGCGATTGACCTCGAACTTGAGGGTAACGCCGGTCCTGTTCCTCGTGCTTCATTTTGGTCTAACGACAAAGGTGAACGCGCCGATGGATTTTACCTGTATCGCGCGGTTCGTGATGACTTCACGGAAGAGGATATAAAAATCATACGCAGAGTGTCTGATGCTCTTGGTTTTAAACTGAGAAGTCACGGAGATTTCGAGCGGGAAGAAGACAGAATTTATATGCCCTCGCTTACATTCGATTTGTAATCTATGGTTACTATCAGTAACTTTACGTATCTTTATTGTTATCAAACCCAAGCCGACAGGGTTGTTGTCGGTCAGAACTCACGAGCGCAAGAGTATAAAACTGCGTACCAATTACTATGTGTGTTATCATTGTAAACAAAGACGGCAAGAAACTTCCTCACGGAGTTATTGCACGTGCTATGGCCATCAATCCTGATGGCTTTGGCATCGCCTACCTCGACGGAGACCAAGAGGTAATCAAGACTATGGACTACAAAGCAGCCTTTGACCACGTTCAATCAGGCCGCCCTTACGTAGCCCACTTCCGCTACACAACACGTGGCGCAACCAATCTTAAAAACTGCCACCCATTTCCCTCGGGCGATGGCGTTATGTTTCACAACGGAACAATCAATGTGCCTACCAAGCCTGACCAAGTTGACTCTGCCGTCATTGCAGATGTCGTTGGTAATATGGACCCGGTCAAGCGACGGGTTGTCCTCGAACTCACCGACTCTCGGTTTGCTCGTGTGACCAATGGTCAGGTTGAGGTGTTCAATGAATCATCATTCATCAATCACCACGGAGTTCTTTACTCGAAAAACAATGTGTTGTCGGGTAAACTTATCGCTGTCTACGGAACACTTCGTAGTGGCTACTCGAACAACTCATACCTCAACGGCTCAAAGTACATCGCTTCAGGCGTAACCTTTGACAAGTATCGTATGACGGGTTCAGGTATTCCTTTCTTACTTCAAGGTAAGAATGCTGAAGGTGGCAACAACGTTCGCGTTGAGGTCTACTCAGTTGATGATTGGTCTCTCAAAAAAATTGACCAACTCGAGGGCCACCCAACGTGGTACAAGCGAGAGAAGATTGCAGTCCGTCTCGACAACAACATTGTCATCGGGGCTGAGACTTACATCATCAACGAGACATCTCGACACGATGACGGAAAGTACTACTCTGACTTCAGCGATATGCGAGAGCCGTCTAAGTACGGGAACTTCAGTTACTCTAACTATCAATTGTTTGATGACGTTCAGGAAACCATCGACGATGTTGAGCAGTCTACTGACGTCACATCAATTGAATGTCCTGATTGTCTCGCAGAAGGTCACAGGATAGAATGTCAATACGATGAGTATGACGACAACTATTGGTGTGGCTACTGCGAAGAAGGTAAAGAACCTAAAATCAATCGCGTATGCTAAGGATAAAATTCTATAGAGGAACCTTTGGAGGATGGACGGCCAAGGCCGTTCGTTCCCCTTATGGTAGTTGGATACCTCGACGCTACGTATTGAATTGGGTAGGGCGCAATGCACCTGAAACAATTATTGCAGACGTGCCCCAATGGCTTTGGGATAAATGCCTGAGAGAAGACGAATCATTATTAATTATTAACCCTGAAAAAGACGGACCATATGGAACGATTTGATGCAATGACCAAAGTATTTAATGACCTTAAGATTAGGGTCAACGCGCTACCTCGATTGAGGGGCGCGGCTCAAATGAAAGAGACCGATAATATTATGACCATCATAAACGTTATTGAAAAATCCTTTCAAACTCATATCGCCTCTGACTTTTCAGAGGAAGATAACCGAGGGCTAATCGAGAAAGCAATTCTTGATATGGCTTCAGGCAACTCAGAAGAATACAGCGGCATAACACTTAAAGATGTGCCCAAGATACAAGAGTACTTGCTTCGCAACTACCGGATATCAATAACACATCAAGCATTACTGAACCGAATCAAACATTATTTAGACCAATCATTATGAAAATAATTTCTACTATCAACCCAACACCTCAGAACATACAGGAAGTTGTGGAAGTTGTATGCCACGTCACGGGAGTTAGCCAACATCAGTTGTACTCCAAGTCCCGCTATCGTGAATATGTAGCAGCACGTAATATGTGTTACAGCATAATGAGACTTGGCCTTGGAATGACACTAACCTCAATCGCAAATGAGTTCGATAAGCATCACGCTACGATATTGTATGCCGTGAAGATTAATCAACGAGACCTTGAGATGAGTGGCTCATACCGCAGTCGCTTTGAGCACATTCTTTTACGATTAGGAGTCGGGTTTACGGAACAAATATCTCACGGGGATACTATAAAATTAATCCGCGAGAATATGTTTCGTCGAGAATCTATTGTAATTGATTGATATTTATTGTTATATTTGAAAAACAAATAGCCAATGAGAATAGATGCAGACAACCAATTAATACGAGGCAAGGGATATGTTTTGACATTCAACGAAACAAAATCCTACCTCATTAAAAACTTCGCTGACGTTCTTGAGTCTTACGTCGTAGGGCACAAGGGTAAATGGGTGGTAGATTGGATGGCTGTATTTAAGTTCGCAGAGGAAACCAAAATCTTAAATGTTATAGTATGGCAGAGACAAGTAAACAAAAACTAAACAGGTTGTACCAAGAGTACAGCCTCAGTTCTGACGACGTGTTCAAACACAAGTTGGGATTTAGCATCATCACGCGCACCGGTATTGAAAAGATACAAGCCGGTATTGGACTGAACGTTTCGTATTCAGTCGAGCGTATGAGTGACGACCATAAGTTCGTCGTTATTAAAGCCATTGGTTCAATGGGAGAAACAATCGTTCAATCATACGGAGAGGCAACTCCCGAGAATAATCGAATGAGTTATCCTGTAGCGATGGCAGAGAAGAGAGCGTTGTCTCGTGTGGTTTTAAAAGCCGCAGGATTTTATGCTCTTGGTGTGTATGGAGAAGATGAGGCTGAGGATTTTAAAGACCGCCGAGGTAGTAAACCTGCGATTGAAAAAACCTTATCATCTAAACCTAAAAGCGTATTGAACATTGACGAAATCCTGAAAGCAACTAAGGTTAAGTTGGAGAAGGGAGAGGTCAATCCGATACAGGTAAAGGATTGGATGAGCAGCAATAAGAATCAGATGACTGAAGCGCAACTAAGTTGGGCCACGGAAATTATCACACCATACATTTAACTACCAACATAGGAGGCGGCAGCCACCACCAATTGTACCTGTTCATAAAGTACCAACAGGTTGCCCCTCCTTTTTATTCTATGAAAAACATTACTCTACTTGACGGCACCACGTGGGACGTGGCTGAACTTGAGGCTAAGATGCTTGACGATGACTTCTATTATGGTTATCTCGGCAAGGCGGCCCTATCCTCCTCGTCGGCAAAAGACCTTGTCGACTCCCCCAAAACATATCATAATTACCGAGAGTACGGAAGCGAATCTAATAGCCCGGCTCTTTTAAAAGGAAGAATGCTACACCATTTGGTGCTTGAGCCTGAAAGGTACAACGACATCTATGAGATTGTTAATGTGCAGAGCAGGAACTCAAAGGCATTTAGAGAACAACGCGCGGAGTCATCCAAGGAATGCGTTACACTTAAAGAGCAGAACGATACCGAAAGGTTGGCTGATGCACTGACAAAGAACAAGCACGTGATGGCTCACTTGCGTGGTGCGAAGACTGAGATACCAAAGATTGGTTTGATAAACGATATGCCATTCCGTTGTAAGGCAGACATTCTTGTCCCCGACTATGGTATTTTTGATTTGAAAACCACCACGGACTTGAGGGCTTTCCGTTACTCAGCAAAGAAGTACAAGTACAATATGCAAAGTTACATTTACTGCACGTTGTTTGGCCTACCATACGATACCTTTAAATTCATTGTGATTGACAAGGCATCCTGTGACATAGGAATATATGACTTGGACCTTTCATTCTTTGAATCAGGAGAAGAGTTACTTCAACGCGCTATGCAAAACTACATTGACTTCTTTGGTCCAAACCCGGTAGAAGAAATTCACGAATACGTAATTAAAGAAACACTATATTCATAATGGAAACACAAGAAAAATATCTCACCACCGACAGGATGATGCAGGAGTTTGGAATCAAGTCCAAGTCTACACTCAACAGGTATCACAAGTTAGGATTACGATACATCAAGGGAAGGCCCAATCGATATAGACGAGAAGAGATAGACCGCTTCTTTAAATCTATGGAGAGATGATAGAGTTGATTGCCACATCCATACGCAATCATTTTATCCTTGACCCTAAACGTGCGGACAAGTTAATGAGTGACGATAACTATGAGGACTCCTCGCTGTTGTCCGTCATAATATTCGTTGGGCTTTGTCAACAACACGCGATACCTGAAGAAGATGTTAAAATATTTCTTGGTATGGAAGACGCTGAGTACGTCGGAAAGATTACCAAGTTTATGAATAACATAGATAAAGTTCAGGATAGAATTACAAAAGGTACGTTACGCGAGAAAAGGGATATGACGTACAGGTTCTACACTAAGTATATGATGTGCACAAGATACATAACGAACAATGCATCACGTGTACGTGGAAAGAAGTTGTTCATATGGAGAAGCATATTATTTAATGATTGATTATAAAGAGATTGGTGTTTACTTAACACCCGCTCAGATGAAACACGAGGTTACTAAAGTGGCCTGTCCGTTTTGTAGTTCCGAGCGAAAGAAAAAGAAAGACCCTTCGATGAGCCTATGGACTCAAGAGGGCACATACCATTGCCACCATTGTGGAGTAAAAGGAAAAGTGTCGCATATGAAAGAATACAAAAAACCTGAAATGAAGAGCGCACCATTAGAGGATGCTGTGCAAAATTGGTTTAAGGAATCACGAAAGATTATACCGGAATCATTAGAGTACTATGGCGTAACTCAATCTAATGAGTGGATGCCTCAGGCCAATGGTGAACAAAGGGTTATCAACTTCAACTACTTTGATTACACCGGTCAGTTGGCCAACATAAAGTATCGTTCAGCAAACAAGAACTTTAAAATGTTCTCGGGTGGTAAGCCTATACTCTACGGGTTAAACCGAGTTAAAGACTTGGACCATATGATTATTGTAGAAGGCGAGATGGATTGTCTTGCTATCCACACTGCCGGTATATTAGGCGCAGTCAGCGTACCATCAGGAGCCAACAAGGGAAACAACAATCTGAATTACATTGAGAATTGTTGGGAGATTATTAGCAGCAAAAAGAAAATCATACTCGCCTTGGATAATGATGAGCCGGGTGAGTCTCTCAAAGAAGAACTACTCAGAAGACTTGGTAGTAGCCCGAATGTTTACATAGCAAAGTGGCCCGAGGGATGCAAAGATGCTAATGACGTACTCATTAATAAGGGCGTTGCTGAATTAAAGAAGTGCATACGTCAGGCCAAACAAGTTCCGGCTGAGGGTATTGTTTCCCTTGATGATGTGATGGATAAGTTAATACAACTAAAGGAAGGCGGCATACCTCGTGGAGATATGTTAGGCTACCCTGAGTTTGATAGAATATTCTCGTGGAAAAAAGATGAACTTACAATTATCACGGGTGCTCCCAATGGTGGTAAGTCTGCATTCCTTGACCAATGTATGTCTCTACTCGCTCAGAATAGTGCGTGGAGATTTGGAATCATCTCAATGGAGAAACCAAATGTTGAATTGCACATTGCAGAATTGATGCAGAAGACTCTTGGCAAAACCTTTTGGGATGATATGACAATGGAAGAGATACGAGCGCATCAAGATTACTTCAATGATAGATTTAAATTTCTTGAAGTGGACAAGAACGAACTCACGGTCGACCACCTGATAAAGAAAGCAGAAGAGATGGTTGGACGCTATGGCATTGACTGCTTCGTCTTGGACAATTGGTCTTTCGTAGAATTAAAGATGCCTAAGTATGGTGACTCAAGAACAAACCATATTGGTGACAGCCTCACTAAGTTTAAGATATTCAAAGAGAAGTTCAAGTGTGCTGTATTAATTGTAGCACACACAAGGAAACTTACAAAGGATGCAAATGGCAACGTTGATGTTGCCGGGATGTACGACATTGCCGAGTCAGCGCACTTCGCAAACAAGGCTGACAACGTGATAGTTGTATACCGGAACTTTCAGACCGGGCTTGTAGATGTTTATACCAAGAAGGTTCGTTGGGTTTACACCGGGACTCAAGGGGTATCTCACTTTGAGTACGACATACCCACAGGAATCTATAGTGAAGTCAACAACTCGGTCAATGAGTTGGAACAAATATTAGAACGACAGCGCAACACCTTTAGAAACGAACTCAATGAAGGTTAAAGCAGGTCATCAGGTTGTTTGGAAGAACAACTTTATAGAGAACAAATCGGGCGGAGGTTTGTATGTCCAAGAGGTTGAGAAGGTCGGACCCAATATAGTTCGTCCTCTCACTCTCGAGGATATATCTCCAAACAAATGGTATCTGATGAGGGCTAACGGGCAAGGACAAGACTATCGCCCTGTGTATTTATCGGAACACGCAGATTACAAAGACATAAAAGCCTTTATTAAAAACAATATGCTTTATGAAAAATTACATTGAGATTGGCAGTTGCTACTTCAACACCCTACATCACTTGAGTTCAAGTCTTGGTTGGAATGGTACAATCGTAGAACCAATAAAGAAGTTTATAGACAAGTTGCCTCAGACGGATAACATTAGTTACCTCAACTACGCCATTGATACGGAACGAGGAACCCGTGATATGTATTTGTTCGAAGACGATATATGTGAGAACGACCGAGACTATCACGGGATGTCATCACTCTATCACAACCACGGAGATAAGCAGTATAGGTTACAGGTTAATACAATAACTTACAAAGATTTATTGTACCTTACGGGATATAATGAAATTGAGTTACTTAAAATAGACACTGAAGGACACGACCTCATCATATTAAAAGAGGCATTACGAAAAGGTAATCCAATACCGAACAGGATTATCGTAGAGCATAAGCACGTAGATGCCGTTGAGATGGAAGAGATACTGAGTCACTTCGGTTACAACATAACTAAAGACGAAGAGAATTACTATGGGAGGCTCGGCGAATAGAAGAAAAGGACACGCTTACGAACGTGAGTTAGTAAAGAAGTTTAAAGAACTTGGTTGGGAAGGAGCAGTCACTTCACGCTATGCATCTAAGATGATGGATGATATGAAGGTAGACTTGGTAAACACCGAGCCATTCTATGTACAAGCAAAATGTACCAAGCGTGTTCCCAACATACGTAACATCTTAAGTGAGATGCCGGACACAAGTAATTACAATGTGATTACTTGGAAAGTCCCAAAGGATAACGACCAATACGTGATGATGAATCTTAAAGATTTCTTTGAGTTACTACAGATGCTAAAATCAAATGACATATTATGAAAACCTGCAAAGCAATTAGCCGGAGGACAATGTGCAAACAAACAAGAGAAGCCGTTGACAAGAGGCTACATCAAATGTCAATCCTAACAGCGGCATTTGGAACCGGTGGTATTGGTGATACTAAGACTAAGAAAGAATATCGTGCAAGTCTGAGCGCGTTATCTCGGGAGATAAGAGAGATAGCACCCGAGTATTATAAACTTATCAGACAAAACAATTAAATAAAAGTGTAAAAGAAATGAGCGAACAACTTTCAGTAACAGGAACGGTTAAGACTATCGGTCAGTTACAATCCATTCAAACAAAGGATGGAAGCACCATCACAAAACAAGAAGTACTACTTACAATTGGAGACAAGTATCCTCAGGATATTCCATTCGAGTTCTTTAATGATAAGACTCAGTTGGTAGGTAAATTAAATCAAGGCGGCGAAGCCGAATTGTATTTCAACCTTAAGTCATTTGTCTACAAAGACATTGTACGTATGGGTTCACCTCAAGTATGGCGTGTAGAATCAAAAGACACAGCCCCAACTACAAATACTCAAGCAGCAGCACCTACATTCAAAGGTGTTGACGGCTCATCTGACTTGCCATTCTAATGAAAACTTATGATTTCATAAGTATGAAAAAGGATATGTTAGAGTACGCTGAAGATGTAGCAAAAGACAAACGTGTCGAGTACACGGGAGCATCCGAAGATATACTAACAAACTTTAAAAGAATAGCAGATAGATTAGGAATCAGTCCCTTACAGGTGTGGGCGGTCTACTTCAACAAGCACGTTGATAGTGTGAACACGTTTACAAAAGGTACTGATAAAATAAGTGAGCCGATGGAAAGTCGGTTTGCTGATATGCTGAACTACTTGTTCTTAGGGATGGCCCTTATAATAGAACAAGAAGAATCGCAAGGCCGCCCGTCGACCAACCAACAAGAAGACTCTGAAGAGTTCTCTTTTTCAATTGGTCACGATGAGCCGACTCAGTTAGGGATTTAATATCTCTCTCTGATATTATTACGCTATCTCTCATTAATATCTGCGTCTCAAGGTTTACTACTTGTTTATCCTTGAGGCGCAGTATTTGTTTGAGTTGCTCCCCTCTCTCAATGTCTTGTGCTATCAGCCGCAGTTGAGTCGGCGTGAAGCACGTTAAAGAATCCGTAGCGGTTTGCGAAATAACCACGTAAGGAGTCAACACTAAGAGTATCAATAGTAAGGATTTCTTCATCGTGTCTTTCAATTAATTCTATTTCTTCCACAAG
>Ga0206123_10002210_pt1 | contig 17222 bp, 9 predicted proteins | sample Helgoland_Spring_2_FD_160086 | JGI IMG/M metagenome (GOLD analysis project Ga0206123, IMG submission 160086) | Pelagic subsurface seawater microbial communities from Kabeltonne, Helgoland, North Sea - Helgoland_Spring_Bloom_20160316_1 | ecosystem: Environmental > Aquatic > Marine > Epipelagic ...
CTAATCATCATCATCATTATGTTGTTATTACTATTACTGCGTTGAGTTGTTATTGCTATTACTGCGTTGAAAAAATAATATTTTCTCTATTCTTTTCTCTCTAATATTCGTCGGCGAGAATGATGCACATCATGCCTATGATAATCACGAAAACATACGGCAATCGATCCCCAATCGGTTCTTTAAACATAATGGCTCCACCTAGCACGGACAATAAGATCCCGCTCCTCTTTGCTGCTACCGCGTAACTCGTAAACAAATGCTCTAAACTATGCAAGTACGCAACCACGGTATACAACTCGCATAAACCCATGCCGAATATAATCGAAAGCGTTTTTGGATTTTTCAAGTACCCAAACGCCTCCGGATTTAACGCCGCCGTAATCATTCCCAACGGCGCGGCCATAAAAATCCTCTGCAGCGTCACGTACACGATAAATCCACCAGCATGAGCTGATGCGTTCTTCCCGAGCTTATCGATATCGCTCGTTAACCCCCACAAACCAGCGACGCCAAATGCGATTAAACTTCCCGGTTGTTTTCTCAACGCCGACGCCTGTTTTCCCAACGACTCCCGAACGGCTCGGCGAATTGTTCTCACCACGCCATCTTTTTTTACGATATTACCAGCATCGTTGCCCGCCCCGCTATTAGTACTATTCTCAACCATCAGCATACTACCGTCGCTACCGCTCCTATTCCCGCTAAAACCGCTACTCCGACTCTTCGCACCTCCCTCGCGATGATATTTCCTCTCGTCTATTCCTACCTCTAACTCCGCTAACGTCGACGCCCCCGACGCCGTCGTCGTCGCCCCCGACGCCGCCCCTCCTCCACTCCCGGCAGCGGCACTGTTCAACCCGTACGCGCCTCCCGTCATGACAACCACCCCAAACACTCCTCTCGCGCTCGGAATTTCGTGCACGATAAAGAACGACAGCCCGAGCAACCACAAAGGCGTAAACGCCATGTACGGCGCGCACAAACTTATCGGCGTCAACTGTAACGCTCTCTGAAACGCAACCGACCCGACGCATTTAATCAGCGCAGATATCGACGCGAGCACGATTAAATGCGTGCGCGCGATTTGGTCGTCGTCGTTTTCATAGCTGTAACTCCTCGATGATTCGTTTTTCTGTCGAAACAGTGGCTTTCGCTTCCCGAATATTAACTCGCCTTGTCCGGTACAAAACACAAACAGGAACAACGTCACGCAGTTTAACATTTCCATCATGGCGACCACGTGCAGTGGGTTTTTGATCGATTTCGTGGCGTATTTCCGGAGGTTATCTTGAATGCCGTTCCCGATGGCGGCGGAGAATGCCCAGCCGTAGCCGATGAGTTGCGCGTGCAACATGATATAACAACGCGTTTACTCTTTTCCAACAACAAAGCCGCGAGAGTTAATTGATTCGTCTCCAACACTTTGCGCTCCGAAACGACGATTCAGACGAGCGGAGGCACGAAAACGCGTAACGAGAGGAAAAAGAATAAAAGAGAGAGAGATCCAAGGCGACCAACCACCCTCGATTCTCTTTTAAATGCCGCGCTGTGCGTAAAACAAGAGCTCTCGCTGAGGGGAATTTAAGTGTGGTCCGCTTGGGAAAATTCGCTCAAAAGTCAAACAAATCCTCAGAAACGAACCAACGCAACACGAGTCAAACCACCGTCAAAAAGCAGTCCAAACCACCTTAAGAATGGCATCCGCGAAGAGCAGCAACAAACCGTTCGACGTCCTGGTAAAACTCCTACTCATCGGCGACTCCGGGGTCGGGAAATCCTGCCTCCTCCTTCGCTATTCCGACGATAAATTCACGACATCCTTCATAACCACGATTGGCATCGACTTTAAAATCAAAACGATAGACTTAGACCAGAAGAAAGTGAAGATGCAAATATGGGACACCGCGGGGCAAGAGCGGTTTCGAACGATCACGGCGGCGTATTATCGAGGCGCGCACGGGGTTTTGTTAGTGTACGACGTGACGGATGAGACGAGTTTTGAGAACGTGAGGAACTGGATGAGGAATATTGAAGCGCACGCGAGCGAAGCGGCGAAAGTGTGTTTGATCGGGAACAAGTGCGATTGCGAAGATTCGAAGAGGAAAGTGACGAAAGAGAGAGGGGTGGCGTTGGCGAAAGAGTTCGGGGTGCCATTTTTTGAGACGAGCGCGAAGAGTGGGTTGAGAGTGGAGGAGGCGTTTAGCGCGATGGCGAGAAGATGCGTCGGGGAGAGCAAGACAAATAACAACAATAGCAACAACAGCGGGGGTGGCGGGACAGTCAGGCTGAGAGAGACCGCGAAGGGTGGAAGTAAGAGTAGTTGCTGTTAGTGAGAGAGAGGGAGAAAGCTCTTTCAACCTAGTATACATATCTATCTATATATTATTCTTCAATATCAAAGCAATCTATCAAAAACTACGCGTGGCAAAACGAAAGTAGCTCAGCGTATTCGGACCGCCGGCGCAGTACTCAAAGTCACACGTTGGATGCACGGCGACGGCAGATAAGATGGTTTCTTGATCAGACAAAGATGGGGCGATTGGTTTGTGACCGTAGCCGGGGTAGTACTCGTCCTCTTCGTCCTCCCGCTCCTCGTTCGCTCCTTCTTCTTCGTCGATGTGAGCGTCATCATCGTTCTCATTCCACAGTTTCACCGTCGTCGACTCCCGCGTCGCCGTTCCATCATCAATCCATTGATACGACTTCGGGTTATTCGCCATGACGTCTAGGATGAGTATACCTGAATCGTTCACGTTCGGAACGATTAACTTTTGCCCGTCCGTGGACCACGAACACGTGCGTTTGTCTCGGCCATTCCATTTGGCGATTTGCGAGCTGATGGCACCTTCAGTTTCGGTTTGCGTCGCCATTACCGCACTGTCGCCGTTAAGATATGCCCACGCACCTTCGGCGCCAATGAAACGCTCGGCTTCGTCTCGCGTGATGCGCGTTGGAGCCGTTGACGTCCACGGGTTGGGTGGACAGTGCGCGTGCGTGATAACCCCGAGAGACGACGTCGCGTGATTGTTTTGTTTCATATCGATTACGCCGGTGCGTCCATTGGAACAGTGAAAGGCTACGCGCGAATAATCTTTCGGATCGAAGTCTACCCAATACACTTCCGATTTACTCGCGAAGGATCTGCCGTGGATTTTTGAAAACATGTTGGACACGCTCCACGAACACATCTCTTTGTCCGGTTTTATCCCGGTAAATCCGCGATGGTCCGTCGCATGCGTAGAGACTGCTTTCCTAGCGTCCCATAAAACAACCCTGCCCGAAGAAGATGCCGCGCAGACGAGTTGACCGTCTTTCGTGACATTCACGCAATTCAGATTACCCGTAGTAGGAGCGCTGAAAATGGCAACCGGTCTCGTGTGATCGACGCGCTGCCTAAGATCAAACGTGAAGACGCTCCCAACACCAGTGGCGGCGAAAAGACGGTTCCCATCGTCGCACGAAGCAATAGAGGTGATACCGAGCGTATCTCTTATGTCGGACGGATGTGTAACGTTGTACACAGGACTGACGACTAAACCTTGCGAATACGCGAGGAATCGAGGAGAAGGAGACTGCGTTGATGTTGGCATCGCTCGACTACTTACTGTTGTTGTTGTTGTTGTCGCCGTTGATGTTACGGCTAACGCCGCAGCAGAAGATCCAGTTGGTGCAGTAGGAGCACTTGTACCCATCAATCCTCTTTCAACGTCGTGAAATGTAATCCTATCGCTCCTCTTCGATACTGTCGCTAACACCCCTTCTTTCACCCATGAAATGCCATCCACGGGATCTGCCACAAACTTCTTATACACCGGCGCGTATATGCTCGACAGCAACGAATTCCCGTCTCCATCTGACGTTTTCTGGTTCATATCTGAGGTTCGATGAACCGAAACGGTCCCACCTCCCCCTCCGCACGCCAAAAACCTCCCTCCGCTAAATCTATCAAATTCTACGCACGAAAATACATTCTCTACGCTCCCCGTCCACTGCGCAGTCTGATCTCTCGGCAACCACATTCGACTCGTCGCACGCATCGTCGCGCCTTCCCGTCTTGCATACTCTTTGGCTAACGTAATATTTTCTTGCACCGCTTCGTCACCTTCCGGTAACTCAATCGTCGGTACGACGCCTCGCACCTGCATAAACTCTTGGAACTGTCTCGCCAGCGCCGCGTTAAACATCCGACCATTTTCTTCCTCCGTGTCGTCCTCCGCTCCGGCGCTATCTGCGAGATGTATCGATCGCTCTGCAATCCCGTGCAAAACCGTGTTATGCATCGCCCGTCTTTGCGCGAGGAGTCCGCGTTCGCTCACACCGTACCCGCCGCGACCGCGTCGACGGCGTCTCTCATTTTTCTGCTTCACCGAACATCGGTACGCGTACGCCACCCGCATCAGCCGCTCAAACCTTGCCTCGCCTGTACCATTCATCTTCTCTTCGTCCTTTTCTTCTTCGTTATCTTCGCTTCTCCTTCCGCTTCGTCGTCGTCGCAACAAAACCAAATCTTCCGCGAGTTTCGCCCAACGTTTCAAAACGAGCGATTTTTTCTCGCTTCTTTCTCTTCTTCGTCTTCTCTCCTCTTCCTTCTCGAACTTTGCGTTATCGTCGCTTCGTTCGACGACAACCCCGTCGTTCAAAACCTCCTCGTCGTCGTTAAAACTCAAGCACTCTTCTTCTCCGACGCGTTCAACGAGCCTCTTCTTCTTCCTCTTCTGCATCATCAAAAGTGCGTCCAAATTTCTCTTTTTCCCGGGATGTAATTGCTCTCCTTTGTGTTCCTCCTGTCGCTGAGACGATCGATCCTCCGCTCGAACACCGGGTAAAGGAAAAGGCGGAGACATGATGCTTCTCTCCCACGCTCTGTCTTTCTTTTAAAAGTGCGTGTGCGCGCACACGTACGACGAGACTTTCGACGAAAAGAATATGTTGAAATTTCAAAAATTAAGAAGAGAAAAAGAGCAGACAAGAAAGAGTAACTTTAAGAGTTCAAAAAGTTTGAGGCGTTTGCGTTTACTACGCGCGAATCATGATACAATATTCTTTCTCTCGAAACTGTTGATGAATTATTAAACGCCAGCGTGCGATGTGCCGTTGTTGTTGTTCGAATCATCGCCGTTAGTATCGTTCGCCTTAATTTTACCGAATACTGGACCGCGCGCGCCGAGCGAAGAAGCTTTAGCTATCGGCGAAAATCCTTCGCTCAAGTATCCCGGGTCGTTGAGAACGATCACTCCGTGGGGAGACGCGAAAGTATTCGCCGCTCGTTTTTGGTTTCGTTGTCGGCTCGTTTCGCTATTCTTTCCGTTATTCTCGCCCTCGTCGTCGGTGAGCGCTTGCAACTTGCGTAAATAAAGATCCGCTCGAGCGGTCTGCGCCCTGAGATTTCCGTGGACTCTTGCGAGTTCTTCTCGTAAAGCGCGGACGGTGCGTTTGAGCGTTTCGCTATCTTCTACATCCGTCGAGGAGGGTGCGTGATCTGCTGAGGAGGACTGGCGACGCTCTCTATTTCGTTGTTCCTCTAATAACGCGACCGATTCACACGGATCTCGAACTTCCACGTTTTCGCCGTTCCGCCATCTGCGAATGACCTCGTTTAATGAGTTGATTTCAATCAAAAACGAGTCGTGTCCGTGAGGAGAATCTATGGTATACAACTGCGCGTTTGGCATGCAATCGGCGAGTTCTCGCTGTAATGCAAACGGGTACAAGACGTCAGAGAGGATGCCCACGACGAGAGTGTCGTGGGTGAGTTTCGAGAGGACTCGCTCGTAATCGCCGTTTTCTCGCCCTCGAGAGACGTCGTGGGAGTCTAAAGTGTACGTCAACTGCAAGTAGCAGTTGGCATCGAATCGTTGGATGAATTTTTGGCCTTGGTATTGGAGGTAACTCTCGACTTGCCAATACGGGACGTGGTTGTTGTCGAAGGATTTTCTTTTCTGTTGCGTTTGTTCTCGTTCTCGCGACGGCGCTTTGTCGTGATCGTCATCGTCGTCGTTCTCTTTTTCATTTTCTCCTCCAGCACTTCCTCTCACCGGATGCTCCTTGCCTTCCACGTTCATCCTCGAGAACTTCTCGTCCATGCTCACTGGCGCTCGATAACTCAACATCGCCATCATCCGACTCGTCGCCAACCCGTCCTTGGGTCCGCCCGTTTCTACATCGTAATCCCCTCCTTCAAAGTTCGCATCGCTCACAATCGCGTGTCGTTGCGCCTCACCGATCCCAATCGCCCAATCCGTGTGCTTTCCACATCCAGCAATCAACACTAACTTCTCGACGTACTCCGGGAAACTCGCCGCGAATTCCAGCGCTAACATCGCGCCCATCGATCCTCCTATACACATGGACAATCTCGTCACCTTCAATCGATCTAAAACCATCTTCTGCAAATTCACATTATCTCGTATCGTCACCGGCGCGGGAAATCGACTCCCGTAAATCTTCCCCGGCGTTTCCGGATTTTCCGAAACCGGCGACGCCGTTCCGTACGGCGACCCGAGGTAGTTGCAACACACTATAAAATCCTTCTCCAAATGCAACGAACATTTCGCCTCTTTTCCTTCACCCTCACCGCCTCCTATAAATTCCGACCACCACTCGTCCACGTTTGAGTTGCTCGTCAAAGAGTGTCCGACTAATACGCAGTTATCTCCGTCCTCGTTTAATCTCCCGTACGTGGAATAACACACTTTCACTTCTTTCAATTCCACGCCGTTTTCCAATTGGAATAAAGGGATGGTCATCACGTTCGCGTTTAAAGGCGGGCCGATTGCGGTCGATTTCATGTGGTCGTCCGGCACTGGTTCATTGTTACCACCGTTACCACCACTCATGGCAGGTCGATCTCTCTTTTAAAGCGTTCGTCTTTGCGCGTGTTATGTGTGTTTCAATTTGATCGAATTTCACAGACTAGATTTCTGGGGAAAAACGACACAAAACACACGAATATGACGGAAACCGATGATGACGAACGAAAACGGGGAGAGATGGTACTAAAGAAACTCAAAAGCGCGAACGAGAAACTCCAGAACGCGTGCCTGTTCGGCGATCGGCTTTTACTCGAAGAGGCCATCACAGACGGCGCGGAAGTGGGACTTCCTTTCGCATCATCAGTAGGGGAAGAAGACGAATTCGGCACGGGAAAGATGCATTCGTTATTGCCTTTACACTGCGCGGCGAGGAACAACCACTCGGAAATTTGCCTCGATTTAATCCTCAGATTTGCATGCGAGGTGGATGGAGAGGACGAGCGTGACGGGAGGACGGCTTTGTTCCACGCAATCGCGATGGATCGGGTGGATGTGGTCAGAGTTTTAGTTGGTAAATGTGGAGCGAACGTGAACCACGCGGATAGCGCGGAGGAGACGCCAATGTCGATGTGCGCGAAAATTGGGAGTTTAGAGTGTTTGGAGGAGCTCTTGTTTTTGAGTGAGGATGGGGAGGTATCCGTTGCGGACGTGTCAACTCCAAGAGGTCGGTTTCGGTTACCTCCGATGGTGGAGTGCGCGTGCGCGAGGACGGATTGGGGAACCTTTCCGAAAGTCGCGGAGAGATTGAGACGAGAAATCGCGAAGCAACAGTTTGAAGGAAGAGTGAAGGACGTGGACGTGGAGTATTTTACGATCGACGTGAATGAGAAAATGGAGAAGAAGAAGAAGAAAAGTTTGTTGATGTTGGCGGTTGGGTTAGGGAACGCGCACGCGGTGAGATTCTTATGCGACGAATGGAAGGTAGATATTCACGGAGCTTCAGAGGAAGGCGAAGACGGAGAGAGTTTTGGTCCGCTGGAATTAGCGAGGGCGGGGAAGTTTAAGGAGTGCGAGAATGAGTTGTTGAAACGAGGCGCGAAAGAGAAGAAGTATTCAAAGCAGAGAACTGCAAAAGAGGCGACGGCGGTAGAAGGGAGCGTCGAAGAAAAGAAAGCTCGCTTACAATCGCTCGCAAAGGAAAGAGAACGCCTCAGTTTTATCGTCCAAGCGAACGAAGACGAAGCGTTTCAATCGAGCATGCGCGAACCACGAATAAGAGCGGCGGTGGAAGACGTAATGGAAAATTTCATGAGCGTGCAAAAATATGCGGAAGATAAAGATGTCATGACGGCATTGTCCAAATGGAGAGGATGTCAAAGGTTTTTCAAGCAGCGAGGGGAGAAGGTATCGTTTGAGGAAATCGTCGTGAACTCGAAGAAAGGCGGGGAAGAAATGGCGAGACGTAAGTTACGAGTAGAAAGTCTGGGCGAAATGATCGCGAAAGAGGTCATGGACGTGGCGTCTTTATTGCCTAAAAACGGAAATAATGGCATCAACGATAATAACAGCGATAGTTATTCTCTGGACGAGAACGAAGACGAAGAATCGGTAAAAAGAGGAAAACAATCACCGAAAATGTTTTACTTGCGCTTGATTGTCGCGACAGTACAATTCTTACCGCTCGTGTACGTGTTATACTTGCGCGTATTCAGATCGAAGGACTTGAATTTCAATTTCGAAAGAAGGAAAAAAACATCCTCATTGGGAGGTGGCGTGGCGTTCGATGCCAACGCGGCGGAGTTATAGAAGGGAAGATTAGACGTAAAATAGCACGCTACATAGTTTAATATAATAATACAATAGCTAGAATAGCATTTTCTTATCCTATAGAACGCGGCGATGACGAGCGAACGCTATTTTCGCGCGATCGCGTGAGGTATTCTTGCAAGACTAAATCCGCCGAGGCCATTTCGTCGTCCAACTGCGCGGTGGTCTTCTTCGAGTCGTTCGCCGCAACTTTTTTCGGCGGACCTTCTTTCTTACCCACGTTGATTCTTGGCATAGAAGGAATGAACGAATCTTCTTGTTTACTTTGTAAATCTCGAAGCTTTGAGCCCCTCGGAGGACTTTTCACTTTCGGTAAAACAATCTTCTTTGAAAACATTTGCGCCTCACGCAACTTCTCCTCCAAGATTTGTAACTTTCGCTTCTCCTTTTCCAACTTTTCGTTCGCGTATTCGTCCGCTTGCTGCTGGGCGTCGTTGATCATGTTGTCTGCGCGTTGCATGGCTTCGACTTTGGCCGCTTCGGCTTTTTCGGAGCGGTCGCGATAGAAAGCTGCTTCCTTTTCCGCCCTCGCGGCCGCTTGTCTTGCCGTGCGAACCGCGTCTCTCGCCGCGTGCTTCGTTTGCTCCGCCACCGCATGCGCACCTTGCAAGGCTTGCCACGTCTGTTTAACTCGCTTTTCAAGACGCGAATTTTCAGTTTCCAACGCGCGAAACGCTTCGGGTGCATTCCCAGAAGTTGTCTTCAACGCCGCCTCGGCTTGAGAACGTCTCGCGTCCAAATCGGAAACTTCTTGTTCGAGCTGACGAATCTTATCGAACGCCTCTTCGGCGTGTTCGGCGTGTTTTTCTGCCTCGACCATCGCCGCCTCAGCGCGTTTGGCTTTAATGATCAACTCTTTCACTTCGGCTTCGAGTTCTTTGATTCGTCCAGAAAATTTAATCGCGTCTACCTCGAACTGTTTCGAAGCTTTAAGTTTGGAAAGTGCGTCCTCGAGCTCTCGCTGGACGTGTTGCTGGTCCTTCTCCACTTGTTCTTTCTTGAGACGCACGTCGCGTAAACCGTCGGCTAACCTTTGGACGAGACTTTTCGCGTTCGCTAATTCGGCGTCGACGTGCGCCGCTTTCTCTTCCGAGCTCTTTTGCGCTTTCTCGGCGGTTTCGACCGCCATCGTCAGTCTGTCCACATCTCTGTCCGTCCGCGCTTCAATTTCTTTACATCGTCGTTCGACGCGCGCGATGGCAACATCTGCGCGTTTCTCGGCTCCCGCGGCGTGTTTTCGAGCATCAGCGAGCGCTATTCTCGCTTGTGCGACTTCATCCGCGTGCTTTCTCGCCAAGCTCGTTGCTTCCATCGACTCAATTCTCGCCGCGTCCGCTGCAATCTTCGCCGATAACTTGGAGTCTTCCAAAGCGGCTTCGGCTTCTTCCGCGCGAGTCGTTTGTTCTCTAATTGATCGCATGAAATCGGCTCGAGCGTCTTCGAGGTCTTGCGCGAGATCGTTGCGTTCAGCTCGAAGTTCCTCAGCTGCACGAATAGCTTGCATTTTCTCGTAGAAGTTTGCCGTCGTCGGCTTGAGGTTTTCGTCGCGCTCTTTATCCGAAACGGACGCTTTATAAGCCGTGAACTCCAACTTTATGCGGTCAATCTCCGCACCTAAATCGCTCTTTGCTCTTTCCGCGTCGTCCCGAAGTTTCGTCGTCGAGGCGATTTCGTTTTCGAGGTCCTTGATTTTTTTCGCGTACGCTCTTTCGACTTCTTTCGCGGCTGTTTTCGATTGTGTTTTCTGCGCCTGCGTCGCCATCTCAAGTTGTCGTTCGACGTGCTTACACGCCTCCGATTTTGCTTTCAACTCTTTGTCGAGCGCTTCAACTTTTTCGTTGAGTTTTGCAATAACTCCGTTCTTATCGTTCTCGAGCGAGGCATATCGCGTCACCGCTTCTTTCGCGTCCAATTCAGCTCGTTCTCTTTGCTCGTTAATCTCCTCTCGGTGTTGATTGGACGCCACGAGCTCGTCGCGAAGCGCTTCCATCTGCGCCAACAAGCGTGTTTCCGTCTCTTTCTTTGTCTCGTTCAGTTCCTTTTTCGCGTTTGATTTTGCTTGCTCGAGTTCTTTCTGCAAATGTTCAATTTCTCTCGATTTAGCTTTCTCAATGTCAGCGAGTTCTTTACTCAGCGCTTCCGCGTTGCCCTCGAGAGTTTCGATTTCTTTCTGTAAACTCGACTTTGTTTGCTCGAGCTCTTTCAAGAGCGCTGGTTTCACCTTGGGCGTTTTCGGCGTCGTTTGCGCTTGTTCGACGGATTCTAAACGTTCCTCAAGTCTCACTTTTTCGCGCTTCAACGAATCGAGTTCATCGAGCGCCGAATCTCTAGCGAGCTCTGCGGATTTAGAACGCTCGGCGTAGTTGTTCGCGCGACGTTCGGTCGCGTCGTGAATTTGGCGCAAAGAACTAAGCTCCGCGCGAAGACTGGACATGGTTTCGTTCCCGGTAGTCATAGAAAGATCGTTTTCGTCCTCGTCGCTATCGTAGGATTCATCATCCGACAGAGGTCCTCTTTTCTCGTTTTTCTTGTACTTCTTCTTGTCTATAGTCGAGAGCGCGTTATCCTTCTCCGAGCCGCCCGCGTCTTCGTTTGAATTCAGCGCTAAGGATAATTCCAACTCTTTCGCTAACGCCGCTAAATTCTCGTCGCGCATCGTCAACTCCGATTGCGATTTTTCAAAAGCCTCCGTAAGTATGGCGAAATCGTTCGAGAGCGTTAACATTTCGCGTTCGAGCGACGAACACTTTTCGCGCTCAATCGCCAATTCTTCGTTGGCTGCATCTAAAGCATCCGCCGCGTTCGTCGCTGCAGCAGATGCGTCCGCGCAGTGTGACTCTAATTTTTCTATTCGCATTTTCAATTCTTCGACGAGAGCTTCGTTATCATTAGTAGTATTAGGAGGAGTGTCGTCGTCGTTGTCGTTTTCGTTTTCATCGTCTTCTTTCGCAGACATTGTTGTCGTTGATGTTTCATCGTTGCTCGCTCTTCTCGCCTCCGCCAGTTGCTTCTCCAACTTTTCAATCTTAACGCCGTCTGTCTTTGCTCGAGTTGCCGCGGCTTCCATCGCCACTCGCGCGGTCTTAATCGCCCTTTCAGCTTTCTCTTTCGCTTGATTTGCCAACTCTTTCTGTGTCGCCACTTCCAATTCCAACTGGTCTTTTTCCATCTGAAACGATTGCGAAATGACTGAAGGCGATTTCGGCGGCGTCGCCGGCGGTTTCGATTTCGGCGTCGCCGGTGGCGAAAAAGTCGACTCCCCAACCTTCTTCTTCTCTTCGTTTTCTGCGACCACTGCATCCAACGCGTCCCGTAAACCCTGAATCACCTGTTCGTCGTGTTGCTTCTCCTCGCGATAACTTTGCTTCACAATCTCCAACTCTTTCGTCGCGTCTTCGCACGCGAAACGGAGCAACTTCCCATCCTTCTCAAAGTTCTCTCTCTCCCTTCTCAGCGTATCCCTCAACTCGTCTCTCTGCGATTCAAACTCTTTCTTCTTCCTCTCCGCCTCTTCCTTAAATCTCTGCTCTTCTTCCAACCGCTTCTTCGTTTCCGTAAACGACGACACCGCTCTCTGTAAATTATGCTCTAAACCTTCTATTCTCTGCGTATACACCGAGGACGTCGTCGAGACGTGCTCGTCGAACCTCCGCTTGGCGGTTTCTTCTCGTTCCAGTAATCGCTCGACTTCTTTCTCTAACTTTTGATTCCGTTTCTTCGCTTTCGCGTACTTTTCTTTGTAGTTTTTACTCGCACTCGTCGTGTTGTCGACGTCGTCGTTCGCGACATCTCCGTCGTCTCTCTCCTCTTCCTCCTCTTCGGCGGCGGTATCTCGTTTCGTACCAAATCCTCGCGGACTCCTCTGTCACAGACAAGAACGGACAATGAGTATAAATATATATAATAAACACGCACAAACAAAAAGAGAGAGAGAGAAACCGATTGGAAAAAAGACCGTTTCCCGAGAAACCAAACCAAAACGCAAACACACGCACAAACGCGCTTACCTCTGCTTCTGAAGAAAAAGATGTTCTTATTTCGGGAGGAAAAGGAGGAGAAGAAGACGTGATGACATCGCTTTCGAAAGTCTCTTCCTCTTCCTCCTCTTTCAAAGTCATCTTTCCGAGTCCAATCGCTCGTAACACCCACCCCTAAAAAACAACCTCTCTCTCTCTGATTTTTAAAGTGATTTTCCTTTTTTCGACGCCTAATAACAGCGATCAATTCCAGTCCACTATAAAGCTATCGTCTTGGAGTTCCTCCCGTTATTAAATCAATCGGTGTTGTTCTGTCTGCAACATTTGGAGCACGATCGGTGTATCACTTAATTTAAGTGGTTGTTTTTGATTTGTATTTTGAAAGAGCTGCCCCCGATGGATGAGAAAAAAATTTGGTGCAACTCCTTTTTTGCAAAATTTTGACATTTTTTCTTCTTCGATTTTTTCTTCCCCTCGCGTTCTCGTCTTTAGCAGTCCTTCTTTATAGTAGACACGCACACTTTACGCTTTGCGCGTAAGACAGAGAGAGAGAGACCACGATGGGAGGAACAGACGAAGAAGAAAACGAGAAGAAGTATTACTTTTTGAGGGAATTTTCGAGCGCGTTTTATAAAACGGCGCGAATGGAAGAAGAAGCGAATAAGGCGAGCACATCATCGTCCAATGTATCCATCGAAACAAGAAAGGACGACGGGGAGGAGAACAACAACAATAACAACATCGAAAGGCTGAAAGATGCGGCGGATTATCTGCTGAAAAAACCGAAAGAGGACATCGAGGAAGAGACGAAAAAGAAGAAAAAGAAAGAAAAAGCGGCGAAAACGTACACACCGATACAGATTCCAACCGCGGAAGAGCAAATGCAAGGGGACGTGATGAACAATTGCGTGGTGAAGACGGCGTTGTCGGGAGTTATGGGGGGGGGGTTAGGAATCGCGATGGGGATATTTTTCGGGGCGTTTGAAGCGCCGGATCACACGATGACGCAGAAGAAAGTGTCAATCGCGGAGACTTTGAAACAAACGGCGAGGAGCACGGCGTCGAAGTCGTGGTCGTACGCGAAAGGCTTCGCGGCGTTTGGCGCGCTGTACGCCGGGAGCGAGTGCGTCGTCGAACAGACGAGAGCGAGGCACGATATTTACAACAGCGCGTACGCGGGGTGTTTTACCGGAGGGACCATGGCCGCTAGGGCTGGACCGAAGGCGGCGTGTATTGGGTGCGGAACCATGGCGGCGCTGAGCGTCGCCATGGATCACTTTATGGGTTTGCATTGAGACAACACGAAGGATGAATGATAATAATATAAATCTTTACGAAAGCACCGCAACTTCTCGCGGTTACTTCACTCTTTTTTACAAACAAACACTAATATTAAAAGGTTGATATATTTAAAAACACAATCGCGTCTCTCGTCTGATGCTGCTTTTGAAAGCTCATATACATATTATATACACACACTTCTTCGTGGCTTCTTCTTCTTTTACACGCATCTTCGAAGACGACTTTTTTTTAATAAACAAAATATAAAACGTACACTCTTCCCAAAACTTTTCTTCTTCTGATTTAACTTTTATTGTACACAAATAACACAGACAAACGGAATCACTACGTATTACTCACGGTAGTAGTAGTAGTAGTAGTAGCTGTTTTGTCGTTTTCGCCGGCTAAGACCATTAGTAAAACGGCGCCGTCGTAATCCGCCACGACGAAAGGAGAAGACACTCGCATCGGACCACCCATTTCCGGACGCCATCCGCCGACGATACCTCTCACTTTTGGCTCGACGCTTTTTTTCGTGTGAACGGTGTGACGAACTTTCAACGGTGCGTTGGAAAACCCAGCTCTCGCCGCGTTTGCCGCCGTGACTGCCGCAAATCGAGCCGTCGCGGAGGCGGTGGCGTTGTTGCTGCTCGTCATCGCAGTCGCAGTATTCGATGCGCCAACCGCCTCCGAAGAAGTTGCCGCGTTTTGCGCCGCCGCCGTGGCCGCGGCATGACTCGCCGTCCCAGCCGACCCGTTCTTCCGCCGCTTTTGTCTCGGTACGATAACACTCACCACGTGACCATCCTCGTCGCCGGCTAACTTTCCGAGTTTGAACTTCACGCCGCACGCGTTACACAACGTCTTCGGACCAAAAGGACCGTTCCGCCACAGTGGCGTTTTCTGCGTCCTACAAAATGCACACGTCTTGTTCGCACACGGTTCTGGTAACGAATCGTCCACGACTGGTTTTGCCAGTTGCGGTTGATGATCTTTCGCGTCTTGTTCTTCTCCTTCTTCCTCTTCCTGTTTGTGCCGCCGTCTCTCCTTCTGAGGATGTTCAACCTCGTCGTCGGAAAGCGGAGACTCTTTATGACTCGTCGCTTCGGAGTTATCCGAACGACTCTTCGCTTGTTTCGTCATGTCTCGAAGCCTCGTCGTCGAATTCTTCTTTGCCGAGCCGGTCGCCGCCGCCGCCGCCGCATTCATATTCATCATCGCGGCCGCGTTATTCCACATCTGCGACATAAAAAACGGGTTCCCGAAGTAGTTATTCGGCCCCGGCATTTGACCGCCGTACGGTGCCGCGTTCGCGTACGTCGTCGTATTCGACGCCGTCGGTCTCACCAAGTTGATATCATTATTCGTCCCGGCGGCGGCGGTAGTAGCATTGTTCGCGTCCGGTCCCGCCATCATCATCATCGCCATCGGATTCGCGAGATGATCGTCTCTGCTGTGTAGAAAAACAAGTCAGTCTTTTGGTGCAAAAAAGGAGTATTTTAAGAGAATTTTCTGAGCAAAAACGAGGTCAAAATCGAACCGTCGGAATGAAGAAAAAAGGTGCCTCGGTCGTCGACGTCCTAACGAACTCTTTTCTCTCCGTTTGAAGATTTAAGATTGACGACTAAGCGCGCGCAGAGTGCAGATCCGCGCCTAAAAGCGGTCGAAACAAACGCGACGACTTTTCCTCGACTCGAATAGAGGACGTGCTCGCGTGAAAAACGATCGCGCGTACCTTTGATTCGCCATTTTCTTTTCTCTAAAGTTTTGGCGGTTCGTTTCAAATCGAGTTCAAACGGTTTAAACCAATCGCTCGTTCTCGGGAAGCGACGAATCGAATCGCGGCTTTTTCCCGCACGCGCGACAAATTGCGCGCGCTTCTGCGCGCGCTTTACGACGAAGAAATATCTCTCGCGCGAGCTTTGAGACTTTTTACGTAACGTGTGTGTCTGTGTGTTGTGCTCTCAAAATCAAAAGAGAGTTTCCCGCGCGTTTTTTCTGACGCAGGGGAAACGAGAGGAAAAAGAATTAACTGCTGAGTTGGCCACGTTTGACTATTTTGCTTGGTTCAAATTTCGCGTTGGGACTGCGAGCGCAAGAAAGCGTCGTTGTGTCTGATAAAAACGATCTCCTCTTTTTTGTACTTTTTTAGTTTAGAGGAGGAGAGGGAAACGGGAAACGTTGTTCGCAGCTCACTCTATTAATACGAACTAGTACTCGCGGGGAAGGAATAGCAATACTACGTACGCGATATTAATAAAAACATAACGGTTCAGCTACATGGTCTTCGGGCACTCGACGACGTGCCTGAACGGCACCGCCCTTCTCGGCACGTCGCCGTCGTCCTCGAATTCTAACAAAAACTCGCCGTAGTCGCCGCTCGGCGGTATGCGAGACGCGCTGCGAACGACTTTGGCTTTATAAAAAGTGGTCGTTTGAGGGTAGACTGCTAAGACGTACGCGCCGTCGTCGAAATTTGTAGCGCCGTGCGACGGATTTGCGGTTTTCGGGAGCGCGATGACGCACGCTTTCGCGGATAACCGGTAGGTGGTTTCTTTCGATTCTTTGCCTCCAGTTTTCTTCATGTTTTTCGTGCCTCCTTTTTTATTTCCTCTGGCGATGTTCTTGTTGTTCGGGTTATTTTTGTTCGTGTCGTCGTCGGCATCGACGATGTCGTATTCGTCCGTCGCGGGAATGTATCGAAACACGGTTCCTACGATCCACTCGTGCGCACCTGGGCCAATGTTCAACTCGCCGATGTTCGCGGCGACCAAATCGCCAATCTGTAAATTTTTCTTCTGTCCTCCTGCTGGTTGTTCGTTTCCTAATCCCGGTAAATTTTCGTTCGAATTGTTCCCACCACCACCCATTCTCGAACCTTGTCTGCTCGGTCCTCTCGTAGGCGTCCCGATATCCATATCCATCGCTTTATTGCTACTCTTAAACTTTTCCTCCTCGCCGAATTCCTGGTTCGCTTTCAACTCCTCCCGATATCGCTCCAAGTCCTCGTCGAGTTGTACCATCACGTTCTTCTCTAAAATCTCCAGCGCTAACGTCGCTAATCGTATCTTCTCTTTCGATAACATTTCCACGTGCTCGTGCGACTCGTCGATATCTTTCCTCAGTTTTAAAATCTTCGTCTCGTTATCTTTCGAGAGGCCTCGCGAGTGTAACCCAGGGAGCTCTAAGCACTCGTTTACTTTTTCTTGAATGGCGTCTCGAGTTTTCGAGACTCGGTGGTCCAAATCGGCCATGGTGTTCAGTATGCGCTGGAATTCCGCGGGGACGTCTTGATTGACTGTTTTCGGTAAAGAGAGAGAGAGAGAGAGAGAGAGAGAGGGTGTGTGTGTGAGTGAGAGAGAAATGGATCGAGAGAACTGAT
>Ga0206123_10002214_pt1 | contig 17207 bp, 14 predicted proteins | sample Helgoland_Spring_2_FD_160086 | JGI IMG/M metagenome (GOLD analysis project Ga0206123, IMG submission 160086) | Pelagic subsurface seawater microbial communities from Kabeltonne, Helgoland, North Sea - Helgoland_Spring_Bloom_20160316_1 | ecosystem: Environmental > Aquatic > Marine > Epipelagic ...
AGGGAAGTAATACCGCCGAAGATAGTTTGTGGATAGACACTAGTTAGTTCCCGTCCATAAATGGCCATTTCAAGGTAAATTTCCCAGACTTTTCAGATCTGTTGGCTTTGAAATCAATAAGTTGTCGGGAAGTAACCATGGAGATTTTGGTTTACGGATGCGCACCAGTTAGTTCCCGTCCATAAATCGACGAAATTGAGTCAAAACTGCAAAACTAAAAATAAGTTTGGCATAGTTTACAGGTACCTACGAGGGAAGTAATACCGCCGAAGCTAGTTTTCAGATGCATGACAAATAGAAAGTTGAGAACAATACTAATGGTTAAATAGCATGCCGTACATGTCAAATGTCAGAGGCAAAATTTCAAACGCAGTCGAGGCCGGTAATAGGCGACTATTTGTCGCTAAATCAATTCAGTTGGCAGGGTACATGATATCGAGCTCAGGACTATAAACCCCGGTTTTGACTTCGAGCATCCCGAGAATTGTATGAAAAATATTATCGTGGGAAAATGGTAAATTCAGTGAGTTTTTGAGGGCCACGGGATCAACCCCGGCCCCATCAGCGTTTTCTCCAAACCACATAATCACAGGCACACGTTTTTGAACATCCGGTGCCAGGATGTAGGGTAACCCATGGAGATAAATCCCATTCTCCCCTAATGATTCACCATGGTCGCTGACATAAAACATGGCTGTTTCAAATTGTGAGTTATTGTTTTTCAGTAGATCTATCGTTTTTGCAAGAAAATAGTCGGTATAGCGAACAGCGTTGTTATACGCATTGGAGATTTCAGCGTCGGTGCATTTCTCAAGTTGATTCGTTTTACAAGCGGGTTTGAATTTCTCGAATTCTTCCGGATAGCGTTTGTAGTATGCCGGACCGTGATTACCCATTTGATGCAGTACTATAAAAATATCACCCGTTGGATAACTATCAATATTTTGCTGTAGATGACTTAACATCCCAACATCCCTGCATTCGCTATCGCAGATAGAGTTCATCGATGGTTTTCGATAGTCCAAAAAGGGAATTCTGGTTGCTACACCTTTTGAATCTGAATTGTTGTCCAGCCAGAGGACATTTACCCCACTGCGCACCAATATATCCAGCACGTTTTCCATTTCAGCGGCGGATCGTCGGTCGAAATTGTCCCGGTCCAACATTGAAAAGAGGCAAGGGACAGATTCTGCAGTAGACGTGCCGCATGACCAGAAGTTGGTGAAGCTGAATACATTTTCCTTTTCAAGTAAAGGGTTAGTTTTTTGTTGATACCCATTCAGGGACAAGCGATCCGCTCTGACGGTTTCACCCACAACCATAATGATCAGTTCCCGCTGTTTTTGGTTCTCCGGTATATTTGCATCGAGGGCAATCTGTTTCAGCGCCCTGCTACTACTGTGGGCAAAAAAAGACCGAGTGTATCTGCCTGCGGAATACAGGTAGTAGGTTGGGTTTGCGTAAAATCGAAGTAACTTGTGCTCCCGAATAAAAGAGGCGTACTGATTCCCCTGCGCCAGGACGAGGATCGTCATTATCAACAGTGAGACACCTGCAAGCGTTAGCCTGGAAATTGCCGCAAGATGGATTGGGTGAAACACCAGTGTTGTTCTATACACAAAAACAGAAGGTAAAATACCCAGCATTCCCAGATACGCGATTTGTTTTAGGCTTAGCAGGTCAACTATTTCCCGGGTATCGGTATTCAGTGTGTTATCTATCATTTCTTCACTAACAACGATGTTGTAGTTGTCCATGAAATACGCGGCCATCGACGAGAGCATTAATAAAGTGATTAACACAGGCTTGATCGTGACTCGAAAACAAATCAGCGATAAAACAACAATATTGGCACAGGTAAAAAATGTAACCAGAGAGACAAGAAACAGGGTATTGGCTAAATCCAGGGGGTAAGTCTGCAAGACATTGCTGAAAAATGCCTTGTTTGTGAAAACGATAAAAAAAACCGAAGCCATGACAACCAGGTCGTTAGAGGTCAAGTCCCTTGTGGCAATTGAAAAAAATCCGACCGGCAGGAATAGTTTCTTCTCTGCAATAGCCTCTGGTCTATGGGTTATTGATGAGTACATGAATGTCCCGGGAAATATCATGCACTCTATTTTTTCGAGATTAAGGTTAGCTGAGTTTTATCTTAATTTTTGCTGAATTCGTCGAGCGCGCTGGTGCGTGCCCCCTTTGGCCTAATCCAGAAAAAAAATTTTTTAAGATTCAGAAAATTCAGCTCGCTTATCTATGCAGCGATCACTTCACGCGATAAAGCAAAGGGATTCCCTGGGAGAATGACTTCAATACAAGTGTTGCAGACTTCAATTTGATTAGGATGCTCACCTTCATCTTATTGATAACCACTTGTGGAGCCTTTCTCGGGAAAGAGTGGTAATTTGCACTGACTCAAATACCTGAACCCGACTTACAACAAGCACAAAAGTTCATGGGGTCTGCACCAGAGCCAAACTAACTTCTATCGTTGGGCGAAAATTATTGCGTTACGTTCAGCAATTAGCGGTTGTGCAACCTATTGGCCAGAACCCATTCGAACCATATCCCTTCAAGATAAAAATAGAAGGCACAGGTGTTACACAAATTTATAAGTCGAAACACATACGGTTAGAATTTCCCCTGGGGCAGCTCTTATGCTGCGCTACAACCAACCCTTGATTTGTTCTTCCCAAGCAGTTTAAGTGTCGATATACCAATATCCTGGCTGACCAATAATGACCATCCGAAGATACAACGCTGAAACAGACCTGCCCCACGTCAAAAGAATCTGGAAAGAATGCGGCTGGATTAATGACATCAAAGAAGACGGCAAATACATCGAGGATTTCTACTCGGTGGGTGATGCACTGGTCGCGACTATGGAGGGGGAAGCCGAATGTGCCGTTCATAGCTCGAATGGTTCGATCCGCTATGACAAGGTAGACCTTAAACTTGGGGCAGTGACGGCTGTCACAACAAGCCACATCGCTCGCAAGCAGGGTTTTGCCAAACAGATGACCGCTGAAATGTTGGCGATCGAAGCGGAACAGGGATGCGCGGTGAGTGCCCTTGGCATGTTCGATCAGGGGTTTTATGACAAGCTTGGGTTCGGCACCGGCAGCTATGACCAGTTTTTAAGTTTTGACCCTTCAACCCTGCGCATAAATGGTCATTATCGCTCACCCCGCCGCCTGACAAGTGATGACTTTGAACAGGTTCATGCCGCGATGATTAACCGAACCCGTCATCATGGCGGCGTTAATCTGGATGCACCTCGATTACTCAAAGCAGAATTAAACTGGCTCGATGAACCCTTTGGGCTCGGTTATTTTGATGGTCCCGGGGGATCACTGTCGCACTTTATCTGGGGCGAAATGAAAGGTGAACACGGCCCCTACAACATTTCATGGCGCGCATACCAGACCACAACCCAACTCTACGAACTGCTAGCCCTGATTAAGTCCCTGGGTGATCAGGTGCACTCAATCCAGATGATCGAGTTCGGCGAGTTCCAGTTTCAGGATCTGCTGGAGATGCCTTTTCGGACCCGGCGAATCACGGAAGACGGCAAACAGCTTAATTTCTCTCGCTCCATGGCCTACTGGCAGTTGCGTATCCTTGATCTGCCGGCCTGCATCAGCGCGATGCACTGTATTGGTCCGGATTTGGCCTTCAATCTGGTTATAACTGATCCCGTGACAGCATTTCTGCAAGAATCAAGGGGTTGGACAGGTACAGATGGAAGCTACATCGTGACCCTGGGAGACCAGTCAAGTGTCAGCGAGGGTAGCAACAGCCACTTACCCACCCTGACCGCCACAATCAACGCTTTCAGCCGGTTATGGTTCGGTATTCGCCCGGCAAATAGCCTCTGTATCACCGATGAGATGTCCGGTGACCCTGATCTGATAAATGCCCTGGACCAGATGATTCGGTTACCTATACCCCATCTGGGGTGGGATTTTTAGGGTCCCGAGAACGAAAAATTACCTAGTGACCCCGGCAGCATTACAAACTATACTGCACTGCAACATAATGCGCTTTTAGAGGATTTTAAATGTTGTCTCTTAATTCCAGTCATTCAAGATTAGAACGAACAATGAGCCGGGCCACTAACTATGATGAGTGGAAAGAAGCGGCATTGGCCTGGGACCAGGCAACTGGAATGGACAAATGGAAGATTGAGCCAACTTCGACCAAGTACGATCATGCCAACATTCAGTTCAGGCTCGATGAACTTAGAAAACTGCGAGCCAATCACGATGATGTTGGTTTGCTATTCGCACTTAATGAGGGTATTCACGGTAACCTGGGCGGCATGGGTAACTCTGCGCTATTTGAAAAAGCAAAATTTGGTACCAAGAAGCTCATCACCGACTATGTTGATGAGGTTGTTGACGCACTTTTACATATTAACTCTTTGCCGGAAAGTGACGAGCTAAACCACGCGGATAAAGTGGATTTCTTCCACCGCGCCAGACTTTGTTTCGGACGTTCAGCGCTCATGTTTAGCGGCGCCGGTTCCCTCGGACATTTCCACCATGGCGTCGGCAAGGCACTTATTGAACACGATTTGCTGCCAGATGTTATCTCCGGTTCCAGCGCAGGCTCTGTGTTCGCCGCATTGCTTGGCACTCACACAACCGATGAACTAAAAGAAATATTCGAGTCAGAGCTGTTCCAATCAGAAACCGATGAAAGTCCGGATCAAAAACCCTGGGGACTGGTTCGCCCACAGGTTGATCCTGATCAGCTTCGTTTAATGCTCGAAAAATTTATTCCGGACATGACCTTCCAGGAAGCCTATGAGAAAACCGGTCGGTCCATCAGCGTGACAATCGCCCCTTATGAAGAACACCAAACCTCACGCCTGATGAATGCGGTCACTTCACCGAACGTTTACATTAGAAGTGCAGTGACGGCCTCATGTGCAGTGCCTGGCGTGTTTCCGCCGGTGATGTTAATAGCCAAGAATGTCTATGGAGAAGCCCAGCCTTACCTGCCCAGTCGTCGATGGGTTGATGGCGCAGTCACAGATGACTTGCCAGCAAAACGCTTGTCCCGGCTATACGCCGTCAATCACTACATCGTAAGTCAGGCAAATCCCTTGTCGCTGGCCATGCTGACGACAGAAAAACTGATTCCACTGCCATCCAGTACCAAGTCTATTATGCGACACGCCACCCGCGAGATGCTCAAATCAAGCGAAGAGTTCAGCAGAAGATATCTCAGGCAAATACCCAGCGCTGGACAGGCGATGAGCATGTTCTATTCTGTGATGGCCCAGGACTACACCGGCGATATCAACATTGTCCCAAATTTCAACTTCGTCGACCCCCAAAAACTACTGGCACAACTATCTGCAGAAGAGATACAGGAACTTGTTGATGAAGGGGAAAGATCTACCTGGCCACAGATCGAACGTATTCGCATAGCGACTAAAATTGGCCGTACCCTGGATCACCTCCTCGACCATCACACAGACCACAACATCAAAAAGTTCTACAAAAAGAGAACTCGAAGCACCAAACAAGGGACAAAATAATATTCGCGCTACCCTTTTTCCGGACTTATCCTTTTCTGACAGGATATAGTCCAGAAAGGGTAGTTGATTGTTCCGTCCTCGCTCGCCCATGCACCGTGCCAGCTAAACCCCTTATCAGATATGTTGGAAAAAGTTAAGGTAGAGAAGCCGGGAAGGTTATTCGCCGTTGCTGTCTGTGGTTTTTGCAGCACAATATCTTCTCCCTGCTTGCTTCCCGTCCAGGTGCCACTGCTATAGGTTGGTGCGGCAAAGAAGGTCACGTGCCACAAACCTGTTGCCCTGTTAAAAACCCGCATATTCCCGGTCGAACCGGTATCCAAACTCTTATCCGGATTCCGATTCAAACGCTTGTCCGAACTCCTGGCCGAACTACTGGAATCGTAAATACCGTAACCATTAAGCACATAGTGGGCGTCCCAGGTTCGGTTGCGCTGTGTCCAGCCGCCGGTTTTCAGGTCGCGCTTTGATTCGACACAGTCATTCTGGCCGATGATAAATGCGAAATCGGAAATCTCCGCCGCCGCAGCAGGGTTTGGTAGTCCGTAGGGGTGGTCCTGGCTCACATCATATCTGCCAGCCTCGGCAGGCAAAGATGCAAAACCACACAAAAAAATAAAACCGGGAGCCACAGACGAAAACAGGTACTTGAGTCTGGTCCGCACGCGTGCCAAAAAATGCCTTAACATGAAGTACTCCGGGTCTCATGGACAGAATCTAATTCACATTAGGTACGGCATGAGGGGAGATAGGTTCAAAAACGCGGAATGATTAAACAGCGGTTATTGTTTCGCCGCTGTCTTTTAGGCCTTTTATGCTTGATTTCCAGGGGCGCTGGATCTCGAACCATAAAGCTCAGCTTGCGTATAAAGTGTCTCAAAATGGCGTCTTTCAGACTTTGTCATCCCCTTCAAAACCAGCCCGTATGAATTATCAATCATACGTTCAATCTCACTGTCCGGAATCCTGCCGTCGAGCAAAATTGTATTCCAGTGGGCTTTGTTCATATGGTATCCGGGTAGAACTCCCTCATACACATCCCGAAGTATCATGGCCTCTTCAGGATCACATTTAAGATTCATTTGCCAAACGCCGTCGTTCTCACCGAGGGTCGCAAACATCTTTTTGCCAACCTTAAAAACGGTAACATCCAGCCGAAAAGGCGTGTCTTCAACCGCTTCGGGTTTTGAGAGCAGGTAGGATTTTGTACGTTGCATGATGAGATGTTACCGGAAATACCCGTCTTCAGGTACTTCCGGCAAGAGTGAGGTTAGCTGCAATCAATCACGGCTGTCGTTAGACTTTTTTGCTTTTCGCGGCTTTTTATCACTGGAACCCGGCTTCTTTCGCTTTCCTTCGACGGGCTTTTTATCTCTCGCCTGCGCTTCTGCACTGTTTTCTTTCAAGCGAACAATATCCAGCTTTCGCCCGCACACCCAGGTCTTCTTCAGATCCCGGAACACGTCTTTGGGCATTCCCATGGGGAGATCAATAAAGCTGTAATCCTCCTGGATATCAATGTGACCTATATGTTCCGCGTCAAGTCCGGCTTCGTTAGCAATCGCCCCAACAATGTTACCTGGTTTGACTTCATGGCTATGACCCACGGCAATCCTAAACCGTTCCATCCCTTCCGGGGGCGCGGCATCCCTGGCCTTGCTCTGCTTTGGATCCCTTCTTGGCTTTCTCGCTTTGTCGCCGGTACCCATCGGGGATTCCCGTCTGGCAGCCCCCCTTTTGGAATCTCCCTTATCCTTAAATCGGCCGTCTGAACCTTGATTTTCGCGCTTCTCTTTTACTTGCCGCGCTTTTTTCTCAACCAGCAGCAAGGAACGATCACCCAGTGACATTTTTGCCAGGGCTGCGGCTATCTCCAAAGCGGGAACATCATGTTCCTGCTCAAACTGCTCTAGAATCCCCTGCATAAATTCAAGGCGACCACCGGCGATGGTGTCACTGATACTTTGCTTAAAGTCTGCGATTCGTTTGTTGTTCACCATTTCGGTGGTTGGCAACTCCAACGGCTCGATCTTCTGTCTGGTCGCACGTTCAATCGCTTTCAGCATGCGCTGTTCTCTTGGCGAAACAAACAGGATTGCATCACCGGTTCTGCCTGCCCTGCCCGTTCTGCCAATTCTGTGAATATAGGCTTCCGTGTCGTAGGGGATATCATAGTTAACCACGTGGGTTATTCGATCAACATCCAGCCCCCGTGCGGCTACATCGGTTGCGACCAGGATATCAAGTGACCCGCTTTTCAAACGTTCAACCATTTGCTCCCGGGTTCTTTGCAGCATATCGCCATTTAGGGCAGCCGCGGAGTAACCCCGCGCCTCCAGCTTACTTGCAAGTTCAACAGTCAGCACTTTTGTCCGCACAAACATCAACATGGCGTCAAAAGGTTCAACCTCAAGGATGCGGGTGAGTGCATCCAGCTTATGCATATTGCTGACTTGCCAATACCTTTGACGAATTGTGTCCGCGGTGGCGGTTTTGGATTTGATTCTTATTTCTTTAGGATTGTTAAGGTGCTTGTCCGCAATTCGCTTAATTTCCTTTGGCATGGTCGCGGAGAATAATGCAATCTGTCGGCCCTGGGGCGTCTGTTCAAGCACCCACTCCACATCCTCAAGAAAGCCCATATTCAACATTTCATCGGCTTCATCAAGTACCAGCGCCTGCAAGCCATCCAGCTTCAATGTGCCTTTGCGCATATGGTCCATCACCCGACCCGGCGTACCCACAACCACATGCACGCCACGCTGCAGCGCTTTAATTTGACCTATATAGGGTTGCCCGCCATAAATCGGCAAAACATGGAATCCTTTCAATTTTGAGGCGTAACGCTGAAATGCTTCAGCAACCTGAATCGCAAGTTCCCTGGTCGGTGCCAGCACCATCACCTGGACTTTTTTAGAGTTAAGATCAAGACGCGAGAGCAACGGCAACGCAAAGGCCGCGGTTTTACCCGTACCGGTAGGGGCATGGCCAAGCAAATCCACACCTTCCATCAGGTGTGGAATGGTAAGGGCCTGAATGGGTGAGGGGTTTTCATAACCCACTTCATTTAAGGCAGCGAGTACATCAGCGGCTAAACCGAGTTCATTAAAGGAGGAGATCGACGTTTCTGGGTCGGACATGGGGTGATCCTGGGGAATATTGGTGACTGATATTGTCGCAAAAATATATCGCTATAGACCTGATCGCGACAAAAAATTCTAACTAGTGTCTATCCACAAACTATCTTCGGCGGTATTACTTCCCTCGTAAGTGCCTGTAATATATGCCTAACTTATTTTTAGTTTTGCAGTTTCGACTGAATTTCATCTATTTATGGTCGGGAACTAACTATAAACAGGTGAGCGGCACAGCGCCGCAAGTTTACTCTGCCACAAGGGGATTACAATCATTGATTTGAGTTTTGGCAGCTGTTTTTAGCGGAAATCCTGCACTTTCTCACAACCGGCGTGAAACAACCTGTCGGTAAAATCCTGCCAGCAGATCAAACCCTAAACGACCCATACGTATCGAGAGATACAGGCACAACATGAAGGCTGTCACTATCGATATCCCATTAGCTATAAGCTGCCAGACTGGTTGTTCGAATACAAACGGATGCCAACTGACAAAAAGGCTCAAATCCCCGGCATCGGCAGGATCAAACCGGGTGCCCGGCCGACACATATTATCCGCCGGAAACTGCAGGCACTCCGGGCGGTAAAAATTGTAAGCTCCACCGTGGATTGCAAAAGTATCACCCTGAAATACCGGATCAAACCGAAAGTTTTCCAATCGATAGCCAAACGCTGGTTCGTTACAAACCACCTGGGATGCGCCACGGGTAAGCGCATCACCGGTCCCGACCACACTCAATCGGTAACCATCCACCAATGATTCTTCCAGATGCAGTATGACGGGTATTTCACCTGTTGCTTCAGCGTGATCAAACGCCGAGGTTACAACAACACTGTCATAACTCCGGGGTGCCCCATCATAGCCATAGGTTAGCGGCAGTGCCATCACAATCAGCAGACCGATCCCCAGCGCAACATCCGAGATCTTGCCCCAGCGCAAATAACATTCGCTCCAGACCCATCCACTTAAAATAATTGTCGGTAGAATATATACTAAATTCCATCTGACCAGGCTGGATACGGTCGAAAAATAGGGCAAACTTTTTAGCAGGCGCTGCCAATCGACTTCATAGGTATTGATTACCAGAGGCAACACCAAAACTAACAAAATCACGGTTACCCGAATGACACTCCTGCGGTTAACAGATTGGGGTCTAATGAAGAACACACTGGAACAAGCCACCAGCAACGCAAACCCAATTCGATAGTCAAACTCTTCGCCACCAAACAGAAAATCCCGGTGGGTTAATAATGCATTACTTTCATCACTTGAAAAGGGAGCCACCATGCCCATTAGCGCCGCATATGCCGCCACAAGCACATTTTCATAGCCGGGTAGTTGATAAAGGTCCCTGGGAAACAGGCTCATAAAGTATGCAGATGCCATCAGTTTACCGGCGCTCAGACAAATCGCGAACAGCCCCGCAAGCGCTAATCTTACCCATACTTTTGGATCAGGTTGCATCAGCCACAGGGTAAAAACCAGGCAAAAGCCAACGGGCACAACCACCACAGAAGCGCCGGCGTGAATGAAATAGGCAAGTAGCAAGCCCGCAACAAGAATGGGGAAGAACGAACTCACTCCCAGATAGCGATGCACAAGAGCAAATCTGGAGACGACAGGTGGATGCTGGCTACCAGCAGCGGTTTGCGGCGTTGTTGCCAGCAACAAATAGCAGATAAGCGGCAACAGCATAAAAGCATGGAATGATAAATGACCTGCCTGGGTACGGGCCAGAAAGAATCCGTTGGTCATAAAAGACAACCCAACAAAGACCGCAACCAGTGGTTGTCTGAAGCGAACAGTGGCAAGTGCGTAGGCCCCGAGAAATCCCAGTGCGCCAAAGATATAGTAGGTTAGCACCACGCTCTTCAACGGACCTGCAAAATAGAGCAACAACTGGGGTACAGAATAGTAAAGGGATTGCGGATTTGGGAAATGGGGAATGCCGCCGCAGAGTGCGGGCGTAAACCAGGGAGTGCTAAAGCCGTTATTCAGAAACCAGTAATAACCACTCAGCAAATAGGGGAAGAAGTAGCTATAGTCGTGACCAATTTTGCCATCGTCACCAAATAAGTAGGGACGATAAATCGTCAGGCAGGCGAGCGCCACCAGAAACGCTCCCGGCAGTGCAATTCGATGTCGGCCAAGTATAGGCACAGCTGTTATGCGTTCCGAATGGTCAATCCGCCATCAACCGGCAAGGTGACACCTGTCATATACTGGGATGCAGGCAGGGCAAAATTCAAGGTGGCATGGGCAACTTCTTCTGGCTCAGCGTACCTTCGGAGGGCGGTTCGTCGGCGGGCGAATATCGCCTTGTTCTCATCGGGAATCCCTGCGGTCATGCCCGTATTAATGGGGCCGGGACAGACACAGTTTACGGTGATGGCCTCACCACCCAACTCAACAGCGAGGGATCGAGTCAAACCGGTGACCCCCGACTTTGCCGCGGTGTAAGGACTGCCAAATTTGGTCGCCCCCAGCGCTTCAGTTGAGGCAATATTAATTATTCTGGGGTGCTCAGCTTTCCGCAGGTAGGGCAAGGACGCCCGTATGGTCAAAGTATGGGCAGTCAGCAACACAGCGATACTTTTATGCCAGAGCTCGGGATAGTCATCCGCATCGATAGCTGTACCGAGCGAGATACCCGCATTGTTGACCAATATATCTATGCCGCCAAAATGCGCGGCAATATCATCAAATACCGGTTTGATTGCACCGGCATCAGCAAGATCGAGTAGCCATCCTTTTGCGGTTTTACCCGCCGCAGATATTTCTGCCACCACCTGATCCAGAGCCCCCTCGGTCAGGTCAATCGCGGCGACGCTGGCGCCCTCGTCCGCAAACAATTGTGCCGTTGCTTTCCCCATGCCACTTGCGGCACCAGTGATAACAACCACTTTCCCCTCTACCGATCGACTTAATTTTGTCAGTCTCACCTGTTTCTCCCATTCCCGGCTTAAGTTACGCTATCAACCCTGTTCGATTGATTTCATCTGAATTCGAGTGTGCCCCATCTCCCCTGATAGACGCAAATGGGTTACCATCAGATACCCATGTCATCCAACTTAATTTGCGGCTAATATTTCCCATAAGCCGATTGTAAATACCCAGAGGGACAACTTGAATCATCCTGACAATAGGTCCGCAGGGACTGCCAGCCAAAGGCTGAGCACGATAGAACTCAATAAAGAAGCGATGAACTTCTCTATTGCTCATTTCACAATCTTTAACGAGACAGAACGTGAAGACCTGCACGGCCACAATTATCAAGTAGAGTGTAAAGCGACGGCACCACTTTCAAGCACCGGTTTGCTCTTTGACTACGCGGTTCTAAAGCGATTGTTGAGGACCATGTGTGATGAAATTGACGAAAAGATGGTACTGCCATCTTTATCCCCCTACCTTGAAATCGAACAAGGTAATGACTACACCTATGGCATTTTTAATGGCGAGCGAATACCGTTTCTTGCACGAGACCTGATTATTCTGCCCATCGCCAACAGCACCGTCGAAGAACTTTCCCACTATTTCCTGGGCAAGGTGTTAAATCATCCTGAACTTGCGGATGCGGGTATTGTTGAGCTTACCGTCAAGGTTATGTCCAGTCCCGGTCAGGGGGCCTCAGCCCATTGGAGCCAGGCATGAAAACACTTATCATCACGGGTGCCAGCAAAGGCATCGGCTTCCAGGTTGCAAGAAAGGCACTAGCGGCTAATTACCGGGTCATTAATATTTCCCGATCAAACGCGCCCCATCCTGATATCCACAACCATAATATTGATCTTACCGGGGATGATGCGACCGACAAGATTCTCGCTGTCAAAGACAAATACCAGTTTGATGACAAAATAGTCCTGGTTCATAACGCCGCAGAATTAAAAAGTGATTCTGCCCGCGCCACTGACACAACCGACTTTCGCCACACATTAGAACTAAATGTGGTTGCACCCCATAGCCTGAACCAGATATTTATTCCCGCCATGAAGTCCGGCTCCAGTATCGTTTATATCGGCTCTACCCTCTCGGAGAAAGCTGTCGCCAACACCTACAGTTATGTCGTCAGCAAACATGCCATTGTTGGCATGATGCGCTCGACTTGCCAGGATCTGGCCAACACTGGCATCCACACCGCTTGCATTTGTCCGGGTTTCACCGATACCGAGATGCTGCGGGCCCATGTCGGGGAAGATAGCCAGGTGATTCAAAGCATCTCTGAACTCAGCACCTTCGGTCGTCTGGTGACACCGGAAGAAATAGCGACAACCATTATGTTTGCAGCTGAAAATCCGGTCATTAATGGTGCGGTCATTCATGCTAATCTTGGCCAACTTGAACGCTAACTAACAAGGCACTGTTTGCCAGCTTAAATAAAAATAACAAGGTCCCAGAGGAACCAGCGACTGATGACATCTGATGAAAAGCCGAACGACAATACTCCTGTACCAAGGATAATTTCCGCAGAACTCTATGAGCGACGGGAACGGGTTTTCCTTGTACTGGCGGGCACTTTTCTCAGTGCCATGACCATGTTAAACCTGATCGGTATTACGCGTTTCATCGAAATTGGACCTCTGGCTGTCGCCGTGGGTGTATTACCCTACCCCATCACATTCCTCTGTACTGACCTGGTGAGCGAACTCTATGGCCGGGCACGGGCTAACTTCCTGGTGACGGTTGGACTGGGGCTAAACATATTTATTATCGCCACCATGTGGTTCGGAAATTTGATGCCGTCGGTCAGCCCCGAGCTTCAGCCACCCTGGCAACTTATTCCGCTGGCGGGCAGTGTGAGCTTGCCAAACGGAGAAACGGTCAGTGGGTCAGTGGAAATGTTCTCACTGCTCTATGCAACCACCACAGGCGCTGTGACCGCGTCGATGGTCGCTTATATCGCTGCGCAATATTGTGATGTCTACATGTTCCACTTCTGGAAAAACCTGACAAATGGCAAACACTTATGGCTGCGGAACAATGGCAGCACCATGATCAGCCAGGGTGTTGATTCTTTTATGGTGATCGCCGTCACATTTGGTGCCCAGTTTATTGCCGGTGCCATGACTGCCGGCACCCTGTTTGTGCTGATGGGAAGTAACTATATTCTGAAGTTGATTATCGCCCTGGCCGACACATTGCCCTTCTATTTTGGTGTCCATCAGCTTAAAAAATATCTGGAGCTAACAGACGAAGAACTGATGGCCCATGCGGAGTAGCACCCATGCTGAATAACAAGGGTACCGATTTATGAACAACGCAGAATCAGTGCATTCGTTCTGGATAGGTGACGCTGCACATGACCCGGTTGCCGCCGGCGCAAAAACCAAACTGTGGTTTCTAAGCTCAAAGCAGGCAGACGATGACATTAAGGAGCGCTTTGGTCACCTTTTACAGCAAGCGGAGAATGGTCAGTTAGACGATTGGATATCCGGGCCAGGCACAGCCCTGGCATTGATAATTCTGTTGGATCAATTTTCCAGAAATCTGTACCGGGGCACAGCCAGGGCATTTTCAAACGATCCCGCCGCACTGGATATTGCTGAAAAACTGGTCGATAGTGGTCAGCACCTCACCTTAAAACCGATTGAAAGAGTCTTTCTTTATCTACCCTTTGAGCACTCGGAGTCGATTGAGAGCCAGGCCAGATCTGTCTTATTGTTCCAGTCTTTGACCAATGAAGCAGAAGAGATCTGGCAACCCCAGCTTCAGAGCTTCACGGACCATGCAATCGAACACCAAACAATCATCTTGAAATTTGGCCGATTCCCCCATCGAAACAAGGTGTTGGATCGAGTTAATACAGCGGCGGAAGAAGTGTATTTGCAAGATGCAAAAACATTTGGCCAATAATCCATTCACTGCACAGGAACGGGAAGCATCATGAACTACGAACAAATTCTGTACGATGTCAAAGACGGTATTCTCACAATCACCATGAATCGCCCGGACAAACTTAATGCCTTTACCGGGACAATGATGAAAGAAATGATCGACGCACTGGACTGTGCCGATGCCGACGATGAGGTCAAGGCCATCATCGTCACCGGGTCAGGTCGAGGATTTTGTGCAGGTGCTGATCTTTCCAGCGGGGCTGACACATTTAACGCGGATTCTTCCTCAAAAGCAGAGGAATCAGCACAGGAAAGATCAATAGCAGATGGCGGCGGATTATTAACCCTGCGTATTTTCGATTGTCTGAAACCAATTATCTCTGCCTGTAATGGCCCTGCAGTCGGCATAGGCGCCACCATGCAGTGTGCGATGGATATCAGGCTGGCATCAACCTCCGCCAGGTACGGATTTGTTTTTTCAAAACGGGGAATTGTGCCCGAGGCTTGTTCGAGTTGGTTTCTGCCACGACTTGTGGGCATTAGCCAGGCCCTGGAATGGACCTATTCCGGCCGTGTCTTCGACGCCCCTGAAGCATTGGCAAAAGGACTGGTCAGAAGTGTTCATGAACCGGAAGATTTACTACCCGCGGCAAGAGAACTGGCGCTGGAATTTGCCAATCAAACGTCGTCACTGTCCATCGCGCTGATTCGCAACATGATGTGGAAAATGTTGGGGGCTGATCATCCTGTGGTTGCACACAACATCGATTCACGGGGTGTCAATGCCATGGGTAAATCAGCGGACGCAAAGGAAGGAGTGGTTTCGTTCCTTGAAAAGCGACCCCCGGTTTTTCCCGGTAAAGTCAGTACAGCTATGCCGGAATTTTTCCCCTGGTGGCAACACCGGGAATTTGAATAAGCTGAATCACTGACGATTAAGGGTGGTGGCAAACCCGAATTCAGATACAGTTTCAGATACAAATTTAGATACAGCGACCACCATCTACCTCAAGGGCAACCCCGGTAATCATCGCCGCATCATCACTGGTTAAATGCAGGGCAGTGGCCGCGATATCGTCGGGTGTTGAGAATCGACCCAGAGGTATTGACGCCAGGAATTTTTCCCTTGTCTCCGGCGTATCGGTACCCATAAAAGAAGCCAATAACGGAGTTTCACCTGCAACGGGACAGATTGCGTTAACACGAATACCATGGGGCGCTAATTCTACCGCCATTGATTTTGTCGCTGTCACCATCCAGCCTTTGGATGCGTTATACCAGGTTAAATTGGGTCTGGGGCTCAGGGCAGCGGTCGAGGCGATATTTACGATGGCGCCGGCACCAGCCTCCTTCATCCAGGGTATGCAGTGTTTGCTGGTGTGATAAACACTTTTTGCATTCACAGAGAATACTTTATCAAAATCTTCTTCACTCACTTGTTCCATTGGCATAGGCAGGTGTGTGGTACCAGCATTGTTGACAAATATGTCGAGCTTATCCCAGCGAGCTCTTAATCGGGAAAACATGCCCTGAACACTGGTCGCATCTGTCAGATTTGCATATTCAAAATGCACACCATCAACGCCAAGGGACCTAATCAGACTCGTAGCGGCAGTTTCGTTCAGGTCAACAATGGCAACGGTTGCACCCTCTTTGATAAATCGCGACACTATGCCCGCGCCAAAACCCGATGCTCCCCCTGTCACAACGGCGGTTTTACCTTTTAATCTCACCTTGTTTTTTCCCCGGTCAATAATTCATAGGTGGCAATCGCCATCACCTTTGCGGATTCAACCATATCAGTCACTCCCACATATTCGTCAGTCTGATGTGCCAGATCAAGAATCCCGGGTCCATAGGCAATACAGTCTTTCAATTTTCCAATCCGGTCGATGTGTTTTTGATCATAGGTGCCGGGGGAAATGACATACTCCGGTTCACGGCCAAACACCTGGTTGATTCCGCTTGAAACAGACTGAACGACCGCCGCATTCCGGTCAGTCATTGATGGCACAACTTCGAACAGGTCTTTCAGGGAGTAGGAAAAATTCTCACGGGAGCCAACCAACCCCTCAAGCAAGCCTTGCACCTCAAGTTTAACTTCCGACAATTTTTCTTCGATCAAAAATCTTCTATCCAGTACCATTCTGCATGAGTCCGCAACCATGGGCGCGGGTAAGCCGGCAAAACCTTCCTCCAGACCACCGTGGATGGAATTAATATTTAAGGTAGATTGTTTTGCACCTTCTGGAACAACCGGCATTTCAGTCACCTTCTGCTGCAGGGACGGAAAAAGTTTCTGCTCGAACTCATCCAGCACAGCGGCCATATGCCGGATAGCGCTATCCCCCAAAAACGGCATGGACCCGTGGGCCATGGTGCCAAAGGTTTCAAGTTCTGACCACCAGACGCCGCGATGACCAAGACATATCCTGTCTTTATTCAGGGGTTCCGGAATGATGACGTGGTCAATTCTCGGTACAGCCATCCAGCCTTTCTCGGCAAGATAAGCGACACCACCATATCCTCCGGTTTCCTCATCCGCCGTACCGGAGATTTCTATTGCGCCGGGGTAGTCCGGCATCAACTCCAGCAGCGCTTCTACCGCAATGATAGATGCCGCGAGGCCCCCCTTCATATCACAGGTTCCGCGACCAAAAATTTTGCCGTCGACCAATTTGGCCTCAAATGGATCTGTT
>Ga0206123_10002217_pt1 | contig 17197 bp, 13 predicted proteins | sample Helgoland_Spring_2_FD_160086 | JGI IMG/M metagenome (GOLD analysis project Ga0206123, IMG submission 160086) | Pelagic subsurface seawater microbial communities from Kabeltonne, Helgoland, North Sea - Helgoland_Spring_Bloom_20160316_1 | ecosystem: Environmental > Aquatic > Marine > Epipelagic ...
AGGAATCTCTTTAACGAAACAGATATTTTTAAGCGCCTCAGCATAAAGCGCTTGTATGCCCGGAATGAAAGTTATTCGAACCCCCTCTTTCATCGCCGCGGCTTCGTCTAACGTGATAAAAGATACCGTCATCCTATTCCTTCTTAATGTTGTCTCAGTGCGTTTCTAGAAACGAATCTTACGAGTCGATAAGTCATCATGCAGTGCGGTCAATCATCGAGTGACACGCATTATTCTCTAACAAGTAGCCCTCGATAACCACGAGTCTGAAACATCAACGAGAACAACCGCTCTCTAGCGCACTCATCAGACCGCAGATACACCCGCTACGCTCGCGAAAGTAGCTCATCATTTGGCATTGAAATGCTCCTGCGCTTGCTCGCGAATTTGCTCGTTTTTATCTTCGCAATCGCCCACCCAACTGAACGCGCTTTACTCCCCGTTTCTCGAGTTTTCTCGTTGCGGTACCAACTTGAGATGCCACCATCCAGCGCCATATTAATGAGAATCGTTATCACGATATAATGAGGGGCGCTCAGCGGTAGCGCAACAAAACCGCGACACGTTGCAATCGGACCCTTGAGTCAAATCTCTTGAAACATGATTTTGGGGTTCCGTTTCATGTTGCATGGGACACAAGAGTTTGCCTCTAGTACCCAGTAGAATCGGAGCTGAAAGCCAGCCTCACTGTGGTGTAGACCCAGTGTTTGCATTCCACTTCGTTGTTAATCTGCATAATATGTCGGTGGTCTGACTTGCATCGGCGCTAAAGCCTAAGTGTTACGGGAATTATGAAAAAGAATCTGAAAGTCGCATCAATCTTTGCTCTGCTCGTTCTGTTTTGGCTTGCCTCGGGCCTTTTCACAAGCCCCAAAACCCCAACGCCCAATTTATTAGACGCGCTACAGGCAGTTTCAGATTCATCTTTGCCTTCTGTCGCAGTTGAGCAGATACGTTCTGAACCCAGAAACAAGAGCCACATATTGCGCGGTAAAACGGTGAGTCAACAGACTGCGAGTATTAGCACTGAAATTTCGGGCCGGGTGACTTCACGACCCGTAGCAAGAGGAGCTCGTGTCGCAGAAGGACAAATACTGTGTGAGATTGCAACCGACGATAGAGCCGCACTGGTCGCCGAGGCACGCGCAGCAGTCACTCAGGCAGAGATCGAGTACAACGGCGCGTTGGTCCTGCGAAGTGATAACTTGCTCGCTGAAGCTCAGGCTGCACAGCTCTCCACACGGCTCGAAGCCGCAAAGGCGAATCTGCTCCGCCGAGAACTGGATTTGAGTCGAACAAAGGTCAAGGCGCCGTTTTCTGGCGTAGTTGACGTGCAACACATGGTGGTGGGCGATCTCGCAAGAGTGGGCGATGTGTGTGCCACCTTGATCAATTTAGATCCGATCTTAGTGGAGGTATCCGTCCCTGAGCGGGATATCGGTAAGCTGCGCTTGGGTGAGGCGGTGAGCGCGCGAACCAGCATCGGTAATTACCTTGAAGGCTCGATAACCTTTATAGGTAGTCAAGCTGACGATGTGACTCGCACCTACCCGATTGAAGTAACAGTCCCTAATGCGGACTATCAAATTCGAGCCGGGCTCACGGCGGCGGTACATTTGACCGGAGAAGCCGTGAACGCTCATCGTGTATCCCCCTCGCTGTTCACCCTAAATGATGACGGGGCACTGGGTCTCAGAACGATCGACCACGAGAATCGAGTTAAGTTCTATCCCGTCGTCATTATTGAAGATTCTCCGGATGGAGCATGGGTAACAGGACTACCAGAAAATGCCCGCCTGATTACGCTTGGTCACGAATTTGTAGCGGAAGGCCAGATCGTGGAGGTACGAGCAACCACGGGTGAAGTATTAGGAGTCTCTCACTAATGATGGGATTCATTGACGCAGCGATCAGTCGTTCGCGTACCACGCTGATGATGATGTCGATGGTGGTCTTGTGTGGGCTGCTGGCTCGTGCAGCGTTGCCTATAGCCAACGAGCCTCACATTGTGCTGCCTTACTTCTTAATTGGCGTCATGCACGAAGGTATCTCTCCTGAGGATGGTGAGCGCCTACTGATTCAACCGGTAGAGGTGGAATTACGCAAAGTTGAGGGCATCAAGGAAATTTCAGCGACAGCGAATGAAGGCTTTGTTTCTCTGGGCGTGGAATTCGAGCCTGAGATTGACTTGAAGGTTGCTCTGCTCGATACCCGTGAAGCTGTTAATCGCGCCAAATCGGAGATGCCTGCCACTGCAGAAGAACCCTTTGTTGAACAGCTTAATGTTGACGATTTCCCATTGCTGCAGATTAACCTGCTATCCGAAGGTGCCAGTGAGAGACAAATGTATGAGGCAATCCTCTCTCTCCGCGATGCCATTGAGACCGTGCCCTCTGTCCTCAGTGCAGACATGCGAGGTGCCCGCGAGGAGGTTTTGGAAATTCTTATTGACCCCGAAGCGCTTGAGGCATATCGGATTTCGAGTGAGGCGCTTGCTAACACCTTACGTCGAAATAATCGACTGATTGCTGCCGGTAGCCTTGAGACAGGTGGCGGCAGGTTCGCGGTCAAGTTGCCTTCAGTAGTTGAGACCGCCGCTGACATTATGACGCTGCCCGTGCGGGTAAACGGCGACATAGTGGTGACCTTGGCCGATATCGCTGAAGTCCGCCGAACCTTTAAGGACCGCACAAGCTATGCACGGTTCAATGGTCAGACAGCCATGTACATTGAGGTCAAGAAACGGTCCGATGCAAATGTCATTACAGCCTCTGATGCTGTGTTGGACATTGTCGAGAAAATGACACCGCAGCTCCCGCCCAACATCCGGGTGCAACCTTCACTGATCACATCTGAATTCGCCGAGGTGCAGGTCACAGAACTGCAGGGAAACATCATGACGGCATTGGCGCTCGTCATGGTCATAGTCGTGGCGGCAATGGGCTTTCGAAGTGGAGTGATCGTCGGACTTGGCATCCCCGTTTCTTTATTATTCTCAGTGATCATCATTTATTTACTCGGCTACACCTTCAACTTCATGGTGATGTTCGGCATGTTGTTAGGGTTGGGCATGCTGATCGATGGTGCAATTGTGGTGACTGAATACGCAGACCGCAGGATGAGTGAAGGCGCTGATCACAAGGCGGCCTACGCAGAGGCGGTAAAGCGAATGTTTTGGCCAGTGACTGCGTCTACAGCCACAACACTGGCTGCCTTTTTACCACTGATGTTTTGGCCAGGAATCCCCGGTCAATTTATGAGTTACTTACCCGTTACCGTATTTACAGTCTTGAGTGGCTCGCTGTTGTACGCACTGTTATTCGGTCCCGTATTAGGCACGATATTTGGTCAGCCTACGGTTCATGCAACTGCGCTTGCGGAGACACTTGATCAGTTGGAGCATGGCGATCCAACCCGCTTAAGTGGTTTTACCGGTGCGTATGCGCGTGCAATGACGCGTGTTTGTGCGCGGCCTGTGTCAGTACTGGGCGCTATCGCCCTTTTATTGATCAGTATTTTTTGGGCATATGGTCAATACGGAAAGGGCACCATCTTCTTCAATGATACTGACCCACAGTTTCTGACTGTTTCCGTCAGTGGGCGCGGGAATTTCTCCGCCTCCGAAGTCGATAAGCTGGTGCGGCGCGTTGAGCAGCGCATGTTCAGCGTTCCTGGTATCCGGTCTATGAACGCCCAAACATTGCTACCCGGCTCGAGTGGCGGAGGACCTGACGCGGTAGCTGACAGAATTGGTGTCGTGTTTATTGAGCTGACGCCCGAGTCTGATCGCAGCCAATCAGGTTTCGATGTCATTCGCATTATCCGTGAAAGAACGCTAGACCTGCCCGGTTTACGTGTCGAGGTCCAGCCAGTAGAGCAAGGCCCGAGCATTGGAAAGCCGATTCAAATTGAGCTTCGATCAAGATATCGAGAACTACTGAAGCCTGCGATGGCTGAAATCAGAGATTATCTGGATACCTTGCCTGAACTCATTGATATTGACGATACTCGGGCCCTACCCTCGATTGAGTGGCGAATGGAGGTAGACCGCGCTCAAGCGGCGATCTATGGGGCAGACGTCACGACCTCAGGCGTTGCATTGCAACTGGTTACCAGTGGGGTGAAAGTCGCTGAATACCGGCCATCTGGTGCGGATGATGCGGTGGACATCCGTGCCCGGTATCCGCGCGAATACCGCGGCATAAAGGCTATGGAGTCGATCAAAGTCAGTACCGATAAGGGCCTGGTCCCATTGAGTAATTTCGTCTCAGTAGAGCCGGCCCAGGGCGTCGATACGTTGCGCAGAATCAACGGCTTTCCTACAGAGCGCATCAGAGCGCAAGTTTTGGAGGGCGTGATACCCGATAATGTCGTTGCTCACTTAAAGGTCTGGCTGAGTGAGCAAGATTTTGATCCGCGCATTGAGTTTCAGTTTAGGGGCGCCAACGAGGAACAAGCGGAGAGCATCGCTTTTGTGTCAGTCGCGTTCTTGCTGTCACTGCTGCTCATGTTTGTGTTGTTGGTCACCCAATTCAATAGTTTTTATCAAAGTCTGCTGATTTTATTAGCGGTCATTATGTCAACTGCCGGGGTGCTCGTCGGGCTATTGCTCACTGGCAGTGCTTTCAGTGCAATTTTGACGGGTATTGGTATCGTCTCTCTCGCGGGTATCGTTGTTAATAATAATATCGTGCTCATTGATACCTTTAATTACGTGCGACAGCGACACCCTGAACTGCCACTGAACAGTATCATCGTCCGTGCTACCGCCCAACGTCTGCGCCCCGTGATGCTCACAACCGCGACGACGGTTTTTGGGCTGCTGCCTTTGGCGCTCAGCATGTCGGTGGATCTTATCAATCGTAATATTAAGGCTGGTGGTCAGATGGCAGTGTTCTGGGAACCTTTATCGCAGGCTATTGTCTTTGGCTTATCCTTTGCAGCGCTTTTGACCCTCGTCGCCACGCCCGCGCTGCTTGCTTTGCCATCGTATATTCGTGTTCGATGGAAGAGGGCGAATGATCCAAACCGTGCTCAAGTTGACCTGGGTTAACACCCGTATCAGATGGCATCTGGATGATCGCGATGTTCGAGCGGCTGATGATCAATACCTTGTACTCAGATCTGAGTGGGCAACTCTCTCACCTAAGTTTAGTCCAGATTGATTGCTGATCTGTGGTCCAGAGTCATATCGCACTCAAGCGACGGGCTAAATGCTGACGCCCAAGGCGCCTGAAGAGGCGCACTTTTTCACGCAAGATATTGAATTTAATATCGATGGTGGTGGAGCCAGACGGGATCGAACCGACGACCTCAACACTGCCAGTGTTACGCAGTGTCATATTCTGAGTGGCTTTCATAGCATTTGGTTCCACTCAATGGTTCCAAAGTCACAGTGATCAGAGGACCTCGACCACCGAGGCGGCCATTACAGGAGCCTCATCACAAAAACCTACCAGAAAATCGCCGCGCGCGAATTGAGAATCGGCAGGAGTCCCAAGCGTTTTTGATTTAGGCCACCTACCGGGCCAGAAAAAATCGGCTTCGTCGTCGCTAGACAGTGATCCTTGAAATTAGTCATATTAAATTCAGGGCTAAACCCCAGCTTTCTCCAAGTGCCCTCCACTTTAGCCTTGAACGGCTCGGTGTTTCTCAGGCGGGTTAGTTGATAGTAGAGCTGTCAGCCTTCCCTCCGGGCCCAACATCGCGTGTGCTACCGCCTAGATAGCTAGCAGATCACTGAACTGTGCCCACTACTTTGGGCATCACTCTGCTCCAAATACCCAGAACCTTGAGCTTGTCAGTCGACCAGTCGATCTTTGTGCTACGAGTCGCGACAGCATAATTGAGGACAGGCCGATAGCACTTCAAGGCGCTACTCGCGCTGACCGGCCCATAGGCGTCGCTGATCCTTCAGAAAGTAGGCTCAGACAATCTTTACCGAGCTGACATCTGCTTGCGCGCAAGCAAAACTGCCCGCTTTAGCAGTTTAGAATAGGAGTGTTCGTTTCTAGCGATTTGGCTGCTTATACCGCCGACGGCAAGAACAACAGAGCGATCAATCTGATCTTCGGTCAGACAACCGTTAAATTTCGCTAATTTCCGCCCTTAAGCTCGCAAGACTAGCTAGGCAGTCCGCGCCCAACAAGCCGTATTGCTGTTCTATGCTTCCTCAGCTAATGCCGTCATCATCAGTCAGCTTGAGTATCATCCTGCCATCATGATCGCCGGTGAAAAGGCAGTTAAGCGTTGCTGGTAAATTCTCAAAACCTGCACGTTCATCAATTTTGTATTTGATTTTTTCTTGGTCAATCCAAACGCCGATATGAGCCTGCGCCTCATGATACCGAGCTCGGTAATCAGCCACTAAGAAGCCTTCAATACGAGCACGCTTCACCAATAAATTCCACATGTTTCTCGGACCAACACGATCAGACACGTTATAGTCGGCGATCATTCCACAAATACCGATGCGAGCCCCAATAGCAAGGTTGTTCATTGCGGCCTCGAGTATCTCGCCGCCCACATTGTCAAAATAGACATCCAATCCGTCAGGAAAATGTTCAGCAATAGCTTCAGACATATTTTCGGTGGCTCGGTAGTCGATAACCGCGTCTGCGCCTAGCTCACCTAAGACCCAAGCACATTTTTCTGTCCCTCCAGCCACGCCAACGACTTTACAACCTTTGATTTTTGCGAGTTGGACCACCAAGGAACCTACCGCTCCAGCCGCGCTAGAGACCAGAACTTGTTCTCCATCTTGAAGGTTACAGACGTCAAACAGACCAAAATAAGCCGTGGCACCCTTGCTACCTAAGGCATGCGAGAAGGCGCGCAGGTCTTGGGTTCCATCGTAAGGTATTGGATCCACGCTTCCCGCCGGCACAACGGCAAAATCTTGCCATCCTGCAACACCCATAACAAACTGTCCCACGGGGTGTTGCGCGCTATTGGATTTAACCACCTTTGCAAGTATTCCACTTCGTACGGGCTGCCCAAGTGGCAACGGATTCCAGTAGTTGCCTCCTGCATCCATCCATCCACGCTGAGCTGGATCGACTAGGGCATAGAGAATTTGCAATAAAATTTCGCCATCACCAGGCTCCGGTATATCCACCTCGCGATATTCAAAGTCAGTTTTTTTAGGGTGCCCAACAGGACGCTTTACGAGTAGCCATTGGCGATTCAGTGATTGATGCATTTGATTTCCTTGGCAAAATTGATAGGGATTGACCACACCGCAGGGAAGAAATTTGGGCTTAATGGCTCCGTATATGAAGACTTCTCAATCGGTACCTAAGGTTTTTTTTTAGACTGCTCCAGATTGCGCAGATTATCGGTACCACCACGTAAGTAATGAGGGTTGTCGATCGCCCAGCCTTTTGATAACGGAGTGGTGAAATAAAGGTGAGTAACGGTGTCTCGAATAAGCCACCGGTTATCCACTCGGATGTAGTTATCGGTTATTTTGCCGGCCACAAAAAGACTCTCGCCTTTGTCTGCATATTTCGCCTCGAGATATAGAAACCCCTTAGCTGTATCGCCGTCCACGTCGACAACATGATTGTGTATGAACTGTTTGAGCATATCCGTGTGGTTGGGGATATCGACAAACTGCTCAATAATGTCCTCCCTCCCTTTCATAATGGCGACATAGCCAAAATCGATAGTCGCATCCTCGGTAAACAAATTTGCTATCTCGGCCCAGCGCCCTTCGTTGACATAATCGTGATAAGTCATTCTCAATCGGCGCAGCGCCTCAATATCATCTAGCAGCACCACCTTCTTTTCGAGCTCAGCGATTCTGTGTTCGAGTGAGGATAAATCGATATTACTTTGGGTCATCTAGGATTCCTGCGTAGTTTCTTTTCGGCCCATCAGGCGCGAATGTTAGATTTTGAGAATACATTAGCGGCAACCACTTTTAAATGGTACAGTATTATTAAGAAAAACTGTTAAGAAATAACTGAGATAATCAGCAACTAATCTAGGTCGTTATCTTCGTGGCGATATGGTAACTCTTGAGAGACGGTTATCAATTGTGATTTCGCAACCTGCAACTGTGTGGAGAAGTAAAAGTGCATGAAACAGAGCCCAAGGCACTCGGATTCAAAGCAACGGATCCGGCGAACCATCTTTACCCCCATAACAACTATGCCAACATGCATAAAGAAGCCCCGATTTTTTATGATGCTGAAAGAGATCTTTACTGGGTGGTGCGCTACGACTTGATTCAGTATGTAAATAAAAACCCTCAGACGTTCTCTAGCAATATCGAGCTGTTTGGCGGCACGGGCCTTGCCGGGTATCCCGAGTCAGTTCAAGCGATTAGATCGCGGGGTGTCGGGCATGGAGACACCCTCATCACTAACAATGATGCCGAATCCCACCGGGCCTACAAAGAAATTGTTCAACGAGCCTTTGCTCCTCGCCGACTCATCATGTTTGAAACTCAGATAAAGGAGTTAGCAAGTCAACTCATCAATGAGTTCCCCGAATCTGGTGAAATTGACTTTTCTGCACGGTTTGCAGTGCCGCTAACGTTCACTGTTATCTGCCGTCAATTGGGAATCGAAGAGGAAATGCTTCCGACATTTAAAAAGTGGTCGGATGCAATCGACGTCCTCTTAAGTAATATGGCCGACGAAGATGCACTGATAGCTGCCGCGCAGGATGAATTGGCGTTACAGCAATATATGCTCAAACGCTGCGAACTGAGACGCCAAGATCCAAAAGAAGATGTAATCTCAGACATAGTAACTGCAAAATATAACGACGAACGGCCGCTAAATGACACAGAGCTCTTTGGCATTCTGAATCAGCTGTTCGTTGCCGGCAACGAGTCCACCCGGAGCACCCTTATGGGTGCAATTTACTACCTCACTCAGCACCCAGAGATTTTTACCGAAATCCGTGAAGGTGGAGAGCCGGTAATCAAGGTCTTTGTTGAAGAGGTGTTGCGTATGTGGTCCGCCGTCCAAGGACTCTATCGTCGAGCCCTCCACGACACGGAGATTGAGGGTGTAGAAATCCCAGAAGGAGCAAAGATTCACATCCGATATGGTGCCGCAAATATTGACCCTAATTTCTTTGAAAATCCTCTCGAGATTGATCTCACGCGAAGCAGGCCGCGCAGTCACATCGCTTTCGGATACGGTATTCATCACTGCGTCGGTGCGGTATTAGCCCGTCAAGAACTGGTTAGCGCTATCGAATCACTGACGACGACCTTTTCAAAAGTTACGCTTGAGCAGTCCCCTGCCGACTTTCACTTTTTCTCAAGCTATCACCTTCGGTGTCTAGAATCCTTAAGGGTAAAATTTTGGAAATAACACGTTCAGATCATGAAACCCCTTGGCCTCCGGGGCGCCTAGCATGGCAGGCTGTCATTCTATTGGGTATAGCGAACTTATTCTCCTTCGTAGACCGATTTATGCTGAGCCTTGTTGTTGGCCCGATAAAACAGACCTTCGACATATCAGACACAGAAGTAGGAATGCTCCAGGGCCTAGCCTTCGGCGTTTTCTATACCCTACTTGGCATACCGATAGGCCGTATCGCTGACAAATACAACCGGCGCACCATAGTCGGATGGGCTGTAGCACTTTGGAGCTTGATGACGGCGCTATTTGGACTCGCTAGAAACTATACCGAGCTGGTCTTATGTCGGATGGGAGTTGGAGTCGGTGAGGCAGCACTAAATCCTTGCGCGGTTTCATTGCTCAGCGACTACTTTCCAGAGGAAAAGAGAGCTACGGCACTGGGCGTATACACCATGAGTGCGTTTATTGGGGGGGGACTCGCGATTTTACTTGGCGGCACGCTTGTCAGCTATTTAAGCAGCCTCGGAGCCCTCGTGCTTCCGTTTGTAGGTGAAATTGAAGCCTGGCAACTTGCTTTTATCTGCGTAGGTACTCCAGGGCTTGCTGTAGGTCTCTTAATGATGACGATCGAGGAACCTAAACGGCGGGAGCTCTTTGGGAGCGTCCCCGAAGGGAAATCGGTTCCGTTTAGCGTCATGGGAAAAATTCTGAGCGACAAGCGAGCGGCATTTAGCGCGCTGATCTTCGGATTCGCCCTCGTCGGGCTGGATGGCTACGCCAAAGCCTCTTGGATGCCAGAGTTCTTTGTTCGCACTTTCGGATGGTCAATGGCAGAGATAGGCCTGAATTACGGGCTTACCTATCTTGTCTTTGCTGGGGCAGGGGCATTATGTGGTGGATGGGCCAGCGACCTTCTCCGCAGGCGGGGACACATGGATGCACCATTTCTTGCTGCCGCCATTGGAGTCGCTATCTCTCTTCCTTTCAGCGTCATCGGACCACTCGTTAACCATGAGTTCGTAGCACTCGCATTCATCGCGGTCGCCATATTCTTCAGCACGTTTCCATATCCCCTAGCTGCAACTGCCGTTTCTCAACTGGCACCCAATCAGATGCGTGCACAAGTTATGGCTTTTTACCTTCTAGTGGTTAACCTTGTTGGTGTTGGGCTTGGGCCGACAGTAACTGCATTATTGACCGACTTTGTATTTGGCGATGAGTCTTACCTTCGTTTCTCTCTCTCCATCGTTTCTGCCTGTACGTTGCCATTGGCATTTCTAATTTTTACTCTTGGTCGACCCGCATATAAAGAGAGTATTGCGGTGCAAAAGACTAACTGATGTCTAGAATAGAACAACAGCCGGTGAAGCCATAATGAACTCAGGGCTTCAAAAAACCACTGCGGTGGTCACGGGAGGTGCGAGCGGCATTGGTGCGGCATGCGTTCGAGAATTTGCGAACAAGGGTACTCGCGTTGCGATTATTGATGTTGATCGAGAGCTCGGTGAGCAGCTGGCTGAAGAGGTTCACGGCAGATTCTACTCTGCAGATGTCACCAGAGAAGGTGACATTGCTCAAGCGGCAGCAAAGATTGATACCGATCTTGGCAGCGTCGACGTATTAGTCACTAGTGCTGGCATAGGCCAGAATTTAATGCCTCCAGAAACGCTTTCTATGAAAGATTGGGATCGGGTAGTCGATACTAATTTCCGCGGAACCTATGTGACATGTGCCGTTTTTGGTGCCCGTATGGCGCTACAAGGCTGTGGCAGCATTGTGACAATAGCGTCCATTACGGGAATGCGAGCTACACCCGTACATGCTTACGGGCCGTCCAAGGCTGCCATCATAAGTCTAACGGCCGGTCTCGCAGCGGAGTGGGGAAGGTCCGGACTTCGGGTAAACGCTGTTTCACCTGGGTTTACTCTTACGACTCCAGTCCAAGCTGCATTTGATAATGGGCAGCGTGACAGATCCATTATCGAGGAAAACACAGCGCTCCATCGGCTTATCCAGCCCCATGAAATAGCGAAAGCCGTTGCGTTTCTTGCCTCGGATGCAGCTTCCGCGATTACAGGTATCAATCTACCCGTCGACGCTGGATGGCTAATCACCGGGTCACATCATACGTATGGCGGCATTCCTGACGCCAAAATCCACTAGCTGGCCTAATAGGCACATGTTGTAGATTTGTATCAAAAAGGTAATCGGCAAATGAATGAATTTGAGAATAAAATTGTGTTAATAACCGGCGGCGCAGACGGTATCGGTAAAGGCTGTGTCATGCGTTTTGTCGAACAAGGCGCCACAGTGCTTATTGGAGACATTCAGGAGGTCAGAGGGCGTGCACTGGCTAACGAGCTTGGCTCTTCGACGCACTTTATCCCGCTTGACGTAACAGATAATAAATCCTGGAAAGACGCTGTTGAGCTCATCACCAAAGACTTCGGTTCGCTACATGTCCTCGTAAACAACGCGGGAATATCGGCCAGAAATTCGATTGAGGATATGGATTTGATTGAGTGGCAGGCAATACACTCGGTGAATGTTGATGGGATTTTTCTAGGCTGTCACCATGTTATTCCACTTATGCATGCCTCGGGAGGAGGCTCAATCGTCACTATCTCGTCTGCGCTCGGGCTGAAACCGTTCTCGATGTACCCGGCTTACTGCTCTGCAAAGGCAGCGGCGCGAATGCTGACTAAAACGCTTGCGCTTTATTGTGCCGAACGGGGTTATGGCATTAGGTGCAACACGGTGTTCCCAGGCGCTATTAAGACGCCTCTCAGCGAAAAAATAGCGCGCGATAGCGGCGACTATGATGCCTATATAAAGTTTCGATCAAACGCGCACCCCATTGGCTTCATAGGTGAGCCGATTGACGTTGCAAATGCTGTTTTTTTCCTGGCTTCTGATGCGGCTAGATACATAACGGGCGCGGATCTCGCAGTAGACGGTGGCGCGTCTCTCTGATTGAATCAGCGAGCATTTCTACCTAATATTTTTTTATCACAGTCAGCCAGGCAAGGGTGAATTGAATGCCGAAAGTTATTGATCAAGTCAAAAGGCGTGCTCAGCTTGCGCAAACGGCCATGGAGGTTATTGCGGCGAATGGGCTACAGGGGGCAACGCTCCGCAACATTGCTGACGCAGCTGAAGTGTCAGTTGGGATTCTTCAGCACAATTTTCGGACTAGAGATGCGCTTCTAATCGCCGCCTTTGAGGTGGCCGTGGCTCGTGTTGAGCAAATGGTGATTGATTTTTCAGGCACCACGAAAGATGCCATTAAAAAATTTGCAATAGACACGCTTCCTCTCGATCGACAGCGGCAAATCGAATGGAGGGTGATGGTTGCGTTTCGCGCTGAAGCACTCTCAAACCGCATTTTGTCGCGGGAACAGAGATCTAGATGGCGAAAGTTCAGGCAGCTATTTAAATCGGCGATTGAGCAAGGAGTTAACTCGGGGAAGATCTCTAAAAAAGTAGATCCTGAAAACGCGTCCTATTCAATCCTTTGCGCCATTGACGGCAGCGCTATGTTGTCACTGTTTCTAAATAGAGAGTGGTGCGCTGCAGAGCAGGCCGCTAATCTAGGGGCGACGATTGACAGGATCCTGTCACCTTAATCTATGATTACTTTTTTCAACTTGCTCTAATGCTCTACGGTAGTTTAGGTAACCTGTGTAGATAAAGCTCGTAAGCCTCGGTGCTCTCGCTATGGAACCTTGGAAGCTCGCAAGTAGTACAGCGAGTTACCGAGCGAACTGCCCCATCGATGATCCCGTGGGAGTTCCCAGATAAATCCTATCACCGAGTTCAACGGCCACCGTCGCGCCACCAAAATATGCATCGCCGCCTCTAAATATTTCAGAAACTTTACCGTCCGTAGCATTGAGCTGGTAAACCACAAAGCCTACAGCGCAAACGTCATCGGGGCGCGCCAAGCAGTCACCGATGGTCGCAATACTCCCAAGATGGGTAACCGCTAATAGTGACCCGTTGGCTGCCAAGCTGAGATTGTCGGGGGCGCCATCCACCGCCGTCTCCCATACAAGCTTGCCGGAGGCTCGCTCAACGGCAATGATCTGGTTACCAAGATAGTGATTACTATAAACGACAGATCCATCATGAGAGACTTGAACTCCGTTGGGCAAAGCGCCTTCAGTTCCCGGCACCTTGGTCCAACCCCTATCTTTCTGCCACTCAATAACGTAGCCCGATTTGATGCCGTCGTTAGGTTGCCGCTTAAAGGCCTCAAACGCTAACTCTCGGGGCATCATATGGCTCGCGACAAACCCCCCATGAGGCAGCGCCGCCACATCGTTGATCCAGTAGGGTTCGTCCACGAGGACGCAACCTCGCCACTTGGCCGTGAACGTGTCCTCAACGGGCTCGATTTCAAACCACTCAACCGCTTCCCGACTAGTGTGATTTACTGCCAACAGCGTGTATGTTCCAGCGCCGTTTTGCGACACATGTATGCCGTGCGGGGCGAACCCAAGTGGCGGCCCCGGACAATTTGGCGCACCCCAAGCCAACATCTCTCCGCTATCAAAACCCTGGATACTAGGCTCGTAAACTACGTCAATTTTGCCCGAATCTGGATGAAATACCCGAAGATCACCATTACCTGAAACGGTGTAACCACTAATGATAAGAGCATCAGCATCGACCAGAATATCGATATCTTCAGGCGCTCTGAAACCATCAATAGTTGTGATATCAGGCCTGACAGTGGCATCGGCTGCGTCACCGAATGAGCTAAATACTGATGACGCCAACACGAAGAGCGCCGAGAACAAATAAGGCACTAGTTTTGCTTTATGGGAGATCCACGTTATCTGAGGCACTACTTTTTCCTAGTCCATGGCACCTGATTCTTGCGTTCAAGGGGCTTCAATTTATGGTCGAGCATCAGCATAGAACCCTCTACTTTCTTAATCAATCTGGCCCAACGTACTCTTCTAGCGCATGATGGAATGCCAGTATCCGCACTTCTTGCTCACCTAGGATTAAACCCTTGTAAGCGTCGGAGTTCATTCCCTCCTGAACATACGGCAAACTCATAGCATCCTGGTTAAGCACTTCGCCCAGATCAATCTCGGTGGCGTTATGGTAAGTGCGTTCGGGAGGCTCTGGTCTCGGCTCGCTAGGATCATGATAAGCGTAGAACTGAAGGTCCCAAAAACACTTGTTGGGATCCGTAGGATGCGGGCGCGAAAGGAAGAGCATCATGGCGTCGGGATATATGTTCATGGTCCAGTTAGGAAAGATGGTGTAGTGGTAATCATCTGATAGCTGGTCATCGTTCAGATTCGCGTATGGCATGTGAGGTTCGCTGTCCTGCCGACTTCGCCGATGTTCCTGAATTGCCTTTCGCACTTCACGCGCACGTCCCTTGAAATCGTCTGCAGAGAGACCGGCCTTTTCAATCATATCCGCAAGGTCACTACTCGGATCGGCTTGCTCATTAAAACGAGGGCTGGGAACTCCCATTGGCACCAACATTCGTGTGTGACGACCAAGAATATCCCATTGAATGTAGTAGTCATCCATCCAAGACAACAGCTGCGGGTGAATTCCCTGTATATGGTAGGCCTCGTTAAATGCGTCTACCGAGGTCTTCCAGTTGCAGTCCCATGCGACCGTCTGGTCACTCACCAGAACCATCTCGTTAAACCGATAGGGATTCAAATGCTCGGGAATGACACCGAGAAAGTCTTCCAGCGACTCACAATTAGAATCCATATTAATAAATACGAAGCCGCCCCACTCTCCGACCTTCACTTCATTCAGACGGAGCGCGTCGCAGTCCAATTTATTTGGGAAAGTATCCATATCTGGAATGCGCTTTACGGATCCATCCAAATGCCATTCCCAATGATGATAGATACATTGGAAGGATACGGTATGACCGCAGCCACTTTCAGCTCTGAGTCGATTGCCTCTGTGGAGGCAAACATTGTAGTAAGCATGTAATTGCTCATCCTCATCGCGAACAATTAAAAAACTTTCCTTTCCAAGGCTGTAAGTAAAATAATCGCCCGGCTCAGTGACATCAGACACCCTTCCAGCCAGAGTCCACGTTTTACTCCACATCCCAGTCCATTCTCGCTGCATATAAGCGGGGTCGGTGTATCGCTCTTTAGGGATTAATTTAAAAGGAATGCCGTGTGGAGGTGATTTCTCAGGTGGCGTACCCACTTCGGATAAAGCAAGCCGTGACGGCGGCGGCACCTCTGGCGAAACATCACCACCTAGCTGCCTAGCAGCAAACTCTGCGGCGGTCGCCTTTCTGCCCATGGGTACGCCTCGCGCGGGGATGACTTCTTTTATCTCTGAGTCTGTAAATTCCTGTGACAACTGTCTCTCCTTCGATTAGCGTGACTACAAGATCACAAACACATCTTGAACTCTCATCACTCCGCCGCCAGTCTGTTGTCTTGACCCTTACTGCAGGGGATTGTTCTTGCTAACAATCACAGATCAGTAAGCGGCTCACCAACGAAACCTAGCGCTACTTTAGATCCAATATTATAATATTTTGATACTACTATTTACAAGCCTTGCTTTGCGCGCGAGTCTACAATCTGCAAGACCACAGGGCTTTACTTCAAATTTGTACTACTTGACTGGTGAATTAACTATGGAAAATTCGGTTAGGGGAAAAACCGCTGTCATTACCGGAGGAGCTAGCGGAATTGGCAGGGCAACAGCGCGAAGATTTGCACAGCAGAATTATCACGTGATTGTTATTGATCGAGACGCGCCTCTGGGTAAGGAACTCATGTTAGAGATTAGAGCGCGGGGCTTGTCAGGTGAGTTCATAGAATGCGATGTCACAAACCCGGTTGCTGTTAACCTCGCATTCGATGAAATTGCTGATCGACATCCGCACTTAGATTCTGCTGTTAATGCAGTCGGTGGCGGCATTCCTGATGCCAGCGGTACGATTGATAGTATCGACTTCACGCACTGGCAAAAAGAGCTCGATCTAAACCTATCATCTACGGTCTTGTGCCTGCAGCGCGAAATCAAAATGATGAAGGTCAGGTCGTCGGGTAGTATCGTAAACATTTCTTCCATTGCAGGCCTTGGGGCTGCGGGCTCTAATCCGGCTTACACCGCTGCAAAACACGCGCTGATCGGTCTGTCACGTCAAACGGCAATGGAATGCGGGCCGCACTCCATACGCGTAAATACTGTCTGCCCTGGCGTTGTACTTACCCCACTGCTAGTTGACAGTTTTGGCGGCAATGACGAATTCTTAGAGCAAATGGGCAAAACGAATATGCTAGCCCGAGTTGCCGAGCCAGAAGAGATTGCCGAGCCCATTTTTTGGCTTTGCTCCGATAGCGCATCCTTTATAACCGGAGCCGATCTTGCCGTCGATGGCGGAGGGAGCGCCTATTCTTTTAAGTAACTCGTGGGCCGTGCTTCACCAACTTCATATTTAGCCTATCTCACGCTTTTTTTTGGGGTCAATTAAAAAAGCTCGGCGCCACTGGCACCGAGCCTTTGCTTATCGATCCTTACGGCGGACCAGCGACAACGCTTAAACGCCTGCCCATACCCTCCTTAGAATCTGAAGGTAGCCTGCAAACCAATTTGACGCGCTCGGATTGATTGCCCATATACATCAACTCGGCCCGTGGTCGCGCTACGTATACCACCAGGTCTATCAGCGGTGTTGGAAACGTAAAGCTCATCTGTAAGGTTTCGACCTATTAAGGCTAGCTCCCAGCTGTCGTCCGCGGCAGAAAGTCGAATACTTGCGTTAATCTTCGTTATCGAGCTCTGATCGCTTCCGGGAGTATTGGCAACCGATGTAATCCAGCCATCCGAATAGATAACATCGCTAGAGAAGCCTAACT
>Ga0206123_10002224_pt1 | contig 17166 bp, 17 predicted proteins | sample Helgoland_Spring_2_FD_160086 | JGI IMG/M metagenome (GOLD analysis project Ga0206123, IMG submission 160086) | Pelagic subsurface seawater microbial communities from Kabeltonne, Helgoland, North Sea - Helgoland_Spring_Bloom_20160316_1 | ecosystem: Environmental > Aquatic > Marine > Epipelagic ...
AGGTGATATCCATCGCACTTTATAAAATTCAGTTACGTCTACATCATCGTTTTCTAAAAGATTTAAATTCATTTATTTAAGTAATATAAAAAATTATATTAGTATGTTCCTGAAATATTTGTTGATTAATTATTAATTTATTTTTTAATTACCATCATATCAAGAAATTAGTTGCTATATCTATTCTACTATTGTTGTTGTTGTTGTTGTTGTTGTTGTTGTCTGCCTGCTCTATTTTTTCTTCTTCCTTCTGCTCTTCGTTTTTTTCTTTCTGCTGCTTCTTTTTCCATTTCTGCTCTTTCTTCTGCTGCTTCTTTTTCCATTTCTGCTCTTTTTGCTCTTTCTTCTTCTGCTTCTGCTGCTTCTTTTTCCATTTCTGCTCTTTTTGCTCTTTCTTCTTCTTCTTCTTTTTCCATTTCTGCTCTTTCTTCTTCTTCTTCTTCTTCTTTTTCCATTTCTGCTCTTTCTTCTTCTTCTTCTGCTTCTGCTTCCATTTCTGCTTCCATTTCGGTTTCTGCTTCTTTTTCTGCTCTTTTCTTTTCTGCTCTTTCTGCTCTTTCTTCTTTTCTTCTGTTTCTTTCTTCTTTTCTTCTGTTTCTTTCTTTTTCTCTTCTTGCTTTTATTTCTGCTTTTGTTTCTTTTATCATAAATTTAATTAATTTAAGTTTTTTAAAAATAGGCGAATATTTACTAAGATAAACAAAATTATTATAATTACTTGTTATAAATTCATAAGTTATTTTATTTGTAATTTGTTTTTTATTTGTATCTTTAATTACACCACTAACTTCATAATAATTGCTATCAATTTCAATATATACAGATTCATCTTGTATATTTGTTCTTTTATACACTATATATTGCTGTTTATATATATCATCTTCTAACATTACAACAGGTTCTATATTTTCACCTAAAGACAATTTAAATGATTTTGAATCAGTTGTTTGTTTTGAATTTATTGAATTTATTGATGATTGTGAAGAAGAAATATTAAATGAACTAGAAGATTCACTATTATCAATAAGTTTAAATTCTTTAAACCTTTCTATATCTGGTAAATTTTTAAATTTATATTGAAAGTCTTTATCTATAGATATAGATACTTTACAAGTAAAATATGCACGTGTGCTGCTTTCTAAAATAGGTTCTTCATATTCAAATTTACAAGGGGATGTTAATAATAATAATTCTTCTTCAAAATATAGTGTATTTTGACCTAAAATCTTAAAATCTATATATGGAACACCTTTTTCTAAAGTTATTTCATATAATATAGGTGTGTGTGTAATTACCGATGATAGATCCATAAACGCTAATGCTATATTTTTATCCCTTGACATAGATACAAATTCTTTTTGTTCAAATATGTTATAATCTGTTGTTGTTATATTCATTCCTCTGTAAAATACTATTTCTTGAATAGGTTCAAATATTTCATTGTTTATAAATTTGTAATATGTTATTGTTGATGGTTTTTTTTTATTTGCATTATATATATATTTAGCTAGTTCAGTCTCAGTAACAATGTGTTGAATAGAATTATTTTTATATAATCTATAATGTTCTCCGCTAGTAAAATCAGTTTGTGGTATTACAAATAAATTATTTTCATTTACCTCAAATGAATCAACTTTTTTAAAATTTTTATATTTATTTAATCTTGGATAACTAATTTCGGCAGTAATATAATAAAATTGATCTAATATATATTTTTGATGAATTATTACTTTTTGAACAAAATAATGCATCTTATTTTCGCTTAAAACAACATCTCTTTTCTGTAGTATTTCATGTATAGGTTTTGTCATATTAAGAGGTAAAATTGGCTTGTTAGTATCTTTGGTTTGACGATATAGTTCTATATGTTTGCTTTCAAGAACATTGCCTTTTATATCAGCCCAATTAATTGCATATAAAGAATCGCAAATTTTAACATCATTACTTGATATTATTTTAATTTTATAATTATTTTCGCCAAATAAAATAATAACATAGTATGATTTGTTGAAAGAATCGCTTGTTATAAAAAATTCGTAATTTTCTAAATATTTGTAATATTTGCTATTTGATTTTAAATTTGCTTTTTTATCTAGTTGTATTGGTTTTTTTAATTTATTTGGGTTATTCCAATAGTCATAATAAAATTGAGATTGATACAAATATAATGTTGTTAGTTGGCTAGTTGTAAGAGTTTTTGATTTTATTTTTTCTAAATTATTTTTTGAAATATATTCATTAGTATTTGTAACATAAAAGTTTATAGGGTTAGATATTGCACATAGTTTATTATATGTTTTTATAGATACTAAATATAATTTTTTTTTATAACTTATTTTAATGTATTTTTTATTAATTGCTGTAAGTCCTGGTTCTACATATCTTTTATATTTTTCATTAAAAGGTGATGTCCAATTTACTTTATAAAACTCATATGTTGGTATTTTAACGTTTTGTTCAAAAAAATGTAGTTTTTTTAAATTAACAATATCCATTTATTTAAGTAATATAAAACTTTATATTAATATGTTCCTGCAATATTAGTTGCTGATAAAGCATGTGTTGATTGTGATAAATTTGAAATTTTTACAATAGTTTTTTTATACATCTTTTATCTAATAAATTTTCATTGTTATAACTTGCATATAATGTAATTACAGGTATTCTAAGACCATTTATTGTTTCATATTCCATATTTTCTTTATATTTTTCATCAATTTTTAATACTATACCTCGTGGTAATATAATTTCATCTTCTGGTAATACAGTTATTCTTGAATTATCAATATAAGGCACACCTTTACATAATATAATTTTATATAAAACTTTTGTTGCAAATTCTTTAGCTATTTCTATATTTTTTGATACAGATATAAATTCATTTATAGTTCTGCTGAAACTAATATTATTAAACAAATATCTTTTTACCATACCTCTATATAACACTTTATTTGTGCCTTTGCTTATTTTTGAATAATACCCTAATATGTTGTTTTATTTTATCATCGTCTATTGACGAAAAATTAGTAAGTGGTTCAAATAATAAAGGATATATTGCTATATTATAATAAAAAGTTAAACGTAAATATAAAAAATAAACCAATAATTCATTTATTAAAGGTAAATTTACGTATTTAACTTTACTATTAAAAATGTGTTTCTTTAATAAAATATTATTGATCTTTTTACATTTTACATATGTAATATTATGATTAATAGTTGCAAGATCATAACCAGTTAATTTATTCTTATATTCAAAAACTACATTGTTTATAGTTGCTTGACTGAACCATACATCATAATCAACATATTCAGCATTTATAATATCATATACCTGTTTATTAGAAGATATACTACTAATACTTTTAGTTATCTCAGAAGGTAAAGGAAAATAATTTTATTGTTGCCATTTTAACTAAACTATATAAAAACTTAATTAAAACATTTAAATACAACTAAGAAAGATGTCTGAAACCTTTTCATTTGATACTGATATTTCAGCTCTACTTAAACTTATTATCAATAATTTTTATTCCAATAAGGATATATTCTTAAGAGAACTTATTTCAAATGCTAGTGATAGTATTGACAAATATAATCATTTTTGTATTACTAACAAACCTGACAATAAAGTAGATAATTGTATTACACTTTTACCTAATAAAGAAAATAAAGAATTACATATTATTGATACAGGGATAGGTATGAATAAAGAAGAACTTATTAAAAATATAGGAACAATCGCTAGTTCAGGAACTAAAGCATTTATGGAAAAAGTTAAAGATAGCAACTTAATTGGTCAATTTGGGGTTGGGTTTTATTCTGCGTTTTTAGTATCTAAAGAAGTTTCTATTATTACTAAAAAAACAGATTCTGGATATTTTAAATGGACATCAGATGCTGGAGGACAATATGTTATTGAAGAACTTACTGAAGATAACCTTAAAGATCATATTCATCCTGATTATAATCTTACACAAGGAACTATTATTAAATGCTTATTAACCGACGAAGCTTTAGACAAATATACTGATGTTAATAAATTAAAATCCATTGTAAAAGAACATTCTCAATATATTAATTATCCTATTAAGATCTTCATTAAACGTGAGGAAACTAAAGAAGTTGAAGACGAAGAAGCATCATTAGAAGAAGATGTAACTGTTACTGATGGAACTTCTAATGTTGATTCTTCTAATTTAGATGATGTTACTATTGAAGACATTGAAGAAAAACCTAAAAAAATGAAAAAAATTACTGAAACTGTTAAAGAATTTCAATTAGTAAATGAACATAAACCTATTTGGACTAGATCAAGCAATGAACTAAAAGAAGAAGATTATTATGCTTTTTATAAGTCTTTAACAAATGATAATGAAAAACCTTATACTTATAAACATATTAGCGGTGAAGGACAAATAGAATATAAAGGCATTTTGTATTTACCTAAAAAAATTAAGAATAATGTATTTGAAAGAGGTGTAACACAAAATAATATTAAATTATATGTTCGTAAAGTATTTGTAAGCGATAATAGTGCGGTTTTATGCCCCGAATGGCTTCATTTTATTTCAGGCATCGTTGATACTGATGATCTACCTCTCAATGTATCACGTGAAATATTACAGGAGAATAAGGTTATTAAAGTTATTAAAAAAGCAGTTGTTAAGAAAAGCATTGATATGTTAAAATCTGCTATGAATGATATGGATAATTATCTCAAAATCTATAAGACTTATCAAAAAAATATTAAACTTGGTGTTTATGAAGAAAGCGGTGATCGTGAAAGGGTTTCTGATCTTTTAATGTTCTATTCGGCTAATTCACCTGATAAGATGATCACATTTGACGATTATATTACATCTATGAATGAAAATCAAAAACATATTTATTACATTGCAGGAGATAATATGGATATACTTAAAACATCTCCATTCTTAGATAGGTTCAAGAAAAATGATTTAGATGTTCTATTTATGACTGATCCTGTTGATGAATATATGTGTCAACGACTTATGCAATACAAAGAATGCACTTTAACCTGCATCACCAAAGGTGATATTGAATTACCTAATACAACTGATGCTGATAAAGAACTTATTAAAAAACAGAAAGAAGAATATAAATCACTTTGTGATTATATCAAACGTCTTTATACCACCTTTAGTGAAGTTAAAATTACTAATAAAGTATCTGAATTACCTTGTATAGTATCTTCACCCGAAAATGGTTTCTCGGCTAATATGGAAAAGATCATTAAATCGCAAACATTAGGACAAACTGATAATACTAATGCTATGTTAAATAAAAGAGTGTTGGAAATTAATCCTCTACATCCTATTATTAAGAAAATTAAGAATATTAATGATACTGAAGAATATAATTCATTGAGAGATCTTCTTGATCTTGTTATCAATAGTGCTTTATTGTATTCCGGATATCAAATTATCAAACCTGTTGATTTTTCTAAAAAGGTTCTCAATGTTGTTATGCTTGGTATGGATATTAATGATGATGAAGAAGAAGAAGTTGCTACTGATAAAGATCCTTTCAACAATGTTGAAACTATTGATATGACTAATGTAGATTAAATAATATTTATCTATAATAAGAAAATATGAAAAATGTTATTTTATTATTAGTATTTATTGGTATATTAGTTATAGTTCAAGGTTATTATGAAAATAAAATTAGTAATGTTAAAAAACAACAAACAATAACCAAATACGTGCCTTTACACACATATGAAGGAAAAATGAATGGAGCTGAATCAATTGATAATCAATTTAAAAGTTCTTTCGAGAAAATTATAAATATAGAGAATAAAAATGTATAAACTATTTACATCTACTCCTATTGAGTTTAAAAAACACTGTATGGTGTTTAATACTAATAAACAAGAAGAATTAAATATGTTAGTTGATCTTCGTGATAAATATATTACACATATATCATCTAAACGTAAAGACTATGAAGAACACTATGCAGAATATTTAAGACAATCTTCTGATACTAACGATTATATTGAACGAGTTAATTTATTTAAAACATATCCTTTTAAAAAACCTGAATTTGATATTTATACTTATAAAAATTATTTTGAGTTAAAAGAATTAAATGAAGATTAATCCAAGTTTTGAATTTCAATTTATACCTTTTATTTTAGCATTTATTATTGGAATTATTTACATTGTTGTTACAAATAATACCAAAGAAAAAATAGTTAAAACACCTACACCTTTTTCCAATAATCTTTATTCCGATTTTGATGGAGAATGTTATAGGGTTAATGTTGTTGAAACAGAATGTAATGGCAATGAACAAGAGTTCAATTTTGCTATATAAGTTTTAATATTATTTTTATGTTTTTAGTTAGAATACGCTAATCCACCCATTCCACTTAATATACGTAAAACATTGTAATTTACAGCATATACAAATAATTCACCTGGTTTACTACTTTTAACTTGTAATTGTGCTGTATCTATCCTCGACATATTTAATGTTCCTGATGGTTGATGTTCTTCGGGTTTTAATGCAAATGAATATACATTAATACCTTGATTGACTGGTATATTATTGTGATGTTGATAAGGTTGAACTAACGAAAAATACTTTCCATCCCTTTCTGCAAAACGATCATTTCCGTTTAATTGAAGTTTAGCTGTTGTTATTAGATTATCTTTAATTGTATTATTGTCTGCGGCATTTGTAAAGTTATTCCAATTTACATTACAACCTGTTATATCTGGTTCAGGTCTTACTGCCCATACAAGTTCTTTACAAGGGTGATTAAAACTTAAACGTGATGCTTTTACTGTATTTGCTGTTATAGTTTCTGTTCCTGTAAATTGCAATTGTTCGATAAGATATTCGTGCGATAATTGAGCAAACCTTTTACGTTCGTCTGTATCTAAAAATATGTAATCAGCCCATAATGTAGCACTAAATGATTCGAAATCTTCTTGTGAATCTTGAACGGTTATTGTAGAATCTGAAGCAAGTGCATCATCTTGGTTTGTTGCTCTGATATTTTCCATTGAATTAAATTCTATATTAACTTTAACTTCGTGGTATTGAAGAGCTATTAGCGGTAATGCTAAACCAACATTACGACAAAACCAAAATTCAAGAGGAATATATAAATCTATTGTTTTGTCTTTTAATTCAACTGATTTATTTGCAGAATTACCACCAACCATTTCATAATATCCTTCTTTTTTACCTTGATCCATTGTAAGTTCATTCCAAATATACATCCATTCACCATATTGTTTATCAATACGTTGTCCTCCTATCTCAAGTTCCGTATGTTTTATCATTCTATAACCATAAAAAGGTTGAAGATATATTGCAGTTGATCCTGCTACTGCTTTTATTTGTAAATATAATTTATGTACTAAATCACCATTACGGGAGATTTGACATGTTACACGATTACCTAATTCAGCATTTCCGTTAAAAGTTTGTTGTATAGATTCTAATGAAAAATTAGTATGACGACGATAAACTACTTTGAAGAATGTTATTTGTGGATTACCTGTAAGATAAACATCTTGAGCACCATATGCTACTAGTTGTAGAAGACCTCCGCCCATTTATTTAAAAATATATATTTATTTAATATAAATGTCGTGGGGTATTATATTTCTCATACTTTTTGCGATAGTTATTTTAGCTGTTGTTGGTATTACTATTTATTTATTTTTAATAAAAAAATACAATATTAAACAGGTGTATTATATGATTAAATATCGTGGTGATGAAACTGCCCTAATGAAAGATATGATGAAAAAGTTTATTGTCGGTAAATTAGAATCTACTGAAAATAAACCTACACTTGTTTTATATAAAAACGAATATGATACATGGACTTTATACAATGATAAATATACTAAACTTAGAACTGAAGATGGTAAATATATAGATGATACACCTATAAAAAATGATGATATAGTATATATAAAAAACACCAACGAATATAAAGTTAAATTAGAATAATGTTGTTTAATTCTGGTTTTGTTAAAAAACCAGAAATTTGTTTTGTAATACCTGATAAACCATGGTATGTTAATGAAAATATACTTATTGCTAAACAATCTAATATTGAACAAATATTTATTAATGGTATTGAAAATGCTTTACTTATATCTAGTTTTATGATATGTTATTCAGTTATAACTGGTAATCCTTCACATATTGTTAATAAATTAAATAGGATAACGTCTAAGTTTATGAACTTTAATAATTATTATTTTCAATCTGCTTTAACTAGTTCAATTATTTCAATGTTTTTAGGTGTCAATGCCGTATTAGGATATCCTAATATGGTAAATAAAAAGAAGTAAGTAATAATTTAGTTAGAATACGCAAGACCACCCATACCACTGAGGATACGGAGGACGTTGTAGGAGTGAGCGTAGATATTGACTTTGTCTGCACCACCACCGCCTAATTTAAGTTGCGCAGTATCAATGCGAGACATATTAAGAGTTCCAGATGGTTGATGTTCTTCCGGTTTTAATGCGAAAGAATAAACATTGATAGTGTTACCTGTAGGAATATTGGTATGATGTTGATATGGTTGAACGTGAGTGAAATATTTTTGTTCACGTTCAGCAAAACGATCATTACCATTAAGCATAAGTTTGGCAGTTCCACAATGTCCTGTAGTTGCGCCTGAACCTCCTGATCCTTTCCATATAAGTTCTTTAACGGGGTGATTAAAAGATAATTTAACCGACCCACCAGTAGTACCTGATAAAGTTTCCTCTCCAGTGAATTGCACTTGTTCAATTAAATATTCGTGAGATAATTGAGCAAAACGACGACGTTCGTCAGTATCTAAGAAGATGTAATCAGCCCATAGGGTGGCATCTGTAATAGCAGCTCCAAACTCAATATTAATTTTAACTTCGTGATATTGTAAAGCAATTAAAGGAAGAGCTAAACCAATATTACGACAGAACCAAAATTCAAGAGGAACATATCGTTTTCCCGTTGCTGCTCCTTTAATCATAGTATTATAACCAGCTTCCTTTCCTTTTGGTAAAGTAAGTTCATTCCAGATTTTCATCCAATCACCATATTGACGATCAATTAATTGACCACCAATTTCTACTTCTACTTTTGCAATAGAATCTCTACCATCAGTAGCATCTTCATTTAAAACTACATATAATTTATGAACTAAATCACCATTACGAGAGATTTGGCAAGTTACACGTTTGTTAGCACCTGGGGTTCCGTTAAAGGTTTGTTGAATAGATTCAATAGAGAAGTTAGTATGACGACGATAAACTACTTTAAAGAAAGTGATCTGAGGGTTGCCGGTAAGATAGACATCTTGGGCACCATAAGCTACAAGTTGAAGAAGACCTCCACCCATTTTTAATATAAGCTAAGAAAATAATTTTAGATTTATATTATAAATAAAAATAATTTTAGATTTAAGTTTAGTTAGAATACGCAAGACCACCCATACCGCTGAGGATACGGAGGACGTTGTAGGAGTGAGCGTAGATTTTGACCTCTCCTGCAGATGCAGAAAACGAAAGTTTAAGTTGAGCAGTATCAATACGAGACATATTAAGAGTTCCCGATGGTTGATGTTCTTCAGGTTTTAATGCAAATGAATATACATTGATATATGAATCTTCTTCAGGAATATTAGTGTGATGCTGATAGGGTTGAACGTGAGTAAAATACATATCACTACGTTCTGCAAAACGATCATTACCGTTAAGCATTAGTTTTGCATTACCAGTAGATTTATTAGTTGTCCCATCAGAATCTGTTCGTTGCCATATAAGTTCTTTAACCGGATGATTAAATGAAAGTTTGGCATTTAGAGAAATATCAGTAGCACTTAAACTTTCACCACCAGTGAATTGCACTTGTTCTATTAAATATTCGTGAGATAATTGAGCAAAACGACGACGTTCATCAGTATCTAAGAAGATGTAATCAGCCCATAAAGTGGCATCAGAGAAAGAAATATCAGCATCAAACTCAATGTTAATTTTAACTTCGTGATATTGTAAAGCAATTAGTGGTAATGCTAAACCAATATTACGGCAGAACCAGAATTCAAGAGGAACATATGCATCTGTAGAACTTGTTACATTAATCATTGCATCATAACCATTTTTCTTTCCTGCAGGTAAAGTAAGTTCATTCCAGATTGTCATCCAATCACCATACTGACGATCAATTAATTGACCACCAATTTCTACTTCTACTTTTTTAATGCATTTACGAGCATCACTAATAGATGATGTGTGTGTAAAAACTACATATAATTTATGAACTAAATCACCATTACGGGAGATTTGGCAAGTTACACGTTTTCCGTTACTAGCATTTCCGTTAAAGGTTTGTTGTATAGACTCAATAGAGAAGTTAGTATGACGACGATAAACTACTTTGAAGAAAGTGATCTGAGGGTTGCCGGTAAGATAGACATCTTGGGCACCATAAGCTACAAGTTGAAGAAGACCTCCACCCATTTTGTATTTATTATTAATACAGAAAAAAAATAATTTGTTAATATATTTAGTTAGAGTAAGCAAGACCACCCATTCCACTAAGAATACGAAGCACATTGTAATTCACAGCATACATATTGAGAGTTCCTGGAGCTGAAGCATCAGTACCATCTCCAGCGGTTCCAACAATAGCAGTTGCTGTATCAATACGAGACATATTAAGAGTTCCAGATGGTTGATGTTCTTCTGGTTTTAATGCAAAAGAATATACGTGAATATGTTTTCCATCGGGAATATTTTCGTGATGTTGATAAGGTTGGACGTGTGTAAAATATTTAGCATCACGCTTAGCAAAACGATCGTTACCGTTAAGTTGAAGTTGGAAATCAGTTGTTGATTGATACCCATTCCATAATGCAGATGTAGTGGCATTAGTAGGTTTGTTAACCCATACTAATTCTTTAACCGGATGATTGAATGAAAGTTTGGATTTTGTTGTTACAGTTGCAGTAGCACTAGAACTTGCAGCAATTGATTCACCACCAGTAAATTGAACTTGTTCAATAAGGTATTCGTGAGATAATTGAGCAAAACGACGACGTTCGTCAGTATCTAAGAAGATATAATCCGCCCATAATTCTACATTTGAAACTTCTGTTATTCCGGGATTTTCCACATCATTTAATGTAAGATTAATTTTAACTTCGTGATATTGTAAAGCAATTAGTGGTAATGCTAAACCAATATTACGGCAAAACCAGAATTCAAGAGGAACATATACATTTGCTGAAGTCTCTGGATCAGTAGTATCAGGAAATGTTTTAATCATTTCCTTAAAACCATCTTCTTTGCCTTTAGGAAGTGTAAGTTCATTCCAAATATACATCCATTCACCATATTGACGATCAATCATTTGACCACCAATTTCAACTTCTACTTGTTTGACTAACCAATGTCCAATATTTTTATAAATTGTAGAAGCTGTTTTTGTTACAGTAGCTTGTAAGTATAACTTATGAACTAAATCACCATTACGGGAGATTTGGCAAGTTACACGCTGACCTAAGGTAGCATTTCCATTAAAGGTTTGTTGTATAGACTCAATAGAGAAGTTAGTATGACGACGATAAACTACTTTGAAGAAAGTGATCTGAGGGTTGCCGGTAAGATAAACATCTTGGGCACCATAAGCTACAAGTTGAAGAAGACCTCCACCCATTTTATTCTTAGTTAAGATAAAAAATATTAATGTATAAAACTACAGATTTTTTCTCAACTTATGTTTTGTTATGGTATTTTTTATATATTTTAGCTATTATACCTTTTAATCCTGTTATTATATTTTATTTAATTTTATCATTTGTATGTTGGATGTTATGTTATATGATTTATCTTAACATATCTACAAAAAAAATATTATTCTTTATTGTTTTTGGAATTATTTTAATTAAAGTTTTACCAATTTTAACATTAAAGCATGAATTTAATACAAAAGATCTTGCATTTGGATTATCAATGTTTATAGTATATCATATCATATTGTATTATACAAAAGGTATTGAACCTATTCAATTCTATATGAACTTTATTAAATACTTTAAAGATCTTCCAGATAATTTAGCATATATGTTTAACGATTTAGTTATTAAACAATTTTTTACAAATAATATAAATAGTGTATATCACACAATATTTTAATTAGAATAAGCCAAACCACCCATACCACTTAAAATACGTAAGACATTATAATTAACACCCCATACCCTTATTGTTCCTAATTTTTTAGGTTTTACCACTAATTTAGCCGTATCAATTCTTGACATATTTAATGTTCCTGATGGTTGATGTTCTTCAGGTTTTAACGCAAATGAATATACATTTATACCAGCATTAGTCGGTATATTTGTGTGATGTTGGTATGGTTGAACTAACGAGAAATACTCTCCAGTCCTTTTAGCAAAACGATCATTGCCATTTAATTGTAAATTAGCTGAAGTAATTGAATTGTTGCCATCCGGATCTATACCAAATAAGGTATTTTGAAGTTTTAGATTTGATTCGTCGCCAAATTTTTCGATTGCTTCAGCATTAGATTCTGTAAATAATTCATTATCAGTATAATTATACCATTGATTTTGTTCATTTGCTTTTTCAGTATCATTGATAGTCCATATAAGTTCTTTAACAGGGTGATTCATAACTAAAGCAATATTTTGTTCGTTTGTTCCTGAAAGCGTATTTTCATTCATTTGCACTTGTTCTATTAAATATTCGTGCGATAATTGAGCAAATCTTTTACGTTCATCCGTATCTAAGAATATGTAATCACACCAAATAGTCGCATTTTTAATTGATTTAATATTAGCAATTTGAACATCTGCATTTTTAACATAAGCAGTTCCATTATAAGTGCAATTATTAAATGTTTCTATTTCTATATTTATTTTTACTTCGTGATATTGAAGAGCAATTAATGGTAATGCTAAACCAATATTACGACAAAACCAAAACTCTAAAGGAATATATACTTTATTATCCGTAAAACTTGTCATATCAGTATCTGCACCGATCATTTCTTGGTAACCATCCATTTTTCCAACAGGTAATGATAACTCATTCCAAATATACATCCAATGTGAATATTGTTTATCAATCTTTTGACCACCAATTTCAACTTCAACTGATTTCAATAAACGATGACCTATAAAATTAACATAACGATCTAAATCTTCAGTAAGAATATTATATATAGCATCTCCGTCTTTTAATTTTTCTAATTCTACTTCTACATACATTTTATGAACTAGATCACCATTACGGGATATTTGACAAGTAACACGATTACCCCAATCAAACTTTCCGTTAATTGATTGTTGTATAGATTCTATTGAGAAATTAGTATGACGACGATATACTACTTTAAAAAAAGTAATTTGAGGATTTCCTGTTAAATATACATCTTGTGCTCCATAAGCAACTAACTGTAATAATCCACCACCCATTTTTAATTATTAAGCATATAAAAAATTAACTTGCAAAAAGTAATTAAATATGATGAAAGAAAGATGTAGTAAGAAAAGAATACACGTTGTAGATAATACTAAAGAAATCTCAACTCTAGATGATATTCATATTAATAGCATAAAAAAATTTGAAGCTAAAAATAAAAGAGCTGAAGAAATAACCGAACAAATTAATAAATTGAATATCATATCAATGACAGATATTTCTTGGTTATCTAACGTTGAAATTAAAGAACAAATTAAAGATTATACAAGTGAGTTAGATAAACTTAATAGTGAAAATGAACTTGATTATTACGAAAATGTTGGAGAAATATTGTTTAATTATTATGATATAGTTAATCAAAATGTTGATGTTAAGCAAGTTAATCCTAAAAAATATACTATTTTAGAAGCACTTAATATTGAAATGGATAATAACAGTGTAATAGGAGAGTATAAAGATAAATCTAAATTAGTTAATGAATATTTAGCAATAACAGACAATAAATACATCAATCATATGAATGGTGAATTTACTAACTCTAAATGTCTTAATTGTAATAACGAAATGACTAATTTAGTTCAAGAAGCATTAATAGTATGTTTCAGTTGTGGTTATCAAGATGTTTTATTAGCAGAACAAAATAGACCTATAATGTTATATGATAAGAAAGACGGTATTCATTATAGTTATAAACGTATTAATCATTTTAGAGAATGGATATCACAAATACAAGGGAAAGAAAGCACTGATATACCAAATGAAGTATTTGAAAAAATACTAAATGAACTTAAAAAAGAGAAAATTACTGATACAACTAAACTTACACCTAAGTTTATGAGAACAATATTAAAAAAATTAAGAACACATAAATATTATGAACATACTGCATATATTATTAATAGAATTAATGGTATTCCACCACCTCAATTTTCACCAGAATTAGAACAAAATCTATCTAATATGTTTATGCAAACACAACCTTTATTTATTAAATATGCACCTGCAAATAGATTAAACTTTATTTCATATTCTTACATTTTACATAAATTCTTTTTAATTTTAGATATGCCAGAATACCTCGCTTTATTTCCTTTACTTAAAAGTAGACAAAAAATAGCTCAAAATGAAGAAGTTTTTAAGAAAATATGTAAAGAATTGAAATGGACTTGGATTCCTAGTATTTAAAAATGATTTCGTTAATTGTAAATAATAAATGTATATCATCTTTGATACTGAAACTACTGGTTTAATACCTAAAGATTCTTCAAATAATTACTATCATTATACAAATACTTCTAAATATAATAATGCTAGAATGATCCAAATTAGTTATGAAATATTAGATCACACTTTAAATGTTATTGCTACAAGAAGCTTTTATATTAATGAAGTAGATACGGTTAGTAATTCTCAGTTTCATAATATTACAAAAGAGTTATTAGAAAAAGAAGGTATAAGTATGACTCGGTTTTGTGATATATTTACTGAAGATCTTAATATTTGTTCTAGAATTATAGCACATAATTTACAATTTGATTATTTCATTTTAATGAGTGAATTATATAGATTTGGATTTACTGATATTATTAATAAAATTAATTTACTTAAATTAATCTGTTCTATGAAAAAAACTAGACATTTTGTTTGCCATAATAAAAAATATCCCAAGTTATTGGAATTATATAATTACGCAAATAATAGTAATCTTAAAGAACTACCAAATGCACATAATTCAATGTTTGATGTTATGTATTTACGTATTGCTCTAGTTAAACTTAAGAGTAATAATATATTTGATATATTTATGTGCGAATAATTATATATTTCAATTATATTTTTCATTAAATAAGATTATGACTGATAAACTTGATGTTTTGGTAGAAAACAAGAATGAATATTTAGAACATTTAACTGATATTTCTACTATACCTATTTGTAAGTTCTTTGTTAATATTGCAAACAATTGTAGTTCATTAAAAGAATTTCAAAATGAATTAGTATTATTAACAAAATGGAATAAACAAAAACAAGATGGTAAAATGAATACTATTCATAAATTAATTGAAGAAGATCAGGCAACACCTCAATATATGTTAAAATTATTATCTGAAATTATTTCTAAAAGTATTAAAATTAAAATTATTGAACATAAATCTATTATTAAATCATTAAAAGTATATATTCCTGAATGGTATGAATTTTTATATAAAGTATGTATATTAGCATCTAACATATTTTGGAAAAATCCAGTTTTATTTTATAAAAAAGTATCATCTATTGAAAGACAAAATAACATTAATACTATTGAAAAAATAACTAAAACCTGTATTAAGAATGCTGTAAGATCTTTTATTCCTTTAAATAAAATTATTAATGAATTAACTGATATTACAGGAGGAGGAGAGATTAATATTACTAATACTCAAACTTTAGTAGAAAATGAATATGATAGTGAAGATGATAATAGTAATGTTAATAATCTTCAAAGTGATGAAGATCTTGAGAGTGATGAAAGTTATGAAAGTGATGAAAGTGATGAAAGTGAGGAAGAACTTGAGAATGATAAGAATAATCAAAAACTTGAGAATGATGAAAGTGAGGAAGAACTTGAGAATGATGAAGATCTTGAGAATGATGAAGAACTTGAGAATGATGAAGAACTTGAGAATGATGAAGATCTTGAGAATGATGAAGAACTTGAGAATGATGAAGAACTTGAGAATGATGAAGAACTTGAGAATGATGAAGATAAACAATTTAAAATAGAAAAAGATGAAATAAAACAAACAACAGAATCTTTAAAGGATAAAACAATAAAACCTGTTGTTTTAGAAGATGAAATAGAACATAAAGAAACACTTGAAGATAAAACAATAAAACCTGTTGTTTTAGAAGATGAAATAAAACAAACAACAGAATCTTTAAAGGATAAAACAATAAAACCTGTTGTTTTAGAAGATGAAATAAAACATAAAGAAACACTTGAAGATAAAACAATAAAACCTGTTGTTTTAGAAGATGAAATAGAACATAAAGAAACACTTGAAGATAAAACAATAAAACCTGTTGTTTTAGAAGATGAAATAAAACAAACAACAGAATCTTTAAAGGATAAAACAATAAAACCTGTTGTTTTAGAAGATGAAATAGAACAAACAACAGAATCTTTAAAGGATAAAACAATAAAACCTGTTGTTTTAGAAGATGAAATAAAACAAACAACAGAATCTTTAGAGGATAAAACAATAAAACCTGTTGTTTTAGAAGATGAAATAGAACATAAAGAAACACTTGAAGATAAAACAATAAAACCTGTTGTTTTAGAAGATGAAATAAAACAAACAACAGAATCTTTAAAGGATAAAACAATAAAACCTGTTGTTTTAGAAGATGAAATAGAACATAAAGAAACACTTGAAGATAAAACAATAAAACCTGTTGTTATATTAGAAAATGAAATAGAACATAAAGAAACACTTGAAGATAAAACAATAAAACCTGTTGTTATATTAGAAAATGAAATAGAACAATCTAAAGATGAAAATGATGATGATGAAATTGTAATGAATACTAACGAAGATATTAAAGTAATACGTATAAACAAATCTTTTTTTTAAGATATAAAACACTAAATGTATTATGTATATTCATTATGTATAGCTTTAATAAT
>Ga0206123_10002225_pt1 | contig 17165 bp, 36 predicted proteins | sample Helgoland_Spring_2_FD_160086 | JGI IMG/M metagenome (GOLD analysis project Ga0206123, IMG submission 160086) | Pelagic subsurface seawater microbial communities from Kabeltonne, Helgoland, North Sea - Helgoland_Spring_Bloom_20160316_1 | ecosystem: Environmental > Aquatic > Marine > Epipelagic ...
GTGCACAAAAAAATCTGCTTCAAATCTATTATTAGTAATAAACCATCTCCCATCTTTTGCCTCATACCGGTTATTAGTCATACAAATAATACAATCTGCTTCATATTGGTTGTTAGTGATATAACATATATGATCTGCTTCATATTGGTTATTAGTAATGTATACTTTCTGCCCAAACATAGCGTTGAGTAACCCCATAAAGAATAGAAATAGTCCTAATCTTATTAAATTTGTTATGAGTTGATTCTGATTCATTCGTAATTAACGGTTTTATATTCATTAGTAACTTTAATCTTACTAAGATGATATTTAACATTCTCCATTGTTTCATTCAGATCCTCTACCATACTGGCTAAGTCACTAGTTCGAACACAATTGTTAATTTCATAGATGTAGTCATTGATGAATTTTAATTCACGCACTGCATCTTTAAGTTGTGGGACACATCCCCATCCATCCTCTGTTGTTTCAATAATACTACCCATTATTTTTCAAATATTTGATATAATCTAAGAATAAAATTTTCACTTTCAAAGTTTATCCCTAACACTTCACCATAACTTATAAGAGTACTTGCAGTGCTAACAGATAAATCAGTAACTATACTTGCTTTTTGCATATCACTAATCATTTTTGCATGTAAGTTATTATATAATTCCTTATCAGCATCTAATGCCTTTCGGATCTTAAGATTTAGGTCTTTTAAAATACTCATAATTAAATGTATAATTCATTAATTCCAAAAACCTGTCCTTCTCCGTCAACTCCATGAGCATCAGCTGCTCTCAAAACAGCTTCATCAGCATGTAAACCATCAACCATATCCTCAACCTCACTTATTTGAGTAGGTGTGATAGGGCCATATGTGTCTTCTTGACGTTTCACAAAATAATTAATCTTCTCATCGTTACCTTTAAACATGTGGTAAGCGATCTTGGGCAAGTAACCCTGGGCATAACGTTCGTTCTGCATTTTTAATTGATTTGAATTGTTTTCGCGGCTCATTTACCCTGTAAATATACGAACAAATCCTTGAAATCCCACATCCTTTACAATTTATTTTTAACTTTTCTCCAGTAATGTAATGTGGATTCCTTTTTATAACCCTTAGGACCACCATTCCAGTTACGTGCTACTGTTTCATCATCACTGTCTGGGTGGTGGTGTTCTCTCCAAATATGGAACATTTCAAGTGATTTTTCCCTGTCCCACCTATCCTCTAATTTAAATCTAAATGTACCACCTTGTTTACGTAAAATTCTATTTACTTCCCTAACCATAATTGGCCTAATCTGTAAACAACCAACAGCATCCTCACTAATGTTATGAGCGTTATCTCTACCACTACTCTCAATTTGAATTAATGCCTTTACTAAATCAGGTTGTTGAATTACTTCTACTTCAATTTGTTCTACAGGTTGAGGAACTGGTATAAATCCTTCACTTGGTGCTTGAACATAACCTAAAATTGGGATTAGAAGTAATTTTTTCATATTAAACCTAGTTGTTTAGCTCTACCATAACCTACATACTTGTCATTAGCTGGGTTATAGTATTTGCGTTGGGTTTTAGATAATAAAGCATTTTGTTCCTCAAACGTTAAATGGCTCGTGGAATGTTTTATATCTACTTTGAATGGTCCATTAGGAGCCTTATCTAAATTATAATGCCACGTTTCAGTTGTGCCATCACTATTCTCATACACTTTAGTAAACTGTCTTGGAGGTGGTATCTCCTCAGCTAATTTTGGTCTTCCTCTACTCATTTCTTATTTTTTAAAATATACCAAGGTGGTACGTATGACTTATTTGAAGGATTATCCGATCTCTTTTTAGGTAGTTTTTTAAATGTTTGCACATTAGGGTAAATAACCCCCATATGGGATATTTGTAAAGTTTTATCTTTATTTATTTCTGCAATTTCCCCAGTTTCGGATCCACCAAATAGAAAAAACGTTATTTTATCTCCTACTTTCATTTTCAAAATAATCTCGAACATTTTCAATCAAAGCATAAACTCCATACAACATACAACTTGATGTTGCTATCGCTGCTACAAATGCAACTTCTTCACTAGTGTTGGCAAAGAGTTTATAACTTCCAATAGCATAGGTAGCATAACCAAAGCAAACAATAATAACTAAGTTGGTAATTAGATTTTTCATTATTTTATAATTTCAAATTTAACATTGTTGGGGACTAACACCATCTCACCTTTGGTTGGATGGGTAATCGAATTAGCTTTATCAAACGTTCGTTGGGCAGCTCGTGTTTCGAGTAACTTGTAGGCAAGTGTTTTAATCACATAATTACCACCATTGAACTTAAACAACTCACTCTTTTTAAACTTTAACATCATTAATTGGGTTTAATAACTGGTCTTGATTCGCTCGCAACCTTACCCCGTAAATATACGAAAAAGAGGTGGCAAAGCCACCCCTCTCGTAATTTTCTTTATGAACAATTGTTATTTAATGCTGCTTACGTAGTTATCAAACAAAAGTTGTTCTTCCATGAATTTTTTCCTTTGCTCTTTTAAAGGGAGAGGTGCAATGTCCTTTCTCTTAACGAATTGAGGCCAAGGTTCTGGTTGGTATATTGGTTTCCACATACTTTTTTATTATTAGGGGTTTGTAAAAATTCCTCCTAGTTCTTCTACTCTGCTTTGAAGTTCCTCTATAGTTCTAAAATATTCTAAATAAAGAGGATCATTATTACTAAAATTTATTCCTTCTTCTAAATTATTATAAATGAAAACATTATCTTCACCTCCATTATGATGTAAATAAAACATACTTTATTAATCCGGTTGTCTGTCTTTATAGAAATCTGCCTGTGCTTGAGATTCACCTTCTAATCCCTGTTGGAGCTGTTCAACATAATATTTAAGAGTTTTTATACTAACTAAGGGATTACCACCAGAAGCCATCCATATTTTTTGACCAGCATATCTAGTTTTTCCTGCTTCTACTCCATCAATAGGTCCAATACGATCAAACGATCTACTATAACCTACTATAGCCTCTAATTCTATTTCTCCCTCATTATTATAGGATACTACTATACGTTGAGCCATAGGCCCATAAGGTTTTTCACCCCCTGGTTGGGATGAAGGATAAATAACTACTTTATTTTTCTTAGGATTAATATCAGCAGGCAATACTAGTACATTTAGCCCAGCTTCTAATTCATTAACTATATCTTGTAATATTTCTTCAGAGGAAGGCATATTTTCATTAAGTTCATTTTTCCACCCCTCAACCATAAATTTTCTCCACTTACCTATAAACTCGCTCATTATGCTTTTTTTAATTGGTTAGCAGAGTATTCATCTGTCTTGCCATCTGATTTTTTAACAGTATATGCTTGAGTATCGGATCCAAACATCTTACGTGCTTTAGTAATCTCCATCTCATCACCTCCTGCTTTCATAGTTACTTTATCACCAACTTCAAACTTAGCATCTTTTACTATTTCATCTAGTACTGCATCATTTTCACTTAAATCATCTGAAAAATCAGTATCAACTGAAAAATCAGTATTGACATCAGGAATACCTTCAGCCATTTCCTTTTCAATAGCCATTGCTGACATTTCATTAGGTGAAAATAAATCTTCTGATAATTCCTTTTCTTTACCTAGGGCTTTCATAACATCTACAAAAGCTTGATCAAATTCTCCAACTTCATCAGTTAATCTATAATCTTCTAGAGCATCATCTAAAGCACTAACTAAATACTCACTACGTGCTGTATCAGGGAGATCAGCAGTAAATTTTCTGGCATACTTGTAACGATCTTCGGGGTCATTACCAAAATCACTTTCAGCAATTACAAATTGTCTCCACTTGGATAAGTTAAATTCTTTCATTTTTTCTTTATTTTCTTGGATAGACCTTGGATCTTCTGCAAGTGTTGACTTAAACTTTTCAAGGATTGAAATTGCTTTTTTAATTGTTTCAATTTCTAATAATACAACCTTATATTTTTCTTTTACTTTTTCATCCTTTAAATCTTGCCCATCAATTTCTCTTTCGCTCACAACCAACCTCCTCTCTAAACTATCTATAATTTGATCTATATCCTCCTTAATGTAAGCAAATAATGTATTAGGATCACCTTTCCAATATTTGTCCTCAAGATAATTCTTGTTTATATAAGGCCTCAAATTACTCTTAACGTCTTTAAAATCTGCTCTTAAATATTTTTTCCACTTTTTATCCTTTGCAAATCCTCCAACTTGTGAGGCATCAAAATCATACCCATAAGAAGCTTTAGCTAGTGAAACTCTTGCAACATTAATAAGTGCCTTTTTTACACCATCAAATTCCTTAAGGAGATTATCAAAGTATGCCTCATTTTCATTGATACCATCAATGTAATCCATTTCGTTAAGAAATTGTCTAAATCTAGCTAATTCTTTCATTTTATTTTTCTTCTTTGCCTTCGCCTAAATCATCTTCGAAGTGCATTTGTAAATCTACAAGAGCTTGTTCTAAATCACCAGAAGCATTTGAAGCTTTGAATAAAATTTTAGCTTCTTCGCTATCTTTACCTTTACCTGCTTCCCCTACCATATCCATCATTTCTTCAATATCAAAGTTGATATTATTGTTTCTTTCAACATTACGTGCTGCAATAGTGGGTAATGATTTCTTGAGGTTAGGTTTAGCTTCGTTGATGATTTCATCAAGCGCAGCATCATTCTCATCTAAATCATCTTCTGAACTACCATAGGCAACATCATACTTTTTTCGGTCCTCATCTTCCAACCCAGCCATTACTCTTCCTCTCAATTCCTCATATTTTAACATCCAACCCATATAATCTTCATCTCCAAGAATATCAAGGAAATTTAATTCAAAAAGTGCTTTTTCAAGTGCATCTAAAGCTTCAGCTGCTTTTTGAGCTTGGTCTTTTGTTCCCCTAAGTCCAAAAATTTCGTTAGTTTTTTCTTTACTTTCGTTGATGAACTTTCTAAATGTATTTAATTCTTCCATTTTTAATGATGCTTTTATTGATAAATATATAAATTATACGTTTCCTGCTAAAATTTTTGTTAGTTTTTGACCTCCAATTGTACGTGTATACCAACCATTACCTGGTTTGGTACCCTTGGGGTGTTCACCATGCCATTCTAATTCTTTTCCCTTAAGAATAGCGCGTACTTTTTCTTCATCATCAATAGTAGGAACACCTCCTTTATCAACGAATGAATCATAAGCAGCACCACTTATTTCAACATAATTACCAGGTGATTTAAGTTCACTTGATTTTCTAATTAATAAGTTTTTAATGTTGGCTCTTTCACCATCGTGTCCAATACCAGTATGTTTTACACCAAATGGTGTTTTCTTACCAAAATAGACGACGTCCAATTCAGGATCTTCATCTATATCAGCCGCTCTCCAAAATTCGAGCTCAGGGTCCATAATATCGGAAGGTTGTTTGAATTTTACGTGACCCCCAATAGAAGAATAAGCAGTATCTATAAGATTAAATAAATCTTGTTGTGCCTTTTTCTTTTCCTCCCCATCTAAGGGAATATACTTACCTTTGGGATACTCTTCAAGGAGTAAATCTACCAGTTTAATCATACCGATAAATATTAACCAATATCCTCAGGAATAATTGTTTCAATAGCTTTTACAAACACCTCAAATGAAGTGCGGTGACCCATGCCTTCAATTGGCATAACTGCCAATGACTCGCAATTTTCTACCATTTTAAACGTTTTTGTAGGGTCAATAACGTCATCATCCATACCCAACACACAAACCCCGTTCATGGGATTTGAACCCGTTGTAACACCATATGGTTCAAATTCACGAGAATGGAAAGCAGGATTAAAAGCAATAATTGGAATGTCAAGTGTTGATCCTATGGCACCAGCATAATAACCCCCCATAGAAGAACCAATAATCATGTCAAATTCCTCAGCAATACACAAATCAAGAATTTCTTCAAATGAATCTGGGTCTCTATAATCAATTTCAGGAGCATAATAACTATCAAAACGATCCTTTAAATATTGCATTTTAGGACCAGTGGGTTTGCTTTCTAAACCATGTAAATATAAAACGTTCATTTCTCTGTCTTTAAGTGCCCGCAACCGGACTCCGTGAATATACGAACAAATTCTCTCAATTCAAAATCTTTAGCACATCTTCTTTTGAAGAAATCAATGATTCTCTATCACATTCCGCAATAAGTTGTGCTTCTGGGTTGTATAGAGCGTAAATTTCACGCTCACTTGGTGACATTTCGCTTAGTTCGCGAATTTCCCTTAACATTTCTATAATTTCATCCATGTTCATGGACAAAACTAATTTCTTCATTAAATCATTCATTAAAATGGCAATTCATCGATTATTGTTCCACTAATAGGCTCTTGTTTTTCAACAACCTCAGCAATACTAACCATTTTCTTGAAGGTAAAATCATCAAACTTCATCTTTTGCTTCATTATCTGACCAAACCACACTTTGGAAACATAAAATCCGGTTCCATTCTTCATCATCTCAACATGACCCATATAATTTCCAAACATTCCGGTTTCTGCTAGGTAATAACCAAACCCACTATCAGTATACTTGTCACGGGAAATCACTAAATCAAAGTTTCTGAAAACAGATCCATACTTATTGGTTTCGATATTGAAACGAATTTCAACTTTTTTAAGGTTACTATCATTAGCAAGTAACTCTTGCGCCTCATTGATTTTTTCTACAAACATCTTAACTAGGTTTTAATTAAACAATTCGCCCGCAACCGGACTTCATAAATATACGAACAAAAAGATGAAACTCCACATATCAGCGTGAAGCCTCTTCAATTTGAGCAAGGGCTCTTTTAGGATCATGATCTGGGGGGCAACTAGCCAAACATCCAATCATTCGAGCAATACAATCAGAAGAACACCAACCCAATACTGTATCACCATGATCCCACTCAATTGCTTGACCATTACGATCCCAAATTTTCACCTCAGCAAATTTACTACCCCAAATGTATTCTTTTAGGGGATCTGCCTTTGAGTAACGGGTTTCACTCTCAACGTACATACCTGGACCAAACGCAACACTAATTCTAAAGCCATTAACATTTAATTGAAAGTTACTATTATTAGAACAAGTAAAATCAGGATCCACAGTATTAACTACATCACCCGCAGTCTTAAATTTCAAATCTTCCATTACTTCAAATTTTTAGATTGGTTAAACACATAAACAGTTCCAGCAACAGCAGCTGTCATAACAAACGTAAACACGATTGTCGGTACATCAATAAATTGATAAATCATCATAATTGGATTTTGGGCTCGCACCTCATTTACCTTGTAAATATACGAATAAATCCTTAAAATTCCACAAATTTTCGTGGAAGTTTTTAAATTAACTTAAATAACCTTTAAATCTATAATTTCTATTCTTTAACTCTATTTCTTCCTGTGTAGACTTAGTAATAATAACACAATTATGTCCAAAAGTAATACTTGATAAATTTAAAGGATTATTTACTCCTGTAAATTCTTTATTAATCTTATCAGGATATTGTTTTAGTAAATCCATAAAATTAAAGTGCCCTATTTCATACCCATATATTTCAGTATCAGATCTCCAATAGTTACATTCTATATCTTCAATAATATAAATACCACCATCTTCTAATATTTCATTGAATAGTTTAGTAAAGGTAATAAATTGATGATAAGGATGGTGACTTCCATCATCTATAATAAATTTACATTTAGGGATAGAGTTTATTATAACATTTAAATCTTGTTTATTACTTTGATCTAATTTAAATATCTTACTTCTTTCATCTTTATATTCAACTCCAATATCTACCCCATAGATATAAGCTTTTGGAAAATATTCTTTCCACAATTTTAAAGAACCCAAACGATCCATGCCTATTTCAAGCATATTAAATTTTTTACCTCTTAAAGGTTCTAGAAAGGTAGGATAAAATCTATCATATCTATGATAACTGATTTTATCAGTTAACTCTGTACCTATTTCTAAAAAATTTTTCATTTTATATTACTTTACATTTTTTGAATACTTCAAATTCAGTTAGATCCCTATAACCATTTACTTCTCTAATATCTTCAGAATGCTGAGGGTAATTCTGCATTAAGCATAATCCATGTGCTGCTTCTTGAGGGGTCATATACATGTTCCACCCTAATGATTTAATATTATCATCTTTATAAAACTTTTCACTCCTTCCTTCATACCTTGCTTTTTTAAACCAATTAACTGCTTCTTTATTATCAGTTAAAATCATACCTCCTTTACCAATCCCAAGTGATTTTTTTATATGGAAAGATAAACACATAAATGAATTAGAAATGTACATATTAGAAGTTAATCTTTTAGCAGCATCATATATAGGGTAAGGTTTTAATTGGTAAATCCCTTCCCAATGGTTAGTAGATGGGGTTCTATCGAAGATAACTTCCCCATCTGCTTGCATAATACTCATTGGTACTGAAAGATATGTTTTAGAAGGTATAGTTACTTCATTTACTTCTAAATACTTACAAGTCAAAAATAAGGCATTTGTACAACTATCTACAGCAACAGCATAGGGAGCTCCTGTGTATTCAGCTATCTCTTCTTCAAACATTTGAACAATTTTGAAGGGGTTATGTTTTTTAATTGGCATTTTATTTTTCTAAAATAATATATTTTTTACTAAACCCACACGATTCAAATAATTTTAAACTAGCTTCATTATCTATTTTTACTTTAGCAAACGCTGATGGCCAAATTTCCATACATTTGTTTATCATAAATTTCCCTACACCTTTACCTTGATAGTTAGGATGAGTACATACTCTAATATCATCATCAATTACCCCTACATAACCCGCAGGTTTGTTATTGATTAAAGCAACTCTGTAAAACATATGATGATTATTCATATAATTTTCTTGCATTTCTTTAGTAATATAAGTAGAGTTTATAAACCCATCTAATACTCTTTTATCATTTCTAAGGTCTCTTATAAATTCCCAATATTTACTTTTACATATATCTAGTGTAATATTATCCATAACATTTCTTTTCCCAGAATTTAATAAAATTCTTTACAGTTTCCAAATTAAAATCTTCCATTTCTTTTAAGTGGTTTTTAACTAAAGATTGGGTAAGTATAGCATGTTGTAAATCATCAAACCCAAAGGCAATACCATACTTTTTAAGTGGGTTTTCTAATCTATACTCTTTAGGAGTTGTATTGTATTCATAAAAGGCATTTGGGTTATTTTTTACATTCATTATTATAACTTTACAACCACAAAGGGCTGCAATCGGAGGAAAAAAACTTAACTGATCATAACATATAAAATATTCATATTTATTAAATTCTTCATTTAATTTAAAAAGTTCACTTTTTTTATTATCTAAGGTCCAACTACCTAAATTTTTCGAATTAATTTCATTTAAAAATTCTTCAGCATTAGGACTTGTGTGTTTATGAAATAAATGACAAAATCCACTTCTATCTTGGTTTAGATTTTTAAAATGATTAAACTTAAAATCCATTGCTATTAATTTTTTACATTCTTTTTCTTTATAATTACTAATCATTTTATTTTGTGGGCCATAGCTAAAAATAACATCATTTTTACCCCATGTTTTTTCAGTTTCAGAGTTTGGAGTATATAATATCCATCTTGCTACGTGATTTGTATTAAACCAATTTCCCCAAGTTGTTTGTGGATATATTGAAACTGTATTTGCAAGTGAATAACTAAAAGGTTCCCAACTATATGATAATGGTACTGCTCCTAATTCATCATCCTTTCCCTTACTAACCTGAGTTTTTATAGTATGAATATTTTCGTGTGGATACTCAGGTTCACAGAAAATATACACATTATGTCCTTCCTTAGCTAAAAGATAAGCTAAATAATGCATTGCAATAACTCCCCCAGTTAAAACTTCATCAAAAGTATGGCAAACCTGTACTAAAAAATTTATTTTCCCATTATTTTTTAACTTCATTATTTTCTAATTTTATTTTCCCAAAATTTAACAAAGTTTTTCACAGTACCTAAATTTTCTTGATCTATTTCTAATAAATGATCTTCTACTAAATGTTGGGTATCAATAGCATGCTGTAAATCATCAAACCCAAAAGCAACCCCATATTTCTTAAGAGGATTTTCTAATCTATACTGTTCAGGAGTTAATTTATAATCATAATAAGCATTTGGATTATCTTTTACATTCATTACTATAACTTTACACCCGCAAAGTGCAGCTATCTGGGGCCAGAAACTTAGTTGATCATAACATATAAAATATTCATGTTTATTGAATTCTTCATTTAAATATCTATGGCAACCTGATAGTTTCCAATTACTTAAATTAGTAGAATTTAACTCACTTACAAACGTTTTAGCATTTGGGCTAGTATGTTTATGGAATAAATGGCAATACCCCTTTCTATCTTTACGATTTTTATTCTTAAAAACATCTAAATAAAGATTCATTGCAATTAATTCACCTTGAACATTTTTTATATTTTCTCTAAGGTTTTCTTGACTTCCATATGTAAAAACATAATCATTATCCCCCCACCCTTCAGCAATCTGTGGGTTAGTATTATATAATATCCACCTTGATTTCCAATGTGTCCCAAACCAATCCCCATAAATGTCCTGATCGTATATAGCTACAGTATTTGAATATTGATAAGAAAATGATTCCCATGATCTTTCCTCGGCTTCCTCTGAGTTAATTCCCTCATTAATATGTCGTTTTGTCCTCCAAGACTTTAAAACGTGAATGTTTTCATGTGGGTACTCAGGTTTACAAAAAATATATACATTGTGTCCCTCTTTAGCTAAAAGATAAGCTAAATAATGCATAGCTATAATCCCCCCCGTTAAACATTCTCCTATCCCATAGTGGATATTAACAAGGAAATTAATTTTACCATTATTTTTTAATTCAATCATTGTTCTTTATTGCTAAGTAGGATACATTATCATTTTTATTAATACTATACCCTAAATCTATTAAATAATCTTCTATTCTTGATTTTTCATCAAATTTTAAATTGTTATGTTCAAATATAATAAAGTTAGGTAACACATCCACATTAATAGCTCTAATAATCTCAGCATCATATCCTTCAATATCTAAGTGTAACCAATCGTATTTTTTATCTAATACTTCGTTTATTGATATGGAGGGGGAAATTCTACTACTTATGGGCTCACATTCCCAACTTTCAATAACATTAGATTTAACTGAATTGGTATAACCTTTTCCACCCTCAAAAAATTCAATATCTTTTCCATCTATAGTAATCAAATTATTAATTAATTCAACATTTCCTTGGTTATCATAATTATTCATTAAGGCCAAATATTGACTATCAGATGCTTCAATTAATTTAGCTTCAGTAGTACCATCTAAAACAGCAGATACCCACTCACCAAATTCCCCATCATGAGTCCCAATTGCAACCCCCTTAGGGTTTTTTAAACCTTTACAATATAAATAAAGAGATTTATCTAATTCACTACCGTCTTCAAGTACATTATATTCTCTGTATAATATAGTGTTTCCAAATTTATCTTGGATTCTAATGTCAAAAATAGAATCATTAGCATATGTCGCCCAACTATTATCATTTAACTCACAACCCCATATTTCTTTTTTGCCTACATGGGATATTATTGAGCATCTTAAGGGAAGATCTAATATTTTAGATACTTCTTTAGTTTCAACTCTAATATCTGGGTGGTTATATTTTATACTTATCATTCTATAGGCTTAATTTTAAATCTAGAAATATGTTCATCATCAATATTAAAAATGAAATTCCCTTTTTGATCGTAATATTTACCTTTCTTAAAAGGTAGAGTAAAATTTTTAGATGTAGGAGTAGGAAGTGCTTGAATTTCTTTCCCCTCAACTAAAAAAACTAATTCATTAACATCAATATTATCATCAAAACATAACAGCATAGTATTATTTTCTTCCCAAGGATAAATTTTAAATTGAAAACCATTTAAATATAAAAATGATATTGTACTAAGTTCCTCCATCCAATAAAATTTAGGGATTTGATATACATCTGTATTACTTTTAGTTAAAGCCCACTTAAAGAAAGTCTCACAAATCCAACCAGGCATAATATCGGGTGGGTTAACATTTTTATAGTAATGGAGATTAGTATCTATAACGGAGATAAAGTCTTTTATTTTAAAACTATAGACATTAGTACAATATCCATTTTCTCCATGACCACATACCACATTGGAATTAATAGATAATGCCTCTGTAATAATTTTAAAAGAATCATCGTTTAAATCCATATCATAGTTTAAGTGAATAGCGTGGTCATAACTTAAACTTTCGGCCAATTTAAATCCTCTATATGCTTGTAAAAGATGAGCATACCCATGATCTGAGGTATAAGATATTGTTTTAAATTTAGGATTATAGGGGATTTGACTCCATAAAACCATATCTCTATTTATTTTAGGATTTTCTTTAGTGTAAAGAACCCAATCTGCTTTTTCTTGTATTGATTCTGGAATTTTATGGTTACCCACAAAAATAATAGGCAAATTTTTATCTTTAAGATAATCTAACAACTTTAAAGAAATTTTTTCTTTCCTAGAAGTATCTACATAAGAAGTAATAATAAAGCAAGAATTATTAATCATTTCCTATTAGATTGTGCGTCCAATATATCAAACTCTTCTTCGCTTAACCCGTTCATACGCATATATGTTTTGAAATCTACGTTTCCCAATTTCATATGCTTATTAAACCCATTCAGCCAACGAGTTTTGTATATTAAAAATTCTTCAAAAGTCATGATCACTTAATTTATAGTTTTTAGATACGAAAATAGGAATTGGGAAATACTTAGATGGGATAACATATTTTTTAGAAAATTCTCCACTTCTCTCAATTATAACTTTATAAGCAGGAGTATCTTTAAAATGAGCACCCACATACCATTGTTTTCCTTCCTCATTTCTTACAAAACGACCTCCATTTTCTTTATCCCTATAAATAATATTAGATATAGATTTCTCTATATTATTCTCAAAATAAATCCTACGAATTTTTAAATTCGGAAATTGAGACTTTAAATAATATTCAGATTTACATAAAAAATCATGATCACAAAACCAAGCTCCACTTATTATAATTCTACCTTTAAGGTTTTTAATCTTTCTAACCAAACTTTTATATCGATCATCATCAATAAATTCACCTTTAGGATTTGGAATAAAATAATCCCCCCACTTTTTCCTTCCCCAATCATCAAAACTTACCAAGGTCTCTCCTTCCTTAGACAATACATTATGTATATAATGTGTTTTCCCACTACCTTGGAGTCCTATAATAATTATAACTTCACTCATCTTTCTTTAACTTATCCTGTTTTTTGATGTATTTTCGTTCCCAGGCACTGTGTATTTGAACGAGATACATTATTGCTCCAATAGCAAATGCTAATCCTAAAAAATATTTAATCATTGTAATAATTCTTTAATAAAGTGGTATAAAAATATTCCTCCCATTATAGGCCAAAATATAATGAATGAAATTCGCTCACCCATTGTAAAACTGTCATCCGACAATCGAACCAACAATTCAACGGCAAACGCTAAAATAGCACCTACAAGTAGGTAAAATATTACTTCCTGGGTAAACTCGGTTATGTCCATTTTATATATACGGAGTAAAGGGGTGTGGTGTGCTGTTAAAAGCTTGCTTTAATTAGTAATCGTACGAATCATCTTCGTATTCACTTTTACTATCTTTAAATTTAGATAGTAAATCATCATCGCTACTATACACATCACCAAAATCATCTTGGAAATCAACATCAACTCCTTGCTTACGCAATTCATTTTTCATTTCCTCTTCGATCTGCTTTTTTGTTTTTTTAGAGCTGCTCATAAGGTCGTCTTTGAAATATACGTGGGTCTTTATTATTTACAAACGCCACGCTGTTTAATTTATATTTATTTGAACTAATTTTCTTATTTGTACCAAATAGGTATGTTGGTCCTTCATATGGCTCATAATACGAAGTAATGTCTCCGTCTCCAACCTTACCTTTAAGTCTTAGTATTCGTCTTTGTCCTACCCAACTTCTAAATTCATTAGGTGTTACTCGAAACCAATCTTCCAAATTAGGAACATAAACCTCACAACATAGCTGTTCAGGGAAATCATATTTGATTTTTACAGTATGGCCAGTTTTTTCAGACATGCAATTGTGTTTTCAGTATTTGTATGTAAGATACCAATTCCTCCTGCCGCTTCCCACCTTTCAATGTTGTCTTTTCGATCATCAATTAAAATGTGGTTTGTGGCAGCATGTTTTTGTTTGCTTTTAGAATACTCTAAATTTAATTTAACACCTAACTTGTGGTTACGAACCCATAAACGTTTGCCTAAACGAGAATGATCACTACGTGAAGGTGAAGATAATAATTCTACATCCTTGTAATTTTTAAGGAATTCAAATAATTTTTTACCATCTTCCATCCATTTCATCCCAACCCAAAATCCAACTCCTCGGCTATCAATTTCCTTCCAAAACTCATCTAATCCATTTTTATCAATGAATTGTTTTGGTTTCCAAGGTGAAATGCTATCAGTAAATTGCTTATCAAAATCGGTAAGCACACCATCCATATCACAATAAATCTTGTAATTCGACTCGTTCAATTTTGTAAGTGTGTCCATATTTGATGTTTCTGAATTGTGCATTGTTGTAAATTTGTTTTGCTTCGTTTATATTATCACTAAAATGTGGGTAACCATGTCTTAACCCGACAAATACTCTAGCGAATTCATCCATTACATAAAATGGGTTTTTTTGCTCATTCGCTATTTCTAAATCAATTTCGTTGTTACCCTTCATGCATTCGTCTTTCGATTTCTTCAATTGAGAAGTCAATTTGGTTGAGCAGGTCGGCTACATCAGGGTGGATATTATCACGGTGTAGGGTGTTAATATTCTTAAGTGACATTTGAATGTCCTTAACCATCGCCTCAATTACTTGATGGCTGTATTCAGAAATAATCATGCTAATAAAAGGTTATTGTTTTCTAAAAAATACCAAAATCGTTCAAGCCACAATCCGATTCGAACTCCTTCGAGTTCATCATCCATTGTCAAACCCTCTTCTTGGGCTTCAGCTGCCATTACGATTCCGTAGTCTGCTAGGTCACGTGCTTCATCAACACGACCTTCTTTAAGCACTTCACGTGCTTGAGCGTAAACGCTGTCGATTGTAACTTTTTTCATACCATAAATATACGAATTAATCCTCAGGATTCCAAAAATTTCCGCATAAAAGATGTGAAAAGTTTTTAAAGGCCAAATCTACCTTTAAAAATATTCCAATTTTTAGTTTTTTGTTCTGATGTAAGTTCACCTGTGTAATGAAGGAAAATTGCTAATTTTCCATTAAAATGGGTACCTACAGTACTTGCATTTCCTCCTAAATAAAATTTATTAGTAGTAGTTATATCACTTAAATCAGTAACAGTTGTTCTTGTGTTAGTTGTTACACTACCATTATTTACACTTATTTTATTTTGGGTATCTGTTAGAGTAACAGTTATAAAATTCCAACTATTATTAGAAACAGATACACCTGATGATGTAGTTTCCCCTGCCACATTTATAACGATTTCAAGGCCATCTAAATATACTTCATACCCATTATCTCCTGTTCCACTTTCAGGTTTAATAAAAATTCTACCATTAGATTGACTCCCATCTACATATACTAAAAATTGTTGAGTAAAAGTGGATTGGAGGGGTTGGTTTGAAACAGCAGCAAATGAATCTATATATTCTTTCTCAGAAGAATCAAATGTTATGGAACCATTAATAACATTTTTTCCAGCATTATTGGGAGAGTATCTCTTGTAATCTGAACTAGCTGTATCTCCTTTAGGGTAGAACCATGTTTTCCAATAAGAGGTAGGATTAGAATTACTTTTACCTTGAAGGATAAATCCTTGTCCACTCCCACTTGCATAAGAATGAGGTTGGCTTGCATCTATATAAGCAGATAATCCTTCTACAGTAAAATTATCTATATCTCTAGGAAAAGCAAAAATTGGGGAAATCGCTAGACTTTGAGTGGAGAATATTCTACCATAAGCATTAGTTTCAGGAATTCCAGGTGTCGGAACAAGACCTGATGCATTATACATAAAAGATACTATGTCATCTTCAGGTACTGAGCCTATGCTGGGGCCGTTTACATCAGGATTATTTTTTTTATAAGTAGTATAGGTCCCAGTTGAGGGAGTTATTCCTGACCAAAAATTAGTTCCTTCAAATCCCTCATCAGCTACGGTGGGTCCAAAACCAGCACCAGAATGTCCTAAGTTAGATGGGGAGGTTGATGTTTGTAGAGTTATTACTAAATTACCTGTTCCACTTCCATTTCCTATTGCTGTGTTTAGATCAGATGAAGTCCAAGTAAATGTATCACCTGCTGCGTAACCCCCTCCTTCTTCAGTAACTGAAATTGATGTAACCCCTCCATCAAATGTAATTGAAAATGCAGCACCTTCTCCAGTAACATTTTGTGATGAGGGTGAAGTAGTTATTGTACCCGTACCATAATCATCATTAATTCCTGAAATTGATCCTGATAAAGCATTTATCTCAATATTTAAACTTCTGCTTCGGTCAATTCCAAAAATAGGATTTCCATCAACAAATACTATTTGTATTATAGGGGGAATACCAACATTACTAAAATCAAGATCTGGGCTTGCATTTCCCGTTGTTTTAACTACATTTGTTACGTACCCCATTACTTAATTTTAGTAATAAATATCAAAAATTATCAGAAGGGATTGCTTCTAATGAATCTAGTAGTTGACCTACGTTTTGGATTGAATCAATTTCAAAAGGTAAATCATTAGCATCTTGGGGTTGAATTACAATACAACACTCTTCAGTAGAATTACAAGCCATTAGACCCACTACTGCTGTAATTAATAGTAAATTTTTCATTTTATTTTATTTTATTTTAGTAATCCCGGTGGGACTCGAACCCACGACCCTCTCATTAAAAGTGAGATGCTCTAACCAGCTGAGCTACGAGATCAGATCCGCACCCCCGAAGGGGTACTTGCAG
>Ga0206123_10002227_pt1 | contig 17152 bp, 13 predicted proteins | sample Helgoland_Spring_2_FD_160086 | JGI IMG/M metagenome (GOLD analysis project Ga0206123, IMG submission 160086) | Pelagic subsurface seawater microbial communities from Kabeltonne, Helgoland, North Sea - Helgoland_Spring_Bloom_20160316_1 | ecosystem: Environmental > Aquatic > Marine > Epipelagic ...
CGATGTGGGCGCGGGTATCCGCCGGCAACGCGTATGGCTGGATCGACCCGCGTGCCGCCTATGACGGCGCAATAAAAAAGCCGGATGAACCCCATGTAATCAAGCGCTGGCAGATTCCCGTCCTCATCGGCGACGAACGCACGCACATCAAGGGCGTCACCGAATGGCAGCCGATCACGCCGCGCCGGCAAGCCAACTCCACGAAATGACCTGAATATACGCCCAAACACCCCGTCCACCACGGGGCGCGGCGTTGTTGTTTCTTAATCGGGCTGTGCCAGAGGTCGACCTCGTCTGGATGACGAACGTTGATCGCGCCATGCGAAATACGGCGTATTCCGGCCATTTTGAGCGCCACCAGCGTCAGATGGATGCTGACTCATCCGTCCGGTATCCATGAGCTGTGATGGCGTCGCTGCTTTACGGCTCAGGCTTGCGATTCATGGAGGCCGTGCACACGACCATGATCCATACGCATTTGCGCAGACGCGACGGATTGCCACCCTACTCCCACTCGATCGTCCCGGGCGGTTTGCCGGTTACGTCGTATACGACGCGGGAGATCCCGTCGACTTCGTTGACGATGCGCGACGAGACCCAGCACCTCGTACGGCAGGTAAGCCCAGCGGGCGGCCATGAAGTCGATGGTTTCGACAGCGCGGATGACAATCACGTGCTCGTAGCGACAGCCGTCGCCCATGACGCCGACGCTGGAGACGGGCAGATAGACCGCAAATGCCTGGCTGACCTTGTCTTACCAGCCGAAGTTGCGCAGCTCTTCGATGCAGATGGTGTCGGCAGCGGAACCGGGGACAGTGTACTTAATTCACGTCCGGATGAAGATTAAATTGGTTTCCAGTTCAAGCCATCAAGGCTTCAAGCTCGCGCGGGCGATAGGCTGTCAGGCACCCTCCCTGAACCGCGATTTTGAGCTCGCGAGCGGCCGTGCTTATTTCGAGCGGGCGCAAGCGCTAGGGTTCCAGTCTTGCTTTTGTGAAAAAAGCGAGACTCGACCCAGGACCGCCGGACCCCGAACTGTATTACAGCGATTCCAGAAACCGAATCAAGGCTTTTTGATCGTCGGTCGATAACCTATGAAAGCGCTCTCGGGATGGCGCTGCTTCGCCGCCATGCAGTTCGATGGCCTTCGTGAAATTGCGGCCGGCTCGACCATCATGAATGAGCTGCTTGGGCACGCCACCGACACCCCATAACGGAGTGGTCCGCCATTCACGGTTTGTACCCAAACCTTCCGGCGCACGGTCAGCGAGCGCCTCGCCCATATCGTGCAACAGAAGATCTGAATACAAGGGGACTTCGCGGTTGGCCAGCGCTTCGATACGGTGATTGCCGGTTTGCAGGGTCGGCGTATGACAACCCGTGCAATTCAACTGTGAGAACACCTCTTCACCGCGCTCAACCTCGGCGGTAATGGGGCCGCGCGGCGGCGGTGCCAGAAGCCGCTGAAAATCCACTGTCTGGCGTACTTCCGCCAACGGCACCGCGGTACCGCGAAACGGCCTGCACTCGGGTGGTGTGGCGCGACCGTGCGGGCGAATCGGCAAGGATAATATCGGATGCGGCGTGGAGATGCCCATCTCCGTACGGTAGGCGCCCTGGGTAAAACTGAAGATATCGGCGACAAATCCGCGCGCACCGATACGACCCACCAATCGCCCCAGTTGACTCAAGTCATTGATACCCCCCGGAAGGAGAATGCCGGGCCGGCCGGTTATGCTCGATTCGCTACGCGCGGATTGGCGACCGTTTTTGCGCAGCGTGCTGTCGGGAATGGCTTCGAGCAATCCGAATCCGAATAACGGTGGCGTAACGCGTTGGGTTTGCGCCAGTGCGTTGTCGGGTACCGTCTCGGGCGCAAGATCGCAGCCCGGCACCTGCTCGGGAAACTCGTCCGCCACCGAGCGGCTTTGAACGTGCGGACTGCCGCTACCCTGCGTTACCAGACCCACAGCGAAGTTGAGCGATCCAAGGTTGCGAAAGCGCGTCCCCTTGATCGTGGAAGCGCCGCCGGTAGCTGGTTCCCCGTGACATTCGGCACAACTTTGCCCATTGAATACCGGCCCCAGACCCGTGGCCGGCGTGAACTCGTGCTCAAACGCTTCTTTCCCGGCCTCGAAGCGGGCCAGTTGCTTGTCGGTCAAACCCGACAGCGGTTCGCCGAAACCCTCGCGCGACTGGGGCGGACTCTCGACCGAATAAACACCGGGCGGGATTTCAATCTCGGCGTCGTCGTCATCGGATACCGAGCCATCCGGGTCGAGGAGGAGCAACAAGGGTTGCAATCCGGCGGTCGCCAGTCCCGAAACGTTTACCAACAAGTGCTTTAACGGGCGCCCGTTGCCTGTCTGTGCCCGCGACGGCGACGGGGTGGTATCGGTTGAACCCGACGAACGCTGGCTGGAGTCTTCACTGGATTGCGTCGAACTCTCGCCAGAAGAGAGCTTTGACGCCGATGTCGTCTGTGCGGTGAGCAGCGCCACCGCTACCAGAAAGATCCAAGTCGCCGACGTTGATATACGCATTAATATTCATAAATTGACCGTCCGGTCAGTTTACGATAATGCAAATTTCTGTTCGTAACAACTTGCCTCAATCCTGGCGCGCCGGAGCAGCGTGGAACAAGCCGCGCCGATCGGTACCCGCGCTGGCGGCTACTCCCACTCGATCGTCCCCGGCGGTTTGCCGGTCACGTCGTAGACCACGCGCGAAATCCCGTCTACCTCGTTGACGATGCGCGAGGAGACGTTGCCGAGCAGTTCATACGGTAGATGAGCCCAGCGGGCGGTCATGAAATCGATGGTTTCGACGGCGCGGATGGCGATGACGTGCTCGTAGCGGCGGCCGTCGCCCATGACGCCGACGCTGGAGACGGGCAGATAGACGGCGAAGGCCTGGCTGACCTTGTCGTACCAGCCGGAGTTGCGGAGTTCTTCGATGAAGATGGCATCCGCGGCACGGAGCTTGTCGGCGTATGGCTTTTTCACTTCGCCGAGGATGCGCACGCCGAGGCCCGGCCCCGGGAAGGGGTGGCGCATGAGCATGTCGCGCGGCAGGCCGAGGGCCAGTCCGAGTTCGCGGACTTCGTCCTTGAACAGTTCGCGTAGCGGCTCTACCAGGCCGAGCTTCATGTCTTCGGGCAGACCGCCGACGTTATGATGGCTCTTGATGACGTGCGCCTTGCCGGTGGAGGAGCCGGCGGATTCGATCACGTCCGGGTAGATCGTGCCCTGGGCGAGCCAGTCGATGTTTTCCAGCTCGCCGGCATGGGCGTCGAACACCTCGATGAAGGTATTGCCGATGATCTTGCGCTTTTTCTCCGGGTCCGCCTCGCCTTTGAGCGCATCCATGAACTGGGCCTCGGCGTCGGCGCGGATGACGCGGATGCCCATGTGCTCGCCGAAGGTCGCCATCACTTCGTCGCCTTCATTGAGGCGTAGCAGGCCGTTGTCGACAAACACGCAGATCAGGCGATCCCCGATGGCTTGATGCAGCAGCGCGGCGGTGACGGACGAATCCACGCCGCCGGACAGGCCGAGCAGCACGCGGTCTTCGCCGACCTGTTCGCGCAGACGCGCCACCAGGTCGTCGATGATGTGTTCGGACTGCCACAGCTCGCCGCAGCCACAGATATCGTGCACGAAGCGCGCGAGGATGCGCTTGCCCTGCGTGGTGTGGGTGACTTCCGGGTGGAACTGGATGCCGTAGTAGCGCCGGTCTTCATCGGCCATGCCGGCCAGCGGCGCGCCGTCGGTGGTGGCGATGGGTTTGAAGCCGTCCGGCAGCGCCTTCACGCGGTCGCCGTGGCTCATCCACACATCCAGCAGGCCGTGGCCATCATCGTTGACGTGGTCCTGGATATCGGTGAACAGCCGGGAATGGCCACGAGCGCGCACCTGCGCATAGCCGAATTCGCGGACGGTGGATGTCTCCACCTCGCCGCCGAGCTGGGCGGCGATGGTCTGCATGCCGTAGCAGATGCCCAACACCGGCACGCCCAGATCGAACACGGCCTGTGGCGCGCGCGGGCCTTGTTCCACGGTCACCGATTCCGGACCGCCGGAGAGGATAATGCCGTTGGGGTTGAAGTCACGGACGTGGTGATCGCTCACGTCCCAGGCGTAGATCTCGCAGTAGACGTTGGCCTCGCGCACACGGCGAGCGACGAGCTGGGTGTACTGGCTGCCGAAGTCGAGAATGAGAATCTTTTCGGCGTGGATATCCTGAGTCATGCGCGGTGTCGTGCTCGGCGGTGTGGGTTCGATTAGTAACAGGGTTACCAAGTTGCGCAGGATACCGGATCACCGCCGGCTCGGCAGGCACTCGCACCCTGGCACCACCGAACGATAAAATGGCGTGTCGACGACAGATGGCCTGCGCCCGTCCCGGGTTGCCACTAGCCGATCCTGGCGTCTCCCTATAGCTCGCCGAGCGCGCGCACCCGCGCGTCGCGGCAACCACCATTCAGCCACGCCCGACCGGATTGTTCATGGCCGACTCCGATGCCCCGACCGCCGTTGCGAACGCGCCGGCCGTCTCCGGCCGCCGACTTTTTCTGCGCTTTGCCATCCCGTCGCTGCTTGGCGTGCTGGCGTTTATGACGCCGATGTTTCAGGACGGCAACATCACCATCGGGCTGGCTATCCTGTCGAACGCGCTGGCCTGGCTCATGGACGGCTGGCTCGGCCCGATTGCGGGCGTCGTGCTCGCGGTGTCGGCCGTGCTATCGGTATACGCCGGCGTGACCGGCGCCGACGAACAGCGCCACGGCCGGTTCGCGACGCTATTCCGTATCGCGCCGCCGTTTGTGCTGTTGCGCATCGTGGGTGCAGCGTTTGCGGCGATGACACTGTTCGGCATCGGCCCGGAATGGATCATCGGCGCAGATACCGGCCAGGTCGTGCTGTTCGACGTGATCGCCGCGCTCGTGGCGTTCTTTCTGTTTGCTTCTTTTCTGCTGCCGCTGCTTACGGATTTCGGCGGCATGGAGTTCGTCGGCACCCTGCTGCACCGTGCTTTTCGCGCCGTCTTCCAGTTGCCCGGCCGCGCAGCGGTGGATGCGACGGCTTCCTGGCTGGGCGACGGCACGGTCGGCGTGATCATCACCTCCAAGCAATACGAGAACGGCTATTACTCGGCGCGCGAGTCCGCGGTCATCGCCACCAATTTCTCTATCGTGTCCATCACCTTCGCGCTGCTGGTGGCCAACTTCACCGAAATCGGCCATCTGTTCATCCCCTTCTACCTGACCGTGACCGTTTCGGGGCTGGCGGCGGCGATCATCGTACCGCGCCTGCCGCCGCTGTCGCGCAAGCGCGACGACTATTGGCCGACCAGCGGCAAGCGGGTGCCGGATGACACGGGCGAAGGGCTGTCGGTGCTTCGCTGGGGCCTTCGGCGTGCGATGCAGCGCGCCGCGCATTCACCGAGTCTCGGCCAGTTGCTGCGTGATGGGGCCGCCACGTATGCCGAAATCCTGTTCGGCCTGTTGCCGCTGATCATGGCGATCGGCACCACCGGCATTGCGATAGCCGAATACACGCCGGTGTTCAACTGGCTCACCTATCCATTGGTACCGGTGCTCGAGGCCATGCAGGTGCCGGAAGCCGCAGCGGCGGCCCCCGCCCTGCTCGCCGGGTTTGCAGACATGTTTCTGCCGGCGATTCTGGCGACATCCATCGAAAGCGAGTTCACCCGCTTCGTTATTGCAGCGCTGTCGGTGACACAGCTGATCTACATGTCCGAAGTGGGAGCGGTGATCCTCAAGTCCAAAGTGCCGCTCAATATCTTCGAGCTGGCCGCGATCTTTTGCATCCGCACCGTGATCACCCTGCCGATCATCGTGGCGATCGCGCACATGTTCGTGTTCTAGCCCGAAAATCCGCCCACGAAAAAGGGCGCGATCCAGCGGATGCGCGCCCTTGTCTGTCACACGGCGGCGCCGGGGCGATCAGTCTACGCGGTAGTTCGGCGCTTCCTTGACGATATTCACGTCGTGAACGTGCGATTCCTTCACGCCGGCCGAGGTGATCTGCACGAAGTTCGGGCGCGTGCGCATCTCGGTGATGTCGTGACAGCCGGTATAGCCCATGGAAGCGCGCAGACCACCGATGAGCTGGTGCACGATGCCGCCAAGCGGCCCCTTGTAGGGCACGCGGCCTTCGATACCTTCCGGCACCAGCTTCTGGATTTCCTCGCTGGGGTCCTGGAAATAACGATCGGCAGAGCCGGAGTCGCCACTCATCGCGCCGAGCGAACCCATGCCCCGGTAAGCCTTGAAGGAGCGGCCCTGATACAGCTCGATCTCGCCCGGGGCTTCCTCGGTTCCGGCAAACATGCCGCCGATCATGACCGCATGGGCGCCCGCGGCGATTGCCTTGGACAGATCGCCGGAGTAGCGGATACCGCCGTCGGCGATCACGGGCACGTCGCCGCCTTCCAGCGCCGTGGCCACATTGGCGACCGCCGAAATCTGCGGCACGCCGATGCCCGCGACAATACGTGTGGTGCAGATCGAACCCGGGCCGATGCCGACCTTGACACCGTCCACGCCTGCGTCGACCAGAGCTTTCGCGCCGGCGGCCGTGCCGACATTGCCGCCGATGATCTGTAGATCGGGGAAACGCCGCTTGAGCTGCGTGACCGTTTCCAGCACGCCCGAGGAATGGCCGTGCGCGGTATCCACAACCACCACGTCCACGCCGGCTTCCACCAACGCCTGGACACGGTCGAAGGTTTCGGGGCCGGGGCCGACCGCCGCGCCCACGCGCAGACTGCCGTTGGCGTCCTTGCAGGCGTTGGGGTAGTCGCTGGACTTCTGGATGTCCTTGACGGTGATCATGCCGGACAGGGCAAAGTCGTCGTTGACCACCAGCACTTTCTCGATGCGGTGGGTGTGGAACAGCGACAGGATCTCGTCCCGGTCCGCGCCCTCGCGCACGGTGACCAACTGATCACGCGGGGTCATCACGCTAGTCACGGGTGCGTCGAAGCGGGTCTCGAAGCGCAGATCGCGGCTGGTAACGATGCCCACGGGGATACCCGCGTCCACCACCGGTACGCCGGAGATACGCCGCGCCCGGGTCAGTTCCAGCACCTCGCTGATGCTGGCGTCCGGGCCGACCGTAATCGGGTCGGAAATCACGCCGGATTCGTATTTCTTGACCACCCGCACGTGCTGCGCCTGGTGTTCGGTCGGCATCGACTTGTGGATGACGCCGATACCGCCTTCCTGCGCCAGCGCGATGGCCAGCCCGGCTTCGGTCACGGTATCCATGGCCGCGGACACCAGCGGAAGATTGAGCGTGATGCCACGCGTCAGCCGGCTGGACAGGTCGACGTGACGTGGCAGCACGTCGGAATAGGCAGGCTGGAGCAGAACGTCGTCGAACGTCAGGGCTTGCTCGCTGATTCTCAGAGTCATAGGCTCGCCGGTTCAGACTGCGAAAACACGCATGACGTGTGCCGCAAAGACCGCGCATTATAAAGCAAGGATCGACGGTTTCATACGCAATATTGCCGGCGCCAATCTTGCGCGGTCGACCAGCGACAAGTACCCCATGTGCCCACGCACACATGAAAGAAGAGTGACGGCCCATGCCGCAGACCACGACACCCGAGCGCACGGTATTCAGCGTGAGCGAGCTCAACGCCAGTGTGCGGGACTTGCTGGAGCACAGCTTCCCGCTGCTCTGGGTGGAAGGCGAAATATCCAACCTCGCGCGGCCACGCTCGGGACATGTCTACTTCAGCCTCAAGGACAGCAACGCCCAGGTTCGTTGCGCGCTGTTCCGTAACAAGGCGCGCCTGATCCGCGCTGCACTGGATAACGGCAATCAGGTTCGCGTGCGCGCCCGCCTGAGCCTGTACGCGGCACGCGGCGATTATCAGCTCATAGTGGAACACGCGGAGGACGCCGGCGACGGCGCGCTGCGCCGCGCTTTCGAGCAAACCCGGGCACGCCTGGATAACGAAGGGCTGTTCGCGGCCGAGCGCAAACGCTCCCTGCCCGCCGCGCCTGCACGCATCGGCGTGATCACCTCGGCCACGGGCGCCGCTATCCGCGATGTGCTCAGCGTGGTCTCGCGGCGCTTCCCGCTGGGCGCGGTGCGGGTATATCCGGTGCCGGTTCAGGGCGAAGCCGCGGCACCGGCGATCGTAGCCGCGCTTGATCGTGCCAGCCGCCGCGCCGACTGCGACGTGCTGTTGCTGGTCCGCGGCGGTGGCTCGCTGGAAGACCTGTGGGCATTCAACGACGAAACCCTCGCGCGCGCCATCGTGGCCAGCCATGTTCCCGTCGTCTCGGGTGTCGGGCACGAGGTCGATGTCACCATCGCCGATCTGGCCGCCGATATTCGCGCGGCCACGCCATCGGCGGCGGCCGAGCTGGTGTGTCCCGACCTGACCGCGCGCGCCGCCGCCCTGCCGCAAGCCTTGACGCGATTGCGCGCGCAGCTCGCCGGCCGTCTGCACACCGCGCGCGAGCGGCTGTCGGCACTGGAATCGCGCCTGACGCGCCAGCATCCGCGCCGGCGGCTGGAAGCCCCGATGCAGCGTCTGGACGAGGCCGAGCTCCGGCTGCGGCGCGCACTCGATGCGCGCATGGATCGCGCCAACGAACGCCTGGGTGTCCTGCATCGGCGGCTGGAACAGGCCACGCCCCGGCGCCGGATCGGCGCCGAGCAGGCGCGACGGGACGCGCTCGCCCGGCGTCTTTCCATTGCGACGCGGGCTGTTCTGAGCAAGGCGGATCAACGGCTGCGCAACGCTGCGCGAACACTGCATAATGTCAGCCCACTCCAGACTCTAGAACGTGGTTATGCAATAGCGCATGATGCAGACGGAAATATCATGCGTGATACGAAATCGGTCGCGACGGGTGATCGCGTGGCCATCGATCTGGCGCGGGGGCGTCTGGATTGCGAGGTTCGCGGTGTCGATACCACGACACCGCCCGAATCGACCTGACCGACTGTTTTTTACCTAAGACGCGGCACGCGAGGGGGAGCGCGTATCGATACTCATATAGCAAGAGGGTGCTACCAAACATGATGAACTTCTCGCCCACGGCTCAATCCGGCCGTTTGCCGGCATTCGCTGCGCTGCTGCTGGTCCTGCTGGCCAGCGGCTGTATCAACCAACCCAGAATCGTCACCCCCGAGCCACCGCCCATTCCCGACGATGGTCCGGCCATTCCGGAAACCAACACCGCGGTGCTGTCCAACAACACCCAGGTCATCGCCAGGACCGGGTTCGGGCGCATCAAGATCGAAGCCGGGCCGGGCATGCGCCGCGTGTTCACCTGGAACGGCCATCGTCGTGGCGTCGTACTCGAACCGCGCGAAGAAGGATTCGCCAACGGCGGCAAGGGCATCTATTTCGAAGGCGAACCGCCCGTGTGGGAATCCGCGAACGGGGTCACGAAGGTAAAGGTCGAGGAAGGCCACCGCCGCTTCAAAACCGCCGACGATGCCCTGATCTGGATGCAGATACGCCGGCCCTACTTCGCTTACAACAACAGCGGCCTGGCCGTGGGCTGGCGCCGCGTCGGCGACACTCTCGAGGCCGAGGTGTGGCAGTTCTATATCGGCGGTGAAACACCATCGACCATGCCCAAGGCCGACAACGACTCCATCGTGGTTGGTCCGGTGCAGGTCGTGCCGCAGAAGATGCAGCCGCAACTGGTGTTCGCCGACGGCCGCACCGAGCCCTACACCGCCGAGACGGCAGCCAAGTATTCCGCCGCCAAAACCGGGGGCGCGGGTACAACGGGCCAGTGCAACTGGTTCAAGCAGCTGTTCGGGCAGTGCACCACCGCGGCCAAGGCCGCCCAAAGTGCGGCCAAAAGCAATGCCAAGAGCAAAACCGATACCGCAGCCAAAACCACCACCGCCTCGGCGTCGGATGAACCGACACCGGCCGGCGGCGCCGCTGCAAGCGGCGATAAAGCCGCTTCGTCGGCTGACAAAGAGTCAGCGCCCGGCAAGGACGAAAGCGCCCCGCGGGCCGAGATAAAAGGCGATACGGTCAATATTCGGAGCGGCGCCGGCACCGATTCCAAGGTGCTCTTCCAGGCCAAAAAAGGCGATTCGGTCCGGATATTGAAAAAGGATAGCGATTGGCGTTACGTCAAATTCGACGACGGCCGCAAGGGTTGGGTCGCCGACTTTTTGCTCGAGCACTAACCGACGTCGATAGCGCGATAGCACGGATGCGTTTTGTGCCCGTCGAAGGCGCTCGCATGCGTGTCAACGGGCGATCGCGCCCATGTAGCGATACAACAGAGCGCACGGCGGCGGTATGAACGGGTTAGCAACCCGGATTACCCGCCGCCGGCGCGATCCGGATCCTCAGCGATTGAGCGCGGCGACAGCGCCCTATCGTGCAGGGTGTTTTTTGCCGCCGGCTGGAACCTCTGATCGAATCATACGCGGTCGCGCCGGAGTCTTTTGCGCATAGCTGGCAAGGAAAGAGAAATAGAGCGTGCGCAGTGCACGTGAACAACGAATGACACCCTCCAGCCGCGCGCAAAAGCCCGGCCCCTCGCTACGCGAGTATGATTCGCATGAGGTTTGGCCCAGCTGGAATATTGTGCCGGCGCGCCGCCGCGTTGCATGGCTTGATCCGGCCTAGGAGCCTGCGCACGGACGCTACGCCTTACATCAACTCTTTTTGGGTCTCAAACGCGATCCACGTGTGATTCGATCAGAGGTGCTATACGGATTATCGCTGTTGCGGAATACCAGCCGGATCGGCGTACCGAACAGATTGAAGCGTTCGCGGAAGCGCCGGGTCAGATAGCGTTTGTATTCCTCCGATATCCGCTGTGTCTGATTACCGTGGATCACGATTGTCGGCGGGTTGCGACCGCCCTGGTGCGCATAGCGCAGCTTGATGCGCCGGCCGTGGATCGCCGGTGGCGCATGGGCTTCCACCGCGTCTTCCAGGGTGCGTGACAAAGCCGGGGTCGACAATTCGGCGAACGCGGCCCGGTACGAGGCCTGTACCGCATCCAGCAATTCGCGCAGACCGGACCCGTGCAGCGCGGAGATGAACAACAGTGGCAGATAATCGAAACTGCCGATACGCTCGACCAGCCGCGCATGCAGTTTTTCGCGATACGCGGGCGACAGTCCGTCCCACTTGTTGACCGCGATGACCGCCGCGCGGCCCCGCTCCACCGCGAGACTGAGCAGGCGGATATCCTGAACCGACAGGCCGCTCGCCGCGTCGAGCATGACAATCACCACCTGCGCTGCTTCGGCGGCTTGCATTGCCTTGACGACGCTTATTTTCTCGACGGTGTCGTGGACTTTCGAACGACGCCGGACACCGGCAGTGTCGACAATGACATACGACCGATCGTCGAAATCGAACTCGCTGGAGACCGCGTCGCGCGTCGTGCCCGGGGCATCTTGGGTCAACATGCGGGCATGTCCGAGCAGGCGATTGACCAGCGTCGACTTGCCGGCGTTCGGGCGGCCGAGAAGCGCCAGCCGGATGGCATCCCCGTGGTGCACCGGGATACTGGCCCGCGGCTCGGGCATACGGGCAAAAATCTGCTCGAGCAACAGCCCGATCCGGTCGCCGTGCGTGGCCGAAACCGCCCAGGGGTCGCCCAGTCCGAGCGCATGAAACTCCGCTGCGGCGTTGGCGCTGATCTGGCCTTCGCTCTTGTTGACCACCACATAAAGCGGCCGGTCGACACGACGCAGCTGATCCGCGATCACCTCATCGCCGGCCATCAGGCCCTGGCGGTAATCGGTGACCAGGAGCACGACATCGGCTTCTTCGAGGGCTTCCCGGGTCTGGGTCAGCGCGCGGGCGTCGATGTCCTCGTCGTCCTGGCCGATCCCGCCGGTATCCACCACGATATAGCGCTGGCCCGCGTGCTGCGCAAAACCGTAATGCCGATCACGCGTGACCCCCGGCTGGTCCGCCACGAGCGCATCGCGCGACCGCGTGAGCCGGTTGAACAGTGTCGACTTGCCAACGTTCGGCCGGCCGACAAGCGCGACCACCGGTAGTGGGGCCGCCATGCCCGAGGCTTCCTGTTACCCGCCAGCGGCGCGAAAACGCACCGCTGCCACGTCGCCGTCCGCACCCAGCACGATGACGCGGTCCTCGACCACCACCGGACGCGAGCGGATCGCCTCTCCCAGCGGATGCCCGCGCGCAATCACGCTACCGTCGTCGGCCGAAAGCCAATGCAGATAACCATCGTAGTCGCCCACCAGTACGTCGCTTTCATAGAGAACGGGCGCGGACGGTTCGCGGTATTTGAGCGCATCCTGCTCCCAGGTTTCGTTGCCGGTCAGACGATTGACCGCCCAGGCCACGCCGTCGACATCGGTCGTGAACACGTCGCTGTCGTTGCTGGCCAGGCCGGTCGCGGCCGAGATCGCCTGTTTCCAGCGCACGCGGCCGCCGGTCAGTGACAACGAGGCCATGACGTTGCCGGCGCTGGCTGCATACAGTTCGTTGCCGACAATCAGCGGCGCCGCGTCGATATCGACGATGCGTTCCAGTTCCGAGCGTCCGCTGGGCACTGCGATGGACTGCTCCCACCGGGTCTCGCCGGTGGCACTGTCCAGCGCGACGACCTTGCCGTTTTCCAGGCCAGCGTAGACGGTATTGCCGACGATCTGGGCCGGCGACGTGCCGCGCATGGTCAGCGTCGGCACCGTGTGTTCGATGGTCCAGCGGCGGTCGCCCGTGGCCAGATCGAGCGCCACGATGCGGCCGTCGAGCGCGCGCGCCACGACCATCCCGTTCGCGGCGGCGGGCGCCGCGATGACTTCGCTGGACAGCTCTGCGGTCCATTGCCGCTCGCCGCTGTCGGCCGACAGTGCGACCACCTGGCCGTCCCGCGTGCCCATGAGCAACGTGCCGTTTTCGGCCGTCGGTCCCGAGATCAACCGCTCGCCGGTACGCGAACGCCAGATCTTGCGGCCGGAAGTCACATCGATGGCCGTGACGTAACCATCGCGGTTGGCCACAAACACGCGGTCTTGCGCCACGGCCGGCCGGAAGCCACTCACGAATTCGCCGGCACCGTCACCGCCATCGGTACGCCACAGCGTTTCCATGCGGTAGGCCGGCGCCTCGATATCGGTCAATGGCGTGGGCTCGGCGATATTGGCGCCACCCCCGCAGGCCGACAGCAACAGACTCGCCGCGGCCATCAGGCCCGCGGCACGAAGGAAATTGAGTTGATGGCTCATGATGCGGAAGACGTCTCCTGTTCCGACGTTGCGCCTGCATCGTCGATCGGCGCGTTGTCGGCTAGCTTGGTTTCGAGCGGCTGCCGGGGTGTATCCGGCGGCAGGCTGTCCAGCGCCCGCTGATAGGCTTCACGCGCGGCTTTCCGGTCACCCTTTTCGGCGTGGATATCGCCCGCCGTTTCGGCATACAGCGCATTGAAACTCTCGGGATGGGCCGTATCCAGCAGGGCCAGCGCTGCGTCGGTATCGCCACGACTCCACAACAGCCGGGCCTTGCGTACCCGGGCGATATGACGAACGCCGTCGCCCGGCGCGTTGTTCATCGCCCAATCCAGTTGCTCGGCGGCCTTGTCGAGTTCTTCCTGCTTGATATACCAGGCCGCCAGATTGAGCGCGGCATCGGCAGCATATGGCGTACCCGCGTAGTCCGCCTTGAGCCGGTCGACGACGCCGCGCACTTTGTCGTTTACGTTGCCGTTGGCCAGTTGCTGGCGGACCTGGGCATAGGTATCCGCGGCCGCCGTGGACTGGCGATCCTGGTACCAGCCCCAGCCTTGCCAGACGCCGATCACAACCAGCCCCAGCACTGCGCCGATCACTATGGCGGCGCCGTTTGCGACCCACCACTGCTTGAGGCTATTGAGTTCTTCGTTATCGTTTTCGGCCATGCGATGAACTTGCGTTGTTGTTGAATAGAGTCAGAACGAAAGAGACAGTCGAGCCGGCGCGCGGTTCAACCGGCGCCCAGCAGTTCGCTGATCCGGCGCGCCGCGGCGTTCAGCGACACCTGTTCCTGCGGCCGGTCATCGGTCAACGGCTTGATCTGGATCTCGTCGGCTGCGACCTCTTCGTCGCTGAATACGAGCGCCAGCATCGCGCCGCTTTTATCCGCCCGTTTGAACTGCGACTTGAAACTGCCGCCGCCGGCATGCACACGCAACCGCAGCCCCGGGACGGCATCGCGTAGCTGTTCGGCCAGCACGGGTACCCGCGCGGTTGCCGCATCGCCCCGGTGTACGAGATACACCTGCGGCGTGGTATCCGCAAGTGCGACGCCCTGCGCCTGCATGAGTGCGATCAACCGCTCGACGCCCAGGGCAAACCCGGTCGCCGGCGTGTCGCTACCGCCCAGCTGCGCGACCAGCCCATCGAATCGGCCGCCGGAACACACGGCATCCTGGGCGCCCAGATCCTGGGTGATCCACTCGAACACGGTACGGGTGTAGTAGTCCAGTCCACGGACAAGGCGCGGGTTGATTTCGTACGCGATCCCGAGCGCTTCCAGCCCGGCGCACAAGTCGTTGAAATGCGCGGTGGATGTCTCGCCGAGGTAATCGCGCAACGTAGGCGCAGAGGCGATCAACTCCGCCATGTCCGGGTTCTTGCTGTCGAGGATACGCAGCGGGTTGCGCTCCAGCCGCCGCCGGCTGTCGTCGTCGAGTGCATCGGCGTGGGCGCTGAAATATGCGTGCAGCGCGTCCCGGTAGTCGGCGCGCTCGTCCGGGGTACCCAGCGTGTTGATCTGAAGCGCCATGCCGGTGACGCCGAGCGTCCGGAACAGGCGCGCCACCATCGCGATCTGTTCGATATCCACGTCGGGGCCCGGCAGGCCGAACGCTTCGACACCGAACTGATGAAACTGCCGGTAGCGCCCTTTCTGCGGTCGTTCGTACCGAAACATCGGTCCGGCATACCAGACACGCTGGGTGGTGTTGTGCAGCAAGCCGTGTTCGATACCCGCGCGCACCGCGCCGGCGGTGCCTTCGGGCCGGAGACTGAGCGACTCGCCGCCACGGTCCTCGAAGGTGTACATCTCTTTTTCGACGATATCGGTCACTTCGCCCACGGCCCGCTTGAACAGGCCGGTGCGCTCCATGATCGGCAGCCGGATCTGCTCGTAGCCGTAGGCGCCGAACACCTGCGCGGCGGCGCGCTCGAGTGTGGTCCAGGCCGCGTTATCGGCCGGCAGCACATCGTTCATCCCGCGGATGGACTGGATTCTCTGACTCATGACAGGCTGGGTTTCGTTAGATCGCGGTCAATTGCCGTTACGCGCTTCGACGGTCATGCGCGCGGTCTTGCCGCGGGTCGTCTGAGACGCCACGTCGACGGATTCGCCGCCAATGCTCATCTGTACAGCGGGCGCAAATCCGAGTGTGATCTTGTACGGCGGCTCGGCGTCGAATTCGCGGGTTTCGCCGGACTCGTAGATGCCGGTCAGCAGCCGCGCGCCGGAACTGTCGCGTACATCGACCCAGGAACGGCCGGTGAACGTCATCTCCAGCCGGTTGGGCGGGATCGCGGGCTCGGATGCAGCTTCACTGTCGTTGTCGTCGCCCGGCGGTTCGATACCGAGCGTGTCATTGACGTTGCGCCCGCCGGTGGGGCGTGACGTGGCCGTGCCGCCGGCGGCGGTCTGGCCGCTGCTGGCACTATTGCCACTGGTCGCTGTTTGTCCGGCGCCGCCGGTGTCGCCCGAGGCTGAATCCGGGCTTGCGTTCTCGCTGTCGGAGACCGCGACTTCGCCACTGGCTGTGGCGTTCGCGTTCTCGGGTTCGTCCGAATCGAGCGCGAAAATCCCGATCACTGCCAGCAACACGACCACTACTACCGCGGCGATCACACCGTATACAGGCCAGTCGCGCGGCGTGACATCCTCGGGCACCACACCAACCGCGGAATCCGGTTTGGACTGGACCTCCGGTTCGCCGGCCCAGGCGGTGTAGGCCGCCATCAACCGGTCCGTATCGATATCCAGAACCTTGGCACACTGGCGGTAGTAGCCCCGGGCGAATACCGGCTGGGACAGGGCGCCGAAATCGTTGTCTTCGAGCGCACGCACGCTCTTGCCCGACAGCTTGGTCTGGGCACACAGGTCTTCAACCGAATAATCATGCGCCACACGGGCCTCGCGCAGAATCTCGCCCGGCGACTGGCCATCGGCCTTGTTGTGCGTCAGCGGCGTAGCCGGTGTTTCTTCGTGCTGCTCGTACGATTCGTTCATTCGCGCGATTGCTCCAGTTGACTCAGCGACAGGGCCGCGGCCGGCTGGCTGGTGTTGTGACGTTCGAGATAAGCCCGGGCTGCCTCACGGTCGCCCAGAGCCAACTCGATACGTGCGCCTTGCATTAACTGCTCGGCATTCAGTTCGGTCACCGCGTCGGCGCGCTCGATGAACGCACGCGCACGCAGATAATTCTGCTGAGCGTATTCAAGTTGTGCCATCTGTGCCAACGCCGTGACTTGCGACGCGTCCGCCGCCAGCGCGTCGCGATAATATCGCTCGGCAACCTGAGCCTGACCGTCTCGCTGCAGACACAGGCCGGCATTGGCCAAGGCGTCGGCACGGCCAGCATACCGTGGGTTGCCGGCCGCCTGCTTGAAATAACCCACGGCCTCGCTCACATCACCCTGCTTGCACAGGAACGCCGCGTAACTGTTGACGATATCCGGCCGCGACTGCAAGGCCAGCGCGTCGTTGTAATACCGCCGCGCCCGTTCGGGGTTACCCAGCCGGTCGCTCGCGATAGCCATGCCCCAATTCGCGGAGACATTGCTGTCGTCGTACCCAAGCGCCCGCTTGAAATGCGTCGCTGCCTGCTGATTGTTGCCGCGGCGCAGAAAATCGGCTGCGAGGCCGGCATTGGCCTCGGCCGCGCGCTGATTGTCCACGGTATCGCCACCGGTGGCACAACCGAACAGCAGCACCAGACTCACGAAAACGGCTGCCGCCAGGCGCACCCGCGCAACGATCATGCGGGCGGTGCCGGCTTGGACTCCACCCGGATCGGCACATCGCGCAAGTGGCGTTTCTGCTTGCTGCGAACACGCCCCACGAGCTGGCCGCAGGCGGCGTCGATATCGTCGCCCCGTGTACGGCGCACGGTCGTGCGCAGGCCCTTGCTGTGCAG
>Ga0206123_10002228_pt1 | contig 17150 bp, 19 predicted proteins | sample Helgoland_Spring_2_FD_160086 | JGI IMG/M metagenome (GOLD analysis project Ga0206123, IMG submission 160086) | Pelagic subsurface seawater microbial communities from Kabeltonne, Helgoland, North Sea - Helgoland_Spring_Bloom_20160316_1 | ecosystem: Environmental > Aquatic > Marine > Epipelagic ...
AAACTGTTTGGCCATTGCGGCTGCAACAATATCATCGCTGAAGGCTTTTGCTTCGGGTGTTCCATGTTCTGGGAATAATGGCTCAGCAGGAACAGCAATTGGACTATCAAATACAGGCGGAATGTTGTCTGCTATAACCTGTGCTCGTGCTTCTTCGTAGGTTAGATCTTGTTCAGGATCAGGCAATACAATATGTTCTACATGTACTTTTACCCTTGCAGGGTTTTGATTATCTGATTGATCCTGTTCTCCAGTTTCTTCAATCTCTGGTCCAGGTTGGTCAGTTGCTGCATCTGGTGATTCTTCTGTTTGCTGTTCGCCTGACGGTGCTTCCTCAGTCGCCGCAGGCGGCAATACGCTCTCAGTTTTCGTGTTATCAACAATACTCTCCTTGTCTTTGCGGCGCCAGCCAAACGTTTCAGTAGCAGCAAGTAGCATCATAATAGCTAGTGGATCAAACACAGCAACAATCAGCACAATAACCCAACGCACTGCTTCTTCTAACAGATTTTGATCTGCGTTAGCACCGTATACCAATTCGGCTATATATTTAATCGGACCAACTTCGGCTTCTAACTGCCTAGTTTTTGCTTCTAGTGCAAACTTTTGCTCTACAAGTAGATCTAGAGCGGCATTGGTTGCTTTAATTTTTGCAGTTTCTTCTGTAATTATTGTTTCAACATCGCTGTCAACACCCACTGTTAAACTGTTGCGCAATTGGTTGATTAATTTTTGACTTTGTGCTACTTGTGCATCAGCACCTGCACGAATTTTTGCAATTTGATTGATTGCACTTTTAACAGCAGGAGACTCTTGGTTGCGAACTTCGTCAATGCGTTTTAGTACATCAAGTTTGCGTTCTTTAACTGCTTGTGAATCTACACCACGTGCAGCACTGATCAATCCTCTAAGCCTATCACGCTCTTTGTTGAGGTTCTTTTCATTGTCTTTGCGTAATTGTGTAATGGTTGCACTTAATTGGTCAATGCGTTTTTGGTTTTTGTCTTTCCATTCATTGGTTCTTTTGGCTGTGTCGCTGCCAAAGATGCCATCACTTTTAATGCCAATGGTTTGTTGAAACTTTTTAATTTCTTTGATTGATCCGCTTTTGCTCAACCGCTGTAGTGTATCAAGATCGACATTGATCTGATTGATTTGCTGTTGATAAGGAGCAACCTGTGCATCAATAGCGGCAGTGTCATTGCCTACGTTTGCTAGTGCAGTTTCATATTGTTTGGCATTGCTATCAAGGCGAGCAAGTTCTGCATCAAGTCCTTTTAACTGCTCAAGATATGGTTCAACTTTTGTAGTGTCACTGCTTCGAGCATTTTGAATAATTGAATTTTGTTCTGCAATAGCAGGCTTGATGCGCTCATATGCTTGATCAATACGCTGTTGTTCTGTGTCAATTTGTTTCTGTATGCTTGCATTATTGTTGCCTGTGCTTGCTTCCGCTTTGGCAATTTTTTGTTCACTGCGAACAATCCCAGCTTCAGCTCTAGCAATCTCACCTGCAATTCGTTCAACTTGAACAACGCTTTCGGTATTAGCACTGGTTTGTTCAATATGACTCTTAGATAGAAATCCAAAGATACCCATTGATGTGATAAACATCAAGACTGCAACTGCACTCACAAGGTAGGCTTTCATTATCCATCTAGCACGAAGCCAATGCTGGTGAAGCCAAACTGTTACTGTGAGTTTAGCAATCTCCAGTATGCCGCCCATTATGATAATTGGAATGGCAGCGGCCGCAAAGATTGCAACCAAGCCGAGAATACTGTAATAGGCGGCGATGCCCGACAGGCTAAGTGCCACAAATAATATCAATAATGCTAAGAACATAACGTATTTACTTATTTTGCTGTTGAACAGACTGTGTATATTTCAAGTCTATCCAGGTTTTAAATGCAGGGTCTGGCACCATAAACCATATCTTTACTGGTCTTAGGTGAAAATTAAACAGGTCTAGTTTCTTACGCACACCACGTTGGCCGCGCCAATCTTTGCCAAACCAAGTCTTGGCTTCGCGAATAATTTCGTACCATTGCGCACGACTATGAACTTCGAACCAAATTTTATACATTCAGTTCCTCATTGATATATCGCTGTAGTTCATGATCGCCTACATTGTCTGGCACTTCATTTTTGTAAAATAATCTGTAACTGTCGCTACCGTACTTGCCGATGCCATGCAGTTGTGTGGCATCTTCGCCGTCCCAGTCGTTAAACTGTTCACTCATACGATACAGCCTTTCTGCTCGTACTTTACGCATACCTAGCGGAGCAATTACTTCTTCAATCTCGTTGCGTGTGGCATGTAATAACGCTTCTGGACAATTCCATTTAGCAAAGAACTTAGGCAGTACTGCTTTGACTTGTTTACGTCCTGTAAGATTTAAACACATCACACCTACCATGTGTTGCCATACGCTATCAACCTGTTGTTGCACCATAAGATCATCTCTCATAGTTTTTCTCCTGGTTCAAAGCCTCTGAAACGTTCAAAACGTGGAAAGCGCAAACTGTATGTGCCGTCTTGATTTTGTGTTACAACGTCTGCTTTAATCTCTACAATGTGCCCTACTAGTTCGTCCTTGCGAGTCCAAAAACTATCACGATCGCTATCAGACAAACCGCTTCCAACATTAACCCGTATAGCACGACCATCATCAGTGCCTTCGCATACCAACGCTCCAAGACGCCCTTGGTTTCTTCCGGTTCCTTCTTCAAGATCAACTACCTCCAAATCTACTGTAATAACTGGCTTCCATTTCATCCAGAATGTGCTACGCTTGCATTCATATGGTGCATCCAAGCGTTTGATCATGATGCCTTCAAAACCTTCAAGCACACACTTTTCAGCATACTCTGTCATGGTTTTGTGTCCTGCTTCATTTGATAGATCAACATCAAATCCATCTACCAGGTGTATGTTCGGCAATCCATGCATTGATACCAGTGTAGATAGTGCCAACAAGCGATTGTGTTGATTTCTGTTACAGTGTCCTTCTCTGAACTCTGCTAAGTTCATAATATCAAATACATGAAAATCACTGTCAGTGGCAACATGATCTTTTTTGGTTGCGCCCTTCATCAGTTCTTGAAAACTGGTACCAACAATTTCACCATCCAACACCAAGTCATACTGCAAGCTATGCTTTTGTGCAAGTGCGCGAATCTGCTCAGCAATGTGAGGAAAGTTAGAGAACTCTTTGCCGTTGCGGCTATACAACATCACAGTGCCATTGCGATATGCAATAGCAATAGTTCTTACTCCGTCCAGTTTGGGCTCAAGTCTGCATACACCAGTCATCTTTTTAGGATGGCCTTTACTGTCTGTGGCTAGCTGAACTTCAAATACAGGAATCTTCCATTCACTGTTGCCCAGTATTTTGTTAAGTGTTTTTGCAGTAATACCACAGCGTAAATCTTTAATAAGCACACGACGTGCCAGCATGTTCCACTGCTCGCTGTCAAAGCGTTCGCTGATAATTTTAATAGTGTCGCGGGCTTTGTGTCCAGTAAGTGTGCGTGTACGCAAACTTTCACACAATCCCCAAAACTGCACCCAAGGATTTTCTCTGTGTTCAAGTCCTTCGGTTTCAGGAACCTGTTTTACGTTGTAGGTAAAGTATGGATTGTATGCAAGATAACAGTTGTAAAGAAAGCATTCAGCACTGGCACTGCCTAGTCTAGCCGCTACCAGAGCTTTTTCAATTACACCTTCTTTGTGTAGTCGACTGTTATCTGCTTCAAGATCGCGTACCCAATCACTGGCCACCTGTAATCCGTTGTACTTTGCATCGGCTTCTTTGTCGAACTTGATCATGGTGCACCTGAGGGTTGTTGTAAAAACAAATCATACTATTATAATACTATAACTCTGACTAGAAGTCAACCATTATCTCACAATGATTGCGTCTGCCTCGGCGACAGTATATGTGCTACTTGTAATTTGACCAGGATTGCTAGGCAGTGTAGTAGGAATTGGAGCATCTTGCTGTATGTTAGCAGTTCCAAGTTTGTCAATGTTTCTTGCTTCACGCATTGCACCAACACTTGCTTGTCCACCGGTACTGCTGAAGTTCATTACACGTTCTAATAGTTCGCTTGCTCCGCCGGCAGTTGTATCAAGTGCATACGCAGGCAAGTTACTTGCAAGTTGTATGGCACTATTGTCTTGTGTTTGCACCACAGTTAGATCTAAATCCATCTTAGTTCTGATTAGTTTTTCTCTTGCCTGTTGTTCTTGCATTCGTTTGAAGTTGCGCTGTATAATTTGTGCTCCAGGATTGTCATTGAAGAAATTGGTCATTAATGTTTTAGCGGCAGCAATTATCCCGTTCCAAGCAGCTTCCTGTGTTGCATACGTTCCTGCACCATACACACCGGCAGGTATAATATAGTCTGTAGAAGGTGCAATCGGGTCATAAGCACCATCAATGAAGTAATCCATTACGATGTAGATGCCTGTACTAGCACTACTTGAACCACTGTCTTGTGTGAAAACATTCATTGCGCCTGATGCAATAAGTTTTTCCATTTCAATTTTGTTTTGTTGTAGTGGCGCGGCACTGTTGTATCCAGCAGCATAACCAATTACATCACTGATGGTATAAGTGCCATCTGGTCCAGTTGCAAGGTCAATACCACTTTCTGTTTTATATTGGGTAGTCCAGAACGTTACTACATCATCAGGTACAAGTTGTGTTTGGTTTTGTATTAAGTCTAAATCTTTAAATGTTTCTGCCGTTGTACTTGCAGTAGATAGTAACTTTGAAGTACTTCCATCAATGCCTTTTACCTGTCCAAGACTTCGTGCCAGAGCGCCATTTGCTGCTGCTAGGTCAGCTGGCAATGCTCCTGCTAGATTTTCACCAAGACTGTTAAATTCGTCATTGACACTGCCACTTGCAGTGTATATTGCTCTATTACTAACAGAACTAGTTCTCAATGGTGCAGTAAGAGTTGAGAAACTGGTTGGAAACAGTTTTTGTGGATTCATTAGATCACTACCAGAAGTAATGGCTACTTGTGTATTTTTTAATATTCCTTTTACATCGCCTAATTCTGCGGTGCTTAATGTAGAGAAGCCATCGTAGATTTGACTTTGTATATTGTTTGGTAAGGCCGGACCTAGATCTGCAATTGCATTAAGGTCAATGCCAAGGCTACCCGTGGTTAGTCCACTTGTGCCACTGCTAATGGCATTGTTAACTGTGCTGAGGCTGGGACCAATTGAGCTAGCAATTCTTGGATCAATTGAAATGTTTGCAAGTTTATCATACATTGGACCTAGGTTGCCAGCAACTTTCATATTTTGCAATAGTTGCCCTGGCGAACCAAGATTGCTTATACTGTCAAAGTTAAGAGTTGATCCGAGACTGCCAAGATCGGCACCAAAGCTAGGCAACGCATTTGTTATGCCAGTTAGGTTGCCACTCATTACACTATCCATACCTGGAAATGTTCCGCCCGCAAATGCACTAGCACTGTTAGTTGCGGCTGATATCATGCCATTGGCACTGCCTACAAATCCTTCAGCACTGCTAAACACAGTGCCAAACTTTTTTGCGTCGCCTAGTATGTTACCACCACTCAAACTGCCGCCCATTACGCTTGCAGCTTCTGATAAGCCAGTTGGCAGAACGTTGCTAAGACCAGCAGGAAGACCCATGGCACCTAGTGCATCACCCGAAAACACATCAAAGCCTGCACTGAAGACACCATCGCCTAAACCGCTTGCCATATTTGTAAATGTGCTTTGAAAACTTGTAGGAAGTGAGCCTATCTTGCCCAATGTGCTAGTAAGTGCGCCGCTTGAACTAAGCCCTTGAAAGGCAGATTGTGCGCCAGTAAAACTGGCCATGCTTACACTGCCTGTTAGTCCGGTTACACTGTCTGTAATACTATTTGGAATTCCACTTATAGAAGCCAGTGGGTTTCCGCCAATTCCTCCAAGCATGCCTGCACCGGCAGTTAATACCGTTGCTGTAAGTGCGCCACCGCAAGACATTGTTAAAACGCCGGAATCAGTACGTCAAAACTACCAGTGGCTCGTGAATGTCCACAAGTGTCTGGTGATCCAACATAGTTGATTGGTCTGCCTGCAGCAAGAACACTCATTGATCCAAGTGTGGTACTTGCGGCACAATGAATGCTGCAACCTGGTGCACCGCAACACGGATGAGGTGTAACAGATGTTCCTGTTAAACAAGCAGGTCGTCCATTGATGAGCACACTGGTTGCACCAGCACCTACTGCAGCACCACCTGCTGAGTTTACATCACCTATTCTTACGGCTCCTGGCATGTTTATCCTTTTAATATTCCTTTTGGTGCAGTAACAATTCCAGTGCTTGCTTGTATATAACTTGCAATAACATCTTTGTTTGTTTCCACATACATTGTTATGTTGTTTGTATTTATGGTAACATCTTTTGTCTCATCTGCACTCATCAATGCAGGCAATAATTGCACACCTTGTTGAGTAGGAATTAAGGAAAACGGATTGGATATTACTGTTGAAATTAAATCAGTGCTTACAACTTTGGCAATAATTTCACTGCTGTCGCTCAGTCTGAATGAATAGATTTTGTTTTGTTCTAGTGTCATGCTAATAGTTACCTACTGTTAGGAGTGGGGTTAAAAAGAGTAGCCGGTGCCGTTAAAGCCTGTTTCGTCAATGTATGTTACCAATTGATCGTATCCGCCAATCACTCGAGTGCCAATAACAATCTGCGGCACAGTTCTTGCATTGGGTGCAACTTCCAACAGTTGCTCTCGAGTAACATCTACACCGACTTTTTTTGCTTCAAATTGAACATTCAGTTTGGTCAGTAGATGCTTGGCTTTTTCACAATAAGGACAACTGTCTTTGGTGTATACTGTAACGTCCATCACAGACTGAATCCTTTGAATGTTTCTGCATCTACATCTTGTTTGGTTCCGCCAACTACATATGACGAGATTTCTGTTTCCTGCGGAGCAACTTGTACATCGCCGCCAGCAATCCATTTTTGTGTCCACGGAAGAGGATTTGATCCACCTTTGTAACTGCTAGGCAGTCCAACGGCTGTCATACGCTTGTTTGCAATCCACTCAACATATTCTTTAAGCAGTTGTGCATTAAGTCCAATCATTGATCCATCCTTAAACAGATAGTCTGCCCACTGCTTTTCTTGCTCAACAGCATCTTCAAACATTTTAATCAGGTCAGCTTCACACTCTTTTGCAATTTTTGCATAATCTGGATCATCGCTTGGCAACAGTTTCATAAGTTGCTGTGTGCTTGCTAGGTGTACATTTTCGTCACGAGCAATAAACTTGATGATTTTGGCATTGCCTTCCATCTTTTTAAGTTCAGCAAATGCCCAACTGCAAGCGAAACTTACATAAAAACGAATACCTTCAAGCACGTTTACACTTGCCAAGCACATCCACAGTTTTTTCTTTAGTTCATACAAATCAACTTCAACGGTTTTGCCATTTACTTTGTGCTTGCCTTCGCCTAGTAACTTGTACCATGAACTGTATTCGATGAGGTCATCATAGTATGCAGTAATATCGTCTCCGCATTCGTTGATCTCTTTGATGTCCATCATGGTATCAAAAATCTTGCTTGGATCGCTGTACACATTGCGAATGATGTGCGTATAGCTTCTTGAGTGAATAGTCTCTGAAAATGTCCAAGTGATAATCCAGTTTTCTAGCTCGGGCAAGCTCACAATAGGACCAAAGCTCTCTACTGGCGCACGACCTTGCACACTATCCAACAAGATCTGTCTCTTAAGGTTGCTCGTAAAGATATGCTTTTCGTTGTCAGTGAGTTCTTTGAAGTCTTTGGCATCACGTAGCACGTCGACCTCTTCAGGGCGCCAGAAGAATCCCAACTGTTTGTCAGTTAGTTTGTCAAACTGACGATACTTTAGCGTATCGTAACGCTGTAACCCAACCCCACCTTTGGGATCAAGGAATGCCAAACTTTCTGTATGGTCTCTTCTAGTTGAATTTAGTACGCTCATTTTATTTTCCTTATATTGTGCAGCTATCGCAGGCTTCTTCTTGGTCATATGGAAGTTCAATTAACACGCTTTCGGCGGCGTTCATTTTATCAATATCAATTTCGCCCGACCCATCATATGTGTTAAAGTAGTAAAGTTGTTTGTGTCCATATTTATAACACAACAATAAATGTTGTAACATGGTACTCATTGGAATCTTCTCATCTTCGTAGTGTTGCGGATTGTAACTGGTGTTTACACTGATGCCTTGGTCAATGTACTTTTGTAAAATTGCAGTAATTTTCAAGTAACCTTCCGGTGACTTCTGATCCCAAAGCAATTCATACTTGTTTTTCAGTCTTGGGTAGCCCGGAACAACCTGCTTTAGCACACCGTCTTTGCTCTGCTTGATACTAACATATGCTCTTGGTGGCTCAATGCCATTTGTGCTGTTAGATATCTGTGCTGAAGTTTCAGCAGGCATAAGTGCCATCAATGTTGAGTTACGAATACCGGTGTTCTTGAGTTGTTCGCGCAGTCCTTGCCAATCAACGCAATCCTTATGTGCCACAAGTTCGTCAACTTCTTTCTTGTAGGTGTCAACTGGCAACACACCATCGCCATACTTGGTTTCGTGATTCTTTGGACATGCACCTTGTTCGGCTGCAAGATCTGCTGAAGCCTTGATCAAGTAGTAACTCCAATGCTGTGCCCAGGTATCAACCAACGGCAATGCTGCTGGATCACTGTAGCTAACATCATTTTTAGCCAACCAAAACGCAAAGTTAATAATGCCAACACCTAGTGGACGTCTGTTTTCAGTTGCCATTTGTGCTGCAATAATTGGATAGTTCTGATATGTTAACAGTGCATCAAGTCCACGAACTGCTAGTGTGCAGGCCTTTTCCATGTCTTCTGGTGACTTAAACACACCCCAATTGATTGCGCTCAGTGTACATAGTGCAATTTCACCATTTGGATCATTCACATCATTCAATGGCTTAGTCGGTAGATCAATTTCACAACATAGGTTGCTTTGTTTAATTGGAGCAACTTCAGTTTTAAAACTGCTATGACTGTTTGCATGATCTACGTTTTGTAGATAGATACGTCCTGTGTCTTTGCGCTCTTGCATAAAGGCACCAAATAGTTCTTGTGCGTTTATTGTTTTCTTGCGTAGACGTGTGTTGCGCTCTGCTGTTTCGTACAAGCGTTTGAACTCGTCTTGATCAGCAAAGAAAGCATCATACAATCCTGGTACATCATGCGGTGAGAACAGTGTGATGTTGCCGCCTGTCATAAGACGCTCATACATCAGTTTGTTAAACTGCACGCCGTAATCCATATGACGCACACGATTATCTTCAGTGCCTTTGTTATTCTTCAGCACCAAGAGATCTTCAACCTCTAGATGCCATACTGGATAGTACAGTGTTGCGGCCCCGTTTCGCACACCGCCTTGGCTACATGAACGTGTTGCTGCTTGGAACATTTTGAAGAAAGGAATAACACCTGTGTGATATGCATCACCATTTCTAATAGGAGAGCCCAATGCTCTGATACGTCCGCCGTTGATGCCAATGCCAGCCTTTTGTGACACATACTTTACAATCGAACTTGATGTAGCATTGATTGAATCAAGACTGTCGTCAGTTTCAATAAGCACACAACTGCTAAACTGGCGCTGTGGCGTGCGCACACCTGCCATCACAGGGGTTGGAAGACTTACTTGGTGTGTACTGATGACATCATAGTAATCTTTGACATATTGCAGTCTTGTTTCGCGCGGGTAGTCTTGGAACAGTGTAGCAGCAATCAGCATGTAGGTCATTTGTGGTGTTTCGTACAACTGCTTGGTGACACGATTTTGAACAAGATACTTGCCGCGGAACTGTTCCATTGCAGCATAAGTTAAATCTTCATCACGATCATGTTTAATCCAATTATTGATTGTATTCCATTCTGTTTCAGTGTACTCACTGAGCAGTTCTGCATCGTAGAAGCCGGCTTCTACGTTGTGCTTAACTAGGTCATATACATGCCATGGCCCAAAGTCACCGTAAACCATTTTACGAATATGATATGATATCAAACGTCCAGCAACATACTGGTAATTAGGAGTTTCTTCGGAAATTAAATCAGCAGCACTTTTAATAAGTGTTTCCTGGATGTCACTGGTACTGATACCCTGGTAAAATTGAATATGGCTTTTGATTTCCACTTGACTAGCACTAACGCCTGATATACCTTGTGTGGCCCAAAAAACTACCTTGTGCAGTTTTTCAATGTCTAGCGGCTCTTTGCTACCATCGCGTTTAGTTACTAGTATTTCCATGATGTGTATCCCTATCGAATTTTGTTTTTGAACATGGCAGAATCCATGCTACGAGCAATTTTTAAACTGTTTGTTGAATTGATATTTAACACTTGGCCAACATCCCAATTCAATATATATTTCCCTTGGTTCAACGAAACTATATACTGGTTTTCTTGTGTTTCTTCAATACACAAGCTATTGATATCTGGACGATCCAGCATTAGTATAGTATAACTGATACCGAGACATTTTGCAAGATCACAATAGTTGTCTTCGGCAATTAAATCCCAAGGATCGGGCCAATCTTCTACCAAATCCCAATGCAAATAGTGCAACAACAATGGTGCATGTTGCCACCAAGAGTGTATTATGTTTATCACTGTATCGAGGTCAGGTTCAGATTTACATTGGTTTCGTAAATCAGCCCAGGCGATAAGTCTAGTCTGTGAATGGCTTTGCCACATGTGAGTTTAGATGCCTAAATGTTCGAGTGAATATTTAAATGTGCCTGCGGCAGTTGATGTATATTGTACGCTTATGGTGCTTCCGCTTTGTACAACGCTGAGCACAATTGCGCTTGGGTTGTCTTCGCTATAGTCATCGACATATGCCAGTGTACCTGCACTGTCGTCGCTGTCTTGTGCAACCACTCTCAGTGTTCCAAAACGTATGATGTTTGTAACTGGATCTTTAAATTGGTAGATACAGTTAAATCCTGTTGCACTTGCTGTATTCACAGTAAAGATTGTTGTTGCTGAACCTTGCACAGTCAAACTTGCACTTACTCCAGCAAGTCTGTGATATGTGCCAAACTCAATCTCTTCACCATTGATCAGTGCATAGCATGCCTTGTTATTGAGATCAATGCGCGGCTGGACTAGATTGTCAGCATCACTGCGTTCAAACATGTCACCAATGCTAACATTGTTATCGCCTGATATATCAATTATGGCTGCGGCTGCATTACCTGCGCCCAAGAAGTCGTTTGCTACGTTTAAGAAAATGTTGTATGCACTAACATTGTATGCCACTGCACCAATGATAATACCTTGCTTGGCAACTGCGTCAAACAGGTTCTGTACAATACGAACACCTTCTGGACCGCCATTAACTGGTGTTCCATCGCCAAGCAGAATAGCCTGATACAGTGTGTTAAACTGTGAGTTTTGTACTGTTACACCTTGAATATTTTCGTCGGTGTTAATACCATAAGTTAGTTGACTGAACTTACAATTGTTAAATTCAATCTGTTTAGTTGTATAAGCAACTGTGCTGTCAAATCGCACACCAGCAAGATCAGCGCCTGCACTGGTAAGACTGCTTTGCAGTAGAGGACCTTCAAAGTTTACATTGTTAAACGAAACTTGTTCTGCACGATCAACTAGCACAAGATCAATATCTTCAACTGACGTAAAGGTCATGCCTGAGATTACAATTGCTTGTGGTGGTGTTGCACTATTGGTTCCAATGTTTACACCAGTTTGTTGTAGACTGTCAGCAGTACGCATCACATACGCACCAAACGAGCTGTCGCTAGCAACATCCATTTCAATGATTGCACTGTTAGGGCCATCGCCCCATAGCTGTGCAAATGGAGGAACAGCAATTGACTGTGTTACTCTGTATGTGCCTGCTGGAAAATAAAGACTGCGTCTAATGGTTGTGTTTGTTTGACGGCAAAACAATTGGAACAATGCTCTGTTAATAGCATCAGTGTCATCAGTGACGCCATCTCCTGTTGCACCAAAGTCTAGTACACTGGCGAAGTTGTCCAGTTTTGCTTGTAGTGTTTGTGTTACTGGTGAACCTGATGTAGCTCCAGTTTGCACTGTGTATCCAGCATGCTCGCCTTTATAAGTATAGCTAGTCGCAAGGCTCAAGATATCGCTGTACTGTGTTAGTACTTCTGTGTTACCTACTGCTGGTGCGCCATCTGCGAGCGTACCGTTACCAATGTAAAGTTTACGCTGATCGATTACCCAGCCGAACTCTGCGCCTGCAAGCTGAGGTAGGTTCTCACTGAGGCCTTTACGGTTGGTAATACGGGATACTTGAACTATTGCCATCTTTTATCTAAACTCCGGAATCTAAGTGTATTTAGCTATCAAGATACTATAGTTCAAGGTTATTTGCAACAAAGTCATATAGTATTTTGTGCCCTTCTCTGTTAGGATGTTTGCCATCTGGATAAAAATATTCTGGATTGTTTTGCCACACATCTCGACGGGCTATTCCGTTAGCAACATCATCTAACACACTATTCATCTCTTGAACTGATGCTTGTTTTTTAATAAGTGCAATATCCGTTTTGTTGGTGCTGTCAAAACATGAATGAACCGGAGTATCTGTCTGGTGAGTATTGTTTATAATAAGATTTGTAACACTTTGACAAAGTATCGAGACACCAGGATATTCTTCACTGAATTTACTCATCCACATTGTGTCTGATACGCCGCCTATCACACACACAGGGACCTGATACTTTTGGCTGATTTCTGAGAGTCTGGAATAATATCTACTCATGTTTATATTTTGTGCTGCAATAAATCTATCAGAATCGTCAATATCCATAAACTGATCATACACTGGAGTATTGTGCGGCAGTGATGTAAATTCTTCAGATATCCATTCTGCATTTTCTATACTGCCATCTCTGGTCCATTCAGTTTGGAATACAATAATGGCTGATGGTGTTAGATGTTGGTTGGCTTCCATGAAATGTTTAAGGCGCTGGCAAATCATTCTATTGCTTACGCCGCCTTCTGATAGATTGACTACATCCACACCATTTTCTACAAAATATTGTGCAAGCCCGTTATGAGATATTGTGTATTGATCTGGGTTTGCCCAGTCCCATTCTCCAACTCCCCAACTGTCTCCGGTTATTAAGATTTTTTTCATTGCGTGTAATACGCCTCGACTCTCTTCCACCATTGCTGGCGCCAGTGTTCAAAGTCGTCACCTTCTATTACAAACTCTTGGTACACAGGATCGTTTTTGAGATGGCCCATTTCGTCCACATCAGGCTTAACACACATCAAGACCACACCTTTGTTTATCGTGGTGCCATACACTTCATTGTGTGCTTCTGCATATGCACACATTTGCAACTTGTAGTCTTCAATCCACTCTTCTTTTTTGGGCTTGTTGGTTTGCTTGAAGTCCATGATTGCATGTTCACCATTGTGTACTCCAACTAGATCCGTTGTGCCAGCATATATGCCTGGAAAGTACATGGGAACTTCAACACCCCATACTTCGTCAACATTGCACATGCCTTCACGTATCACAGTTTCAGCCATTGCGTGGGATTGCCAACTAAACGGATTGTTACCACGCTCTTTGATAACACCATCAACACAATAGTTTTCCAAATAGGTGTGCATTCTTGTACCACGGTTGGCTGCTTCTGTGGTGATTGCTTGTGCTTTTTGCTCTCCCACTCGTCGTCGCCAGTTTGCAAGAGCTTCCATTTTCTCTTTGCTTTTGGTCTTGTCAAGTATAGTGGTAACACTGGGCACAGGTTGACCAGTAGGAGTTTTATAATGTCGTTTACCGTCAATATTGGTCCGCGACATAGATTTATATTTGAATTTTTCTATTAACATACAACTATTATACAGGATCTATAATAAAAGTCAAGTATTTTATGTAAGTTCGTTAGCCGAATTTGCCATGCCAGCTACTGTGTCTTGTGCTTGGTCAACAGTCATAGTATCAGCATCGCTTGCGTCTTGCCCAGCACCATTTAGTATGATTTCGTCATCCGTTACATTGACAATGATATTCTTGAGTGGATCTTCAGTAGCCAGTGTACGCAGTTGTGTGTCAGTAATGTTAACACCCATGTTGTGTGCCATGCTGAGAAATGCATTAATAGGCACTGACTTGCTGCTGTCAGCGTCGTCAGTGCGGCCTAGCAGATATTCTGCGAGTGCTGTAAGCTGTTGAGCAGACGGTTTGTCCGATCTTTCAGTAAACTCGCGAATCTGCATTTATCTGCGAGCTCTACCTAGGCTGTTTGATGCTGGCTCTTCGATATCAACATCAACTTCGACATCGTCGACTGCATCAACTGCATCAATTGGATCATCCGCCATTGGGTCAGCTGGAGTAGCAACTTCTTCAGCACCTGGGACAACAGGCTCTTGTCCTGTTAGTGTGCCTTGTGCAGTTTCCATGCCAACTTTGGCAGCTTGTATTGCATCAACTAGGCTAGCAAGTGCTCCACTAGCAGCATTGTTGAAAGCCTGCGATTCATTTGTGCCAACTGTACTTGAAATGCTTGCACTCAACGCAGGAAGGTCCTTAAACTGCATAGCAGTTACGTCTTCCAGCATGTCTTGGATTCTATCAACCATGTCTTGTGCAGCAAGTACGACCTGAGCCTGCTGTACTTCATTTTCAGTTAGATATGCACCGTTCATTTTTAGTTTTACATTTTCATTGCGTAGCTTGTTTAGGATTGAACCAGCGACTCGTTCGCCTGCGGCTTTTGATCCATATTTCTTAGCAGCACCTTTGGCAATCTTTTTAAAGTTTTTACCCGGCTTGCCAATGTCTTTGCCAGCGGCAGCTTTCTTTGCTGAATAATCGCCTTCGCCAAGATCAATATCACCTTTGTCAACTGCCATTTTAAACTGTGCAGCCGCTTGTGGGTTATTTGCAGTCCCGATAGTTTCGCCATCAGCTGTGATTTTCATTGCGCCAGTTTGTGGCTCAAGTTTCACATCAGCTTCGCGCATGGCAAGTCTTGCAGTAAGACCTCTTTCCATAACCAGCAGTTTTACAAAACCAGGATCGCGCTCACTGTTGTGTGTGCGATGCTCACTGATTAAACTGCGAACTTTTGTTAGCATGCTTTTTGCTGCCGAAGAAGCTATGTTTTCAAAGTCAATACTTTTACTAAAATAGCTCTCTAAAACTTTCTGCGACTGTTTAGTCTGCGGTGATTCTAGGTCGAATAGTTTCATTATCAAATCCTTTTTGCTGACAGTATTTAGCAACACTTAAACATTTATCAATTTGTTTTTTCAGTGACTGATGCTGATCTTTTGCAATATCCAGTCGATCGAGGGTGATCTCTCGTTGCATTTGTGTGATCTTTCTGCTGTTAATATAGTGACGATAGTGCATCATTTCACTTTGCTTGCGAGTTAATTGTCCTTCAAGAAAGATCAAATTGTTTGCATCAACTCTTTTTTGATATTTGTCAAATATACACCAAGCAAGTGCAAGACGGCAACTGTTGAAAGTAACTGCTAGTGTATCATATCTATAGATTTCATAATCTTGATCGTCTGTCTTGACTATTTCATAGTCAGCAAACGCCATGATGCTGTCACCTTCCCTAAAAATAGCGTTGGGATTGGTAGTTAGTATATTGTCAGCAATTTGTTGTAGTAATCGTGAGGCTTTTTTTGTTAACCGACCACGTATGTTATTATTAACCATCCAACTACTCCTAAAAGAGATGCAATTATTCCAGTGCCCCAGCCGATTAGCTGGTCATTTCTGCGTTGTGCCATTTTTTCGACCATAACATGCACTTGGTTAATTAGCATTTCTAAATGGTCAACTTTGGAATCCAAAGTTTCAATGTTTTTGGCCATTGCTTTATATCGCTCAGCGCATAAGTCAACGTGCGCTTCTAAACTCTTTTTTTCAATTGGTGTGGTATCAGCCATTCTGTTCTCTACATAAATTTGTTAATATTATTTACCAAAAATTTAAATATCTTGGCTAGTGTCTTGTATTTCTTGTATTAACTTAAAATACACATTGGCTTTATCGCCAGTTGACAGTAAATATGGCATCAAAAACCCTTCTTGATAGGTTTCACTCAGACCAACAATCATTGGTACACCATGTACATCTTGTTTCAATAAACCTAAGGGATCGTTTCCGTCATCAAAGATGCCAGGATGTTCAATACAAAAGGAAAACTGCCACACGTTGATATTGTCTTTGCTAAAACAGTTTGGCTCTGTTACTTCAATAGTTTGTGTTTTTAAACTGATGCACTGAAGGATAGTTTCCCAGTTGCGTTGTTGGTTACGACTGTAGTTCCAATCATCTAGCGTTTTAATTTTTTTTCCTACATTGTTTGTCACAGGCGTTGATAATTTTCTGTAACTCTTTGTGCCAGTTGGAGTGCAATCAAACAGTGTTACTACATCAATCAGTTGCATGCTTCAATCTCCAATATACCATTAGTTGGTCCAGCATTTCTTTTAACGCTGTATCATGTTCGCTTGCTGCAACAATTTCACTCATGTGCGCTGCGACACTGTGCGGTTCTGGCGCTTTGCTTACCAGTTCCCTATGATGTGTACCAAAACGTCTGCGATAAACAGTTTGCCCCTTGTCTGGACTTTCGTATATCCATTTAGTCTTTACCATACTATTACTTAGTCACAAAAAAACCCCAGTTGCAATAACTAGGGTTTTAATAAATTATTCAGTAACTAAAATTAGTTAGTGAATGTAGCTGTAGCAGAAGTTGTTCCGCCTGTAGCTGTGTCAAGTGTAGCTGTTGTCCAAGCTTCTGTTGGGTAAACAGCAATAGCCAGTGTGTCTGTACCTGTATCAGTGAATTCCATGATAGCAATAGTAGCTTTGCCTTGGATTGCATCGATAGCTGTCTTAGCAACAGTACCGTCTGTAGCAACAGTAGCTAGTGCGATTGTGAAAAAGTCTAACTTAGGACCAGCTGGGTTAACTGTAGCAGCTGATGTTGGAAGGTTGATTGCACCTGAAGTGTATGATGCTGTATCAAGGTGTAGGACTGGTTTAAAGTCACCGTGTGTTCTTGTAAATGAAGCCATT
>Ga0206123_10002229_pt1 | contig 17150 bp, 17 predicted proteins | sample Helgoland_Spring_2_FD_160086 | JGI IMG/M metagenome (GOLD analysis project Ga0206123, IMG submission 160086) | Pelagic subsurface seawater microbial communities from Kabeltonne, Helgoland, North Sea - Helgoland_Spring_Bloom_20160316_1 | ecosystem: Environmental > Aquatic > Marine > Epipelagic ...
ACTTAATTTTGTATTTGTAGTGTCAAAAGGAATTATTACTTCATCTGTTTCTCCATCTCTTAAACTATAATAGCTTGTTGATGGTAAATATTGAGTGTCTATATAATTTGATGTTGTTGTAAATGTTCTGTCTGGGTATCTTTTTCTTGTAGTTAATCTAAAACGTTGTTTTGATTTTCTTTGATATTCTTCTTTATTATTATATAATGTTAAAAATATATCTCCACTAGTTAAAGTAGTACCACTATGAGAATAAGACGAATCATCCCATTTAAATGTTAGTTTAGGTGGGTAAATTGTATGTGTGTCAGTAGAAAAATAAGCCATTTCACCAAAACTACTTGATGTGTTTTCTTCTACTGTTTCTGGTTGTTTTATAATAAAACCGTTATTAAATATACCCGTTGGGTATGTTTGACCTCCAAATAAACTTGCTGAATGTTTTAATACTATTGAAGTTACATCTAAATTTACATCTAAATCATCCCCATTTAAAAATTGTTGAGTTGAATAAAAACCACTACCTGTATACCATTCTCCTCCTCCTTCTGTAACTCCACTAGCTATTAAAGATCCTGAAGTTCCTGCTGCAAAAGGGGTTGTTGTAGTACTTGTTGCTCCTTGTACTGAAAAATTACCTACTGAGGATGTAAATACTGATTGATTATTTCCGCTTATAGAACTGGTTGTTATTGTTACATTAATTCCCTTAGAAGAACCGGATAATAATAAAGTAGATGCAGGTGTAGCACTACTCGTGTTATATGATGCAATTATATTAGTTAATGAAGAAGATGCGTTTATTATTGATGCTAAATTTGTTCCAAAAAGATCAGTAGATGAACTTATTTGTACAAAAAATTCTGAATCATTATTATCAAATAAAGAAGCAGAAATAACAGGTACATAATCTATCCCGTTAATAGTTAATTCCATAGAAGAACCTGATGGTAGTTCATTTATGTTTATAGATGAAGAACCAAAAGTTAAGCCAGTTGTTATAACAGATCCTGTTAGCCATGTTGATTTTTCAATGTCGTTATTTCTATAAACCCAAGATGTTCCATTTGATGTAATAGGTACGTCTGTAAATCTTCCTGATCCTTCATTCCATGATCTAGACACTGCGTAAGCTTCTACATTTAGGGTTGTTGTTAAGTTTTTATGTTCAGCTGAATATAATTCTATAGAAGAAGTAAATGTAGAAGATCCGATTTTATTTTCAATTACGTCTTTTATTTCTTCATTATTGAATTTAATAAGAATTCTTGAAGGATAATATCGTTGGTCAGATGTTCCTCTTTCTTTTACAATTTCAAGAATCTCATCATGCCCTGCATTCATTTTTATTCTGTCAGGGTGACTGTATATTGTTGTGTCTTTTTCTGGGAAAATTGAATAATATGCCATATTAGTATGTTGTTACACGTCCTTTAATATCTAAATCTGGATATTTTACTTCAAATATACTAGGATCTAATGATGGGTATATTACACCACTTCTTGTAGCTCCTTCTAAATCATATTTGTATTGTGAATATCCTTTATCTTCACCCGCTAAATTAATAATGTCAAATTTTTGTACTGAAATTACTCCTTGTACGTTACTTATTAAATTCATTGCTTCACTAATTATAATAGGTTGGTTAATTTGCCATTTATCTACATTAAAATAGTCTTTTAATTCTGTTATACAGTCTAATAATACTTGTTGGTTATTGTATGATTTAAAAGTTGTAATTTCAAAATCTATTCCAACATTAATAGGAAATGCATTTTTAATATTTACTGCATCTGTTAGCATTCTATGTTGTTCTAAATAAGTTGCTAAATTATTTTTTGTAGCATTATTTAAAGTAGTTAATTGTTTATTGTTATTATATCCTAAAACATATAAGTTTAAAGCTAATGGATTAGGTATACGGTTTGGTTCTGTTGTTAGGGGTGTTATTTGGTCATCTTGTGTTATATAAGCTTTAGCTACTCTACCAAATTTAGAAGGCATAGAATAAGTTCTTACAATATAATCATTTTTAGTTACTGCCCTTTGTTGAGATGAAAAAGCAGCCATTGTATTCATTCTGATTTCTTCTGTAGTATCTCCTCCTCCCCCTCCTGTTGCTGCTTCAGGGTTAGTAGTTACTATTGATTCTCCTATAAAATTAGCTGTTCCTATTACTAAGTTAGGTTTTTGTGTTATATTTAGTAGCTCATTTTTGGTAATTGTGTTTGCACTTACATTTGCGCTTACCCCACCCCCCACTAAATAATTAACTGTTAAGGTTGTATTTGAAGGAGCTTCTCCATATGTTTCTGTGTATAAGAAGTTTGATGGATCAAAAGCTGTATTTATTTTACTTGAACCATCTTTAAGTCCTAATCCTATATTATCTGGATTGGGGATTATTTGTTCATCATCTTTATTAGATACTCCAGCTCCAAAAGATAGTTGTAGAGTTCCATCAGCTAGAAATCTAGAAATAAATCTTTTAGATACTTTTTTAAGTTTTAAAAGATAAGGGGTTTGATTATTATACTGACTTAATTCAGGATCGTTTGCTCCTATATTTTCTATATCCTCAAATAAAGTATCTTGGGCCATATAAGGTACTTCTGTCCATTTATTACCATCGGAATCTGTTATTGATTCTATTCCTATAATGTTATTATCTACTACATTTAAATTTAAGAATTTTTCAGATATTCCTATAGGAAAAGTTTGTGATTTAAGATTTGATTGAATTACTTTTGCTTTCTTTTTTAATAAATAATATTGTGGGTTATTGTTATTATCTAATTGATAAACATTAGTTTCCGTTGGATCGAAAGAAGAAGACACTTCAAAATCTATTCTGTCTTCTAATCTAAATACAGGACCTTCTGTCGACGCGAATAAAGATCCAGGATTAACTTTTAAAGCGTAATTAAAATCAGGTTTATAAGTATTATTAATTATTTTAGCAGGTAATAATTGGAATATATCTAAATTAGTTGTTGATGTTGTTGTTACTTTAGGTCTATACCCCATGGCATAAGCTAAGTGGTATAGATTTTCTTTTTCTTGTGCTAAAGCTAAAAATGTTTCTTGTAATTGGGTATCAGTATAAAATGATAGAACATCACCTACATATGCCGCCATTTCTAAAAACATCATACCTGGAGAACCCTCACTAAAATCATTGTAAGTATTAGGATAATATACTTTAGTAAATTCTACTAATTGTTGTTTAAAAGTATTAAAATCTTTATTTAAATACCTTACATCTTTATCTTGCGATTTATTTGATAATTTAGTATAAGCCATTATTGAAAGTTAAGTTGTATTGAATCTTCCTCGTTGTTTACTATAAATTTATAAGTTAATCTTATATATAATGTATGACTATCAGGAATTAATTGGATTATTAAATTTGTTATATCTACTTCAGGAACATAAAAAGCACATTGATCTTTTATTCTACCTTCTAGTTCGTCTTCTTTAATTTGGTTTTCAAATAAAAGTGTTTTTAACCCCACTCCAAAATTAGGTTCATAAACTCTTTCTCCGGGTTCTGTTAATAATACATTTATTAGATTACTTTTTACCTGTTCTTGAGTAGTAAATGAAGAATTAAAAACAGCATTTCCATTGAAAGGAAAGACAACTCCTACCGCTACATTATCATTTAAATCTAGCGGATTAATATTTATTTGTTGTCCTACATCCTGAGCCATTTATTATCTTCCTTTTTTCTTATTTATTGCTTTCATTAAACCACTATAATCTCTTGTAACAGCACTTGCTACTTCAGCAGGCATACCTGTTGTATCCATAGGTAAAGATCCCCCTGTTGAAAGTGGATCTGATAGACTTACAGGAGATTGGGCTGTTTGGGTGTTTGTGTCCCCCATAGCTGTTTCATTTAATAAATCATTTAATGCACTATTAGATGTGTATTGATGACTTGGTTGTTTAATAGGTTTTTTACCCATTATTTTTTCTCTTAAAGAGGTTTTTGTTTCTTCTGGAACTTCTACCATTCTTTCGGTGTGTTCTACTATTGTTGGTTTTAATTCATCACGTAAATCTTCTTTAAGTGATTTAATTTCCCTGCGTAACGCATAATCGATTTCTTCTCTAACTACTTTTCTAATTAGATTTTCAAAAGTTTTTGCTTTCATGTTTTGTTTGTCTTTGTTAATAAATATAAGTTTTTTAAACTTTATAGCGTCTATATCCTACCATTTCAAATTTGGCATTAAATATTTTTTCTATAATTTCTTGATTTCCTGTTAATTGTAAGTTTGTTAATATAGAATCATAAACTTCTGCTAATGGGTCTGAATAGTCAAATGGGTCTTTTGATTCTAAATCTTCAAAAGGGTTTAATGATGATGTATTGTTATTACCATTATTATTATCATATCCAGGGTATTGCATACCACTTAAAAAATCTTCAGGTGTTTGGCCATTTACTATATTTTGTGTTTGTGATCCATCTCCCCCAGGATTTGAAACTGAACATTTGTTTAATAATAATAAAAATAAAGTTTCAAGCATTTGAATTAACATTTTTACTAAATTTAACAATGCTACAATTGCTGCTATTCCTTTTAATATTAAAGCTAATAATTTATTTGCTTTATCTCTAGGATAATTTAAAGCTTTCATAAATGATTTTGACAGTATCTTTAAAATTGATATTTTACCTTCTGCTAATGTTGCTGCTTTATCTGCTAATATTATAGGGCCAGAGGGTGCTGTGGCGGGTGGTGGGATCATTCCTACTCCTTTTATTAATATTTTAGCAACCATTACTACCTTTTGTAAAATACTTATTATAGCTGCTACAGTTGCTATTAGTGCTGCTATTTTTACTAGTATGGCTAATACTGATTCTATTAGTGCTTGTAGTTTTTGGAGTGCTTTTTGAGATTTTTCTAAAGCATTTTTAACTTTGTTGGCAAAATTTTTAATTTTTTTATAATCCTTTTCTGCTTTATTTATTGTTGATTTTGTACATAATTGACTAGTAAATTTATCTTTTAAAGTGTCAGGAGTAGGTAGTTTACTTTTGTACTTTAAAACAGATTTTTTCCCTTCATCTCTAAGTTTAGTTTTGACTTTTTCAAGAAGTCCTTGATTTTTAATTAATAATTTTTGAATTACTGCTTGCATATTATTTTATTTTCCATACATATCATCTGTAGGTAGTTTAACTCTATCACTTTTAAATAAAGGTATATTAGTTCGTATATTTGCTATTTGTGTTTTAGCTAATTCAAATACTGGTATCCCACTAGGTACATTAGGTCCTACAGGAGGAGCTACACAATAAGGGGGATAAGTATATTCTAAAGTAAATATCATCTCCTCTACCATTTCTAACATATCATTCATTATTCTTTCTAACTTATCTCCTAAAACAGCATGTTCAGCAGGTGCGTTTTTATCTCCTTCTAATCCTAAATGAATATTATTTGAATTTATTACAAAATTACCTTCATCTCCTGTGTCAAAATGAATGTGATTATTAGCGCTAAAAGCCATATGTTTATTAGAATACACTAATAAAGAATCACTTTTAGCATTAAATAATAATCTATCAGAATTTATTATTACTTGCTTACCTTCATATTCGTATGGTTGTTTTGGATTTTCCATTATACTAAGTTTTGTTTTGCTCTATCTATAGCCATATATTTAGTTGTTCCTCCCCCTCTTCTCTTATTGCCATAATGTGCTAAAATATTTTCTCTAGAAGTATACACATCTGTTTTCTTTCTTGTGTCTCCTTCTTTATAAGCTATATGTACCCAACTTCCTCCACTTTCTGGTTTTTCCCAAATTACTTGAGCATAAGCTGGAATATTATCAACAATAAAGTTTGTTATTTCTGCTGTAGTTACTCCTGGAACTTGAATATCTATAGCGCATCCTTGTGGGTGATGAGAGCTATCTGAAGATCCTAAAGAATCATTTAATTTTTTAGCTCTATATCCCGATGTTATTTTCATATTAGGATATTTAGCTATAATATAATCTCCTACATTTATCATAAGATTTTCTAAATTTCTAATTATATATTCTTCAGTCCATTGAGGTTTTTTCTTTGCATCTTGACCAGGGATGTTAGACCACCCTTTATTTTTAGCTGTGTTAGAATGTATAAGTTGAGATAATTTAAAATATTTTCCAATTAACATTTCAGTGTCTAAAACACCATTTTCTCTGTATGATGATGTTTGTGTTTCTCCTACTTCTATTAATACTTGACTGTCAGTAGCTGAAATGTCAGGTTGATAATCTATACCTATAGGAACACCTGTTATTGTTTCTGTTTCGAATATTTCAAAATCTTCCTCATCAAAATCTCCACTTTCAATTAATTCATCATATAATGATAATTCATCTTGTTCTTCTACCTTTTCAGGTGTAGGAGGAGGGGGTGCGTTATCTTCAGCTTCTATTGTTTCTTCTGGTGTTGGTTCTGAGCTTCCTGTAGGTGCGTTTGCTATTAATGCATCTGTTATATCATCTTCTGTTGTCGTTGGTTCTGGTTCTACATACTCTTCTATAACTGGAGAATCTAATGATGTTAAAGGATCTTCTACTACTGTTGGTTTAGCTCCCCATGATTGCCAATTTAAAGATGCAGGTACAAATTTATCTAATTTTTGAGTTGAAGTTAAATATATAGATGAGGGATCTCTATTTACATCTTCGGTAGTTGGTTCCCAACCTCTATCATCTAATTCGTCTGATTGACCATTACGGATTATTGTAATAGGATCTCCTGTATTTCCAGTAGATGACCAGTCGTTAGGACCTGGTGATGTTGATCCAAATCTTATTGAATTACCAAATCTACCTTCTAATATATGGTCTCCTTCAAAAGGTAATAGTGGTTTTGTGTTTAATTTTTCATCAAAATACTCACCTAAAGGTATTTCTGAATCTCCATCCTTTATTTGTCTTACTAATCCCCCTGATGATTTTAAATAATCATTTTTTGTTTTATCATTATTACTTGCTGGGTAAGTTCCATTATATGTGTCAGGATTAGGGAGTGCATTATGGTGTGGGTGGTTCCAAATATTAATATTATTAAGATAATATGTTTCTGATGTATCTTTTATTATATCTCTTCCTGTTGTACTAAATAATAATACTATTTCTCCTTTTAGAGGATAATATTTTTGATTTGAAAATAAAGGTCTAGCTAAGTTATTTGCTGATATTAATGTTTTTAAATCTCTTTTATATTCTATTTCTGGATCTTTAACTATTTCACTTACTTTAATATATAATATAGTCCCTAAAGCATCCCACCCTCCTATTTTTTCAATATTAGGAAAGTTCATATCTAAAACAACATCAACTACTTTTACAGGAATAAATTGACCTGATTTAGCAGTGTGTACCGAATTTTGATTTGTTTTAATTGTAGGCATTACTCTTTAGGTTTATCTAATTGTTTAGGTTCTGATTCAACAGTTTTAGCTATTTCTTCAGTTAATTCTTGGAGTTGAGCCATTTCATCTTCTGTAAGTAGACCACCATCACCCCCTGAAGTAGATGATGTAGATAAACGTTGTACAATAGCGGCCATTTTAATTAGTTGGTCGTCATTTTTAACACTTATTTCCATATATTCCTTAATTAAAGGAACTACTACCGTAGCGTCTCCTAAAGATTGTACTAAAGGACGTAATTCAGCTATTAAAGAAGCAAGTTGTTTGGCCTTTTTCTTTTGATTACCGTGAATTTCTTTCAATAAATCTGAGAAAGAAGTATCGTCAAATATTAATTGATTTAATGGATCCATATATTTTGTTATAAATATGGAAAAGATTAAACTCTTACATAACCTGTTTCGTTATATTCAGTGTAAAGTTTCTTATAAAGTTTTTTTAGTATTTTTGTTACCTTAGTTATTACGGGGGTATCAACACCTGTCATTTCTCTAATGTAAATGTATAGTGCTTTTTTATTAAATATTTCTAAATTTTCTCTACGTTTAAAAAGTATATTAATAGCGTCACATACTTTTCTATCTTTATCTTTTTTAAACATAGTAAACATGTGTTTATCAGTATATTCTGTGAAATAATCTATAAAATCTTTTATGTCTTGTTTTCTATCGTCTCTACCTAATGAACGTAAAACACCTTCATCTTCGTCTGCTGCTGAGGGATCTGCTTTAGCTTTTTTCTTTTTATAATTGTTATTATTATATAAAATAAGGTAATTTTTTCCTACAATTGAAAAATAACTAAATGCTTTAGTGCCTTTTTCTGGTTTAAAATAATCTAATTTTTCTAAAAGGAAACAAATTACTTCATGTTTTAAATCTTCTAAATCATCTACTTCTGTATAATAGAATTTAAATGTGTGTATTAAGTTTTCTGCAAGTTTATAGAATGGATAATGTATTCTTCTTGCAAAAATGGTATCTCGTTCATCTTGATTAGATGAAGCTAAGTATTCTTTTATAGCTGCGTCTGTGTCTGGTGTAAAATATTGTTTTTTAGTTCTTTTTCTTCCTCGTTTTTTAGGTCCTGATTCCGGAGTTATAATAATTTCTGGTTCCGGGGGAGGAGTAGGGGCATACTTAAGTTTGTTTGACATGTGGTTTTTACTAATTATTTTATTTAAGGGTAAACTCGTTTAAAGCTTCTTGGATTTTCTTTACTTCTTTAAAGAAAAAACCAATTTGATCGTCTGCTTCAAACCAACCTTTTTCGTCTACTTCTTTTAATCTTTTAGCACAAGCTTCAATTGCTTCGCTTTGTGTTGAAATAAAATCTTCTAAGCGTTCATTTTTTACAATTAAATTTCTAATCATAAAAGCAGAAGCCGTTATAGTTACTGCTAATATTATACTAAGTGTTATCATATTTAATCTTTAAAAAACGAATCTATAACATCTAATGTTGCTGATGCTAATTTTGGGTTATTTTGTGTGTTTACTTTTTTAGCTGCTCTAAGTGTTTTATCACCTTTAGTAGCGTTTGCTGGTTTAGAAGAAGGATTAGCTGAATTATTCCACAACTCAAATTCAATTTGAGCAGCCATATGATCTGCTTGATGCATTAATAATGGTAAGTGTGTTCTTAATCTAGTTTCTTTTTGACCAGACATAAAGTAAAACTTATTTGACTCATCATATAAACCATCATGGATTTTAATTGTAATAAACTCATTTTGGGTTAATTTACAACCAATTTCCTGTAAGATAAATAATGAACGTTCAGGCACTTTCATTGCTGGGATGTCAGTGTTAAACTTATACATTTGGCCTAATTTATCCATATGCCATTGTGAATCGTTTGGTTGATAATATTCACCTTCTTGTTGACCCATCTTACCTAAATCGTGGAATAATGCTGCGAAATGCATTTCTTCGACAGAGTATGTAGAAACATCTCCACCCATGTCTTTCCACGTTTTATATAACGAATTAGTGCAATCATACACACGTAAAACATGGTCAGTATAACCACCTGCAAATGCCGAATGGTGCCAATTTTTACTTGAAGCAGGCATCATCATCATTCTTTCTTTATATTTGTCTAAAAATGGCAATAGTATATCTGTTCTTTCTTTAGAAAAACATGTTCCTATTACACTTATATAACGATCCCAATTTGCTTGGATTTTTTCTGCTGATAACATAACTTTTATTTTTATTAAAGAGAACGTGTATTTTGCACTCCTCTTGCTCCATAATTACCTGTTGATGATATTGTAATTATATTTTGCAATTCTTCATATTTTTCTTTAAGATCGCCTCTTTCCATCCACTGAATAGCTTCTTGATTCTTACCATTTTTAATAAGATCTCTTAATCTAGTCAATGATTCATCTAATCTTACCATTGCTGTGTTTAATTGTTGTTCGTATTTCATAATCTATTTTTTATTACGTTTAATTGTAATGTCCTTTTTTGGCCTATCCAAATCTTTTTTACGGGGTTTTGTTCGTTTAATTTTTTCTTTTGTTGGATAATAATCATCCTGCCACTTTTCAATGTCTCTAATTTTCATTTGTGTGTTTTTCATATTGTTTATTACACCACTCCATATTTTCTTTTAACATTTTTTTACGATCTGATGGTATGTTAAGAAAATCTGTTGTTTCTATTAAAAGACCTATTGCTGTTATGCGTGTTAGGTCTTCTTTTGTCCCCCTTTCATATATAAAGGTCCTTAACAATTCAACACTTTTAAGATATTCGTCTTTTTTAACTTCTGCTGCTGATTGTTGTTTTTGTAATTCGTGTTCTTTATCATTATCGTCAAAGAATGACATTATATTAGTATCAGAACGGTGTATGCTTTTTAACTCGTCCGCTTTTTCCATTCGCTTCAGTGTTTCTTCTATGTTTTTCGGATTGTACTGTGTCATGTGTTCGGTGTTGCGGTCCGCCGTTTCGACCTAAAAACCCCTACAGTTGTAGGATATAACTTAATATGGTATAAACCAAGTTTTTTTTAATAAATTTTTATGTAATTTGTATTTGTCCAGCTCCTGACATTCTAAGAGTTTTAAATGTATCTTCTTTCTCAGTAAAATCATCACCATTTGTTTTTATAATAGTACCAGATATTTTAATATTACCTGCTGATATATTATCTTCCATTTGTATTGGTGTGTCTTCGTCCATTTCTGAATTAACACCTGCTGGATATTTGACTTTTTTCTTTATTATTCCTTTATTACCACCTACTAATTTAAAAAAGGTTGGATTAGCTCTTTCATCTTTATCAATAGATAAACCATAAGCAAATAAACCTATTATAGAAGCATTGTTTGCTTTATTAAGTAAAAAATTTAATAATCTATAACAACCATATTTTGCTTTTAATCTTCCAAGATCAGTTGGAAAGCTTTCCCACCCATTACCTGTGTATTCTATTTTAAATCCCTCTTCTTTAATAGCTTGTCTAACCTGATTTCTATATCCTGTTATTCCTTTTTTTAATTCTTCAACAGACATAGAACCTAAATCAGCTTTACTTATATTAAATTCATTTTTATTGTCTGCAAATTTATTTAAGTATGATTTTGCTCTTCCTAGTTGGTGTTTTTCTTCTTTTAAGGAAATAGAAACTAAAGGTTTATCTGTATCTCCCCAATTATTTACAAATAATTCATTCCAACCTACTACTGAATCATCTTCTAAATCTTCAATATTAGGTTCAGAATTTACAATATAAATATCTCCGGGATTCCATTTATCTTCAGGTAATCCAGTTATTTGAGAACATTTCATTCTAATCATATCAAAAACTTCTCCTCTTTCAAATCTTGCATCTGGGTAGGCTGTCAGTATTTCTTTTGCTATAGAATATGGATTATTTAATACGTGTTTTACTTTTGTTAGTGGATTTTTAAGTCCTCCTACTAATTTAAATAGTTCTTCTATTTTATCTTTTGCTTTATCACTAACATCTTGATATTTAGTTGTTGAATTATTTATAATTTTAAAATTACTAGCGTAATCTTCATTACTATTAAAGTTAGTTAAACTGTCGTTTTCCTTTAATATATTACACATTACAATAACTAATTCTTCTTTAGTATCAGTGTCAACCACTGGATCTTTTGCATCTGTAGTACCTGCTGATGCTTTTGAGGTACCAAATTCTATTGTTTTCTTCAATTTACTTGTGTTTGTTTTAATTCCATTTGTACCTTCTAACGGAATAGCTTTACTAATATCTCCTGCTTTTAAAACATCAAGAACTTCACCTTTATTAGCAACTGTAATCTTATTACCATCACCTAATTCTAATTCTTCGTCTTTTTCAATTTTTAATATTAAAAGTTCTCTTCTAGTAATTATTTTACCTTTTTCTTTAGGTATAGTATCACTTCCTGTGTTTGCTTTAGAAAAAGGACCTTGAGTTATAGGAGCATTTAATTGACCAGGGGGCATATTTACCTCATCTAAATTTGACATTATCTCATTAGTTGGTAAATCCAATTGCTCTAAAATTCGTTTTAAAAGTAAGACATCAGAAGGGTTATCCAATGATGGATATCCCCTTTCTGACCTATACGACCATTCTAATAATAACTCATCAAGAGTCATAATTATTATCCTTTAACGATGTTAGCTAATTTTTTAAATCTTTCTTGTAATTGTGTATGAACATCAGTAGTAGATTCTTCTACAGTTTCTTCTACAGACTCTTCAACTTCGTCTTTAGCTTCTTCCATTGGTGAACCATATTCATCAATGTCATCAGCTTCTTCTTCAGCTTCTTCTTCAGCTTCTTCAGCTTCACCTTCACCTTCAAATTTGTCTTTTAACATATCATAGATTTGACGTAATACATCTTCTGAATCATCTCCTGATTCTGCACCGTCAGCGTCTACATCACCTGCATCTGTATCTACATCTACGTCTACTTCTTCTTCGTTCATGTAAGATTCAAGTTCTTCCTTGATCATACCTTGTAATTCTTTTAAAGTCATTTTTTTTACTTTTTAGTTTTATTATTAGTTTTGGTCTTTTTATTTTTAGTAGGTTTTTTTCCTCGTCTTTTATTTCCTTTTGCTGCGTCAACAACGTCTTTTGATTGTGCTACAACATTTTTAGCTGCTTTTTTAACATCTGCTAGTTCTTTTTTCATTTCAGCGATTCTAGCTTTCGCTTCTTTTAGGGCTGCTTCTGCTTTTTCATCAATGTCTGTTGAATCCCAGATAGCATTCCATAATCTTTCAAAATACTTTTTCATATTATTATTTCTTTAGCCCAGCCATAAAGCCTTCTTGATATGCTGTTTTTGCTATTTCATAATACATTTTAATACCACCAGCTCCTTCTCTTAAATTAACACCTGCTTCTTTCATGATATTTAAAATTTCCATGTGGGTATCTTTTTCCATCATAGTTTTAGCTACTTCTCTTCTACCTAATTTTTCTTTTAATGTAATATCATCTTTTTCTTTCTCAATATCACTTAACCTAGCATTAATTTCTTTATTAGCTTTAACTAACTCAGCAGATAATTTTTTATATTCGTCAGCAGTTAATTTTCCATCTTTATATTTTTGTAATGGTGCCGATAATTTATCTTTGTTTTTATCTTTATCTTTTTTTAATTTTTCAGCTTCTTTTTCTAATGCTTTAAGAGCTTTATCTTTACCTTTAGCACCTTTAGAAGCAGATTTTTCAGCATCTTTTTCTGCTTTAGCATCAGCTTTATTAATTTTGTCAGCTTCTTTACCTTTTACTTCTGATAACATAGCTTTAACTTCTGCTTTTATAGCTTCTTTAAGTTCTTCCATTTTGTCGTTTTTGAATGTTTTGTCAACTTCTTTCATCTTATATTCATCTTGTTCTGAAAGCCATTGTTTGAATGTAGGTTTTTTATCTAAATTACGATACTCAGTTTTATAAGTCATTAAAGAAGTATAATACCCACCATGTTCTTCTAAATTTTTAAGTACAGTTTCAGTACATTTTTCTCTTTCTTCAGGTGTAGATTCTGCTAATCTAGAAACTCCTAAAGAAGTTAATTCTATATCCATACCTTTTCTAAACTCAAAAGGATTTACTCTATCTAAATGAGTACCAGATCCTGGAGCCCCTTCATTAGGGATTGTTTTTTCTTGTTTAGGCGAATATCCGCCCCATTTATCGTTTGCCATATCTGTAATGTATTATTCTGTAATAAATATAAAATTATTACGGAAGCTGTATTATTGTTTAATTAGTTGTTTACTGTATCTCTTATCATTATGAATAATTGATAAATTATATAAGCCATTTGATAAATTTGACAAATCTAATCGCTTAGTATTTTCTTCTTTTATTAATAATCTACCCATCATATCATACACTTCAATTTCTATTTCTAATCTAGTATCTATAGTAATTATATTTTTAGTAGGATTAGGATAAACAGCTATCCCTAATGAAGCAATGTCAGCTACATCAGTTGGCCATCCTAATTGACAATAATCATACATTGACTGACAACTAGCATCCCAATCATCTGTACAACAATAATTATCTACATCAATTACCCAAGCATAGCACCCATCATTTAACCAATATGGTATTCCAGGCCCACCATAACAACCAGCATCATATAAACATGCTGTAGAATCTGAAACATTTGCTGCTGGGTTGTAATTGTAAGCTGAAACATCAGTACAACCAGGAACTGCTGTTATACATGAATTATCATCAAAACAAGCAAATTCGTTGTAGTTAACCGCTAAAGGATCAGTACAACCAGCAATTAAACAACAACTGTTATCATTTGTGTTAGCTAAAGGATCGTAATTAAAAGCAGCTGCATCAGTACAACCATAAACAAATGGCACACAAGATCCGTTGTCTGTGTTAGCTAGTGGGTTATAATTAAATTGAGTTGAATCAGTACATCCATAAATAAATGATATACAAGACCCATCATCAGTATTTGCTAATGGATCATAATTTAAAGCATTTGGGTTAGTACACCCTGTTATTACTGCTTCACAACTACCATTATCTGTGTTAGCTAAAGGATTATAATTAAATGCAGTTGAATCTGTACATCCATAAATTGGTAATATACAAGATAAATCATCAGTGTTTGCATTAGGATCATAATTTAATGCTATTGGATTTGTACAACCATATATAATTCCCAAACAACTTCCATTGTCTATATTAGCAAGTGGATCATAATTAAATGCAGTAGAATCAGTACAACCAAATACTACTGGAATACATGAACCATTTGGCGTATTTGCAAGTGGATCATAATTAAATGCTGTAGCATCCATACAACCATAAATTTTAGGCACACAACTTCCATCATCACTATTAGCTAAAGGATCATAATTAAATTGTGTAGGATCTGTACAACCATAAACAAATGGAATACATGAACCATCATCTGTGTTTGCATTAACATTATAATTAAATGCCGTCGCATCTGTACAACCTAATATTGTGGCTATACAACTACCATCATCAGTGTTTGCTAAAACGTTATAATTAATTGCTGTTGAGTCAGTACATCCTAATAATTCTGCTATACAAGAACCGTCATTTGTATTAGCTAAAGGATTGTAATTTATAGCCGTTGAATCTGTACAACCATTTACTACTGGTATACATGAACCATTGTCAGTATTCGCATTTATATTGTAGTTAAACGCAGTACTATCCGTACATCCATATATATATGAAATACAAGAGCCATTGTCAGTATTCGCAGAAGGATCATAGTTAAATTGAGTTGGATCAGTACAACCATACACTACAGGTACGCAAGATCCATTATCTGTGTTAGCTAAAGGATCATAATTAAAAGCTAAAGGATCAGTACAACCATAAATTGGTAAAATACATGTTCCATCATCATCTGTTGCTGTAATGTCAAAGTTTAGAGCAATAGGATTAGTACAACCTGGTATTTCTAATTCATCACAAATACCATCACCATCTGTATCTAGTATACACACATTATTACAATCATAGTATTGTGGAGGATATTGACATCCATTATTTACAGTAGCTGTAGAATCATAGTTACAAGCTACTATGTCTGTACATCCAATATAGTAACATGAACCATCATCTGTATTAGCTAAACTATTAAAGTTATCAGCAATTGGGTCTAAACAACCATAAGAAATTGGAACACAAGTACCATCATCTGTATTGGCTAAAGAATCATAATTAAAAGCTAAAGTATTTGTACACCCATATATAAATGGTTCACAATTACCATCATCTACATTTGCAGAATCATTATAGTTGAATGATAATGAATCCATACATCCTAAAATTGTTTCTATACAAAAATCACCACAATAAGGTGTTGCAGAATATGTTATCCAAAACGGAGATTGAAATGATTGTAATGCACCTTGTCCATTGTTTGCAAAAGGATTGGTTCCTTCTTCAATTAAGATAGTACTATCTGGATCATTCAACATAAGTGTGAAAGAGTTGTGCCATGTTTGAAATTGTACTTCTTGTGGTGGTTGTTGTGGTCCTCCAACTTCAAAATAGTATACATGAACAGGAGCATCTGAATCTAATGTTAAAGGAAATGATTGACTATAATTTCCTGGCCCCATTGTAAATGTACCAAAGTTAATTCCGTTTTGATAAACACCAAGATAAGAATTACCCCACCCATCACCACCAGCATCTCTAATTTCTAATGTGTAACCACAATCAGCAACAACATCATTTATTGTAGCTAAAGGATCATAGTTAAAGGCTGTAACGTCTGTACACCCATAAATGTGAAGATTAACACAAGTTGAATCGTCAACAGTTGCTAGTGGGTCAAATTCTTGATAATCATCATCCATACAACCATAAACTGGAGGAGCAGATAAACATGGTACACCAAATTGTACCCCTGAATATAATGTATTTCCAAATCCAGGATTATCCATCCACCAAATAGTATCTCCTAAGCAATCATAGATAACAACCATACCATCTAATGTTCCACCTGATGTAGAACCTGCCATTCCATCACCATATGAATCTGTTATAATTAATTCAAATCCTGCAAATTTATCCACACAGAAATTGTAAGTGTAAGTTTGACCTATATCATTAAAATTATATGCACCAGGAAGTTCAGATTGTATTACTCCATACCCACCACTTGTCATAGACCAACCAGTTTCACTTGGCCAATTATCAAAAGTGATTTCCATTGTTATTTGATGTGTTGTATTTGTATCGCAAGATGTTCCTGAACAAGAACCATCATCAAAGGTTGCCCAAGGATTATAAGTTGGTTGAATTGGGTCTGTACATCCTGCTATACAAGAAGTAGGTGTATAAGCCATAGTATCTGAAAAAGTACTATCTGCAAATTCAACTATACCATAATGTTCTACTGACCAGTTAGGAGGCATTTGTCCATTACCAGCATACACTGCAAAGTCTTGTTGGTTTGGTCCAAGTCCATATTGAAAAGGACCTACTCCATTTTCATTCCAATACCAAAATCTAACTGGATTACAGTTGCCATTGGTTGTATCGTTTTGCCAGAAAAATTGTACTAATGTTTGTCCAGTTGGTAAACAAGTTTGCTGTACCGTGTCAGACAATAAACCACCGCATGCTGGATATGTACAAGGTCCAGGAAGATATGCAGTGGAGTCATAATCTAATCCGTTAGGATCT
>Ga0206123_10002230_pt1 | contig 17148 bp, 35 predicted proteins | sample Helgoland_Spring_2_FD_160086 | JGI IMG/M metagenome (GOLD analysis project Ga0206123, IMG submission 160086) | Pelagic subsurface seawater microbial communities from Kabeltonne, Helgoland, North Sea - Helgoland_Spring_Bloom_20160316_1 | ecosystem: Environmental > Aquatic > Marine > Epipelagic ...
AATATCTTCATTCATTAAATTCGCATAATCTGAAGGAGTAGTTGTTTCTTTAGTTACTTCAGTTTGATTTAAAATATTTGCAAATTTATTTTCTTTAAACATATTATGTTTTTTAACTGTTTTAGTTTTTTTAACATTTTGTTTTGTTGTTTTCAAATCATTAACAGTTGATTGTAACCCTTCTTGTAAAATTTCAGTTAGTTCTTCTTTTATTACTTCTCTAACAGTTTCTTTTACTACTTTTTTTAAAACTTGTATAAATTTCTTTTGTTCCATAGTTCTTCTCTTTTTTATAAACATTAACTTTAATAATTTACGACGTCTGGCCAACCATTATTATCTTTTGGGCCATATATACCATTTCCGGTGGTATCAATATAATAATCTCCTGACTTTCCTAATTCTGCATCTGGAGGACCTGATCCATTATATGATTGAGCCGGTGCTTCTTGTAATGATGTCAATAAATCTCGTTGCGAATTAACTAATAATTCAATTGATTCAATTCTTGCTGTTATATCATTAATACCAACATTTAATTCTGAATAAAATTCACTTCCCATAGTATTATCATCTAATCTACTTCTTTTACTACCCCAAGCAACTCCTGTACCTGGATCAATTTCTCCATTCCATATCCATATATCTCCATTTGAATCAGTATATGGACTTTTAGGAACAGGTGGTTGTCCAGAAGGACTTCCTAAAGTGCCACTTCCTTGTACTAATAACCATTCTCCTGCAGGTTGTTTTTCCGGAATACTATCAGAAAAATCATAATCATCAATTGCTTTTTGTAAATTTTCATTAGTAACTAAATTTCCGCCATCGCCATTTAAATCATCATCTCCGCATTTAGTATCTAATTTTATAGCAACAGATGCTAAATTACGTAATGTTGCTTCTAAAGATGCAGCCATTGATCCAGGAATAGTTCCTAATTGTTTAACAGCAACAGTAGCATTAGCTAAAACCATATTTTGTACTATTGCTAATTCAGCCATTAATGCTGCTTGTCCTACTATAGGAATTAAAAATATAGATGCTTTTATTGCATTAGCTATAGCTAATAATGTTTTTAATAATTTAATAATTTTTTCTATTAATGGTATAAGCTCCATAACTTTTTCTACCATTTTTTGAATATTTTTAATTCGTGCTAATAAATCTTGTATTGGTGGATAATCACATCCAACATCATCTGGTAACTTAGCTGCTTCAGAAATTGTAGCTTCTATTTCTGATTGTATTTTATTAATAAATACGTTAATTTGATCAACCAGCAATGCAACAGCTTGTGCTGGAAGTGCTGGTATTTTATCTAATGGGAACGAAACTGGCATTTTTATATATCCTTTTTATTTATCAAAATAATGTCTATCACTGTTTAGTTTACCTATATCAGTTAATATACTTATTAATTTTCCTTGTTGTAACGGTGCTGAAGCAATTCCTGCAGGGCCTATTACTCCTGCATTAATAACAGCAACTAAATCATTTAATATCATTTTTAATTTATCTCCTTTAACTAAAGGATGTCCTGCATTTTCAGCTCCTATACGTACTTCTGGCGTACCTAATGTTATTCTATTAGGACTATCTAATATAATAGAGTCTGTTTTAGCTCTTAAAATTATTCTATTCGCATCTCCAATTAACTGAGATGTTCTAAATTTAGAAACTGGTGAAGATTTTGTTGGATTTCTATATAATTTTAAATCAACCAATTGCTGCATAGATGTTAAATAAAAAGAAGATGCATCATCATTAAATGATTCTATAGTAAATTCTTTATTAATTTTATCAGTATGAGCATTTGATATTATTATTATAGGATCTCCATCTGTATTGCCTTGCCATGTTGGTTGTAAACTATATTTTCCATTATTAACAGTACTTCCTAATCTAATACTATTACTAAATCGTCCTTCTATTATAGTATCGCCTTCAAATTGTTGTAATGCAGAAACTTCTTTTTCTTTGAAAGATTCTCCTAATTCACCTTGTACTCCAGTTGCATTAACATTTGATGTTTGAATTTCAGAAATTCCTGGTAATGCATTATGGTTAATATTTGATTGTATACCATATGCAGGAAAATAATACCATTGTCTTCGATATTTATCAACCGTGCTAAATTCGTTAGTTCCTAGGAATACTAATACATGTTCTCCAATTAATGGTATATCCTTTAATCTTTGGTTAGCTGGTTTACATATTAATTCTTGTGTTTTTTCTTCGTCATATGTTCGTACTAATATAGTATAAGATGAATTTATATTATCTATATTATACTCATATGTTTCTAAAACATTATTATCTATTACTTCAGCTAATAAAAAACTAACCAGCATCATTTTTCTCCAATGACTCTTTTACATTGTTAATTTTTTCTTGTAGTTCTTTATCTTCATTTTGAATTTTATCAATTTCATCTGTTAATTCTTCTTCAAATTCAGATTCTGCAATTTTTAATAATTGATTTTTTTCATCATCACTTAATAAAGAATTTTCTCCAGTTATAGTTTGTTGAGTTGATATATAACGTTGAACTATAGCTGTTAATTTTACTAAATGATCATCATTTTTAACAGCAACATCTAAATACTCTTTAATTAATGGAACTATTATAGTAGCATCTGATGCAGTACGTATTAGTGGTTGTAATTGAGATATCAATTGATTAATTTGTCTATCTTTCTTTTTAGAATTATGATAGACATCTGACATTAAGTCAGAAAAACTTTTACCTTTAAATAAATGATCATTAACATCCATAATATGGATTCCTTTTAATATAAATATTAGAAGGGCAAATTCACGAACTCAGTTTGTTCGTATTCTAAAAATTTTGTTGAATATATATGTTTTAAAACTTTTATTACCTTTGTAATATTATTAGTTTCCAATCCAGTACGTTCCCTTATAAATACATATAATGCTTTTTTATTGAATTGCTCAATATTTTCACGATCTTCAAATATATGTAATATAGAATCAGCAACATGAATATCAGTTTGATTAGTAAATATAGAATTTATATTATTATAACAATATTCAACGTATGCATCCATAAAGTATTTTAAAGTTTCTGCCATTTCGGTATTATGCATTTCTGTCATAACATTTCGTTGCTCATCAATATTGATTGGTTCTGATTCTTTTTTTAGTTTTGCATATCCTTTTTGATTTTCAGCAATTAAATAATTAAATGAAGTTCTTGTATAATATGAATATGCTCTTCCTGCATTTGGATTAAACTTATCTAATCTAATAGTTAAATATGTAACTAAATCGGTTTGTAAATCTTTAAAGGATGAATCAATATATTCACACTTCATTTTATTAATAAGATTTTCTGATAACTTCATAAAAGCAGGAAATATAAATCTTCTATATATTTTTTCTTTTAATATTGTATTTTCATATGACCTATTATATGCTGATATAGATCCTTCGGTAATCTTAGTCCAATACCTATTTGACTTCTTCTTTTTTCTTCCCATTAAATTCTTTTTCTAAATTATCAATAACGTCTTTTAACATTGAAAATGTAGTACCGGCTTCATCGTCTTTTTCAAAAGCTCCAAGTCTATCAATTTCTTTCATTGCTTTATATGATTCATTTATTTGAGTATACATGTATTGACTCATATCTTCTAACTCTTTTGTATATTCTTCTAAATCTGAATATACGCCGGCTAAAATATATGCTCTATATATGAAATATACTACAATACCTGATAATAATACAATACATAATATTAATAAAAAATTCATAATTAATCTTCTTTAAAATCACTAAAAATATCCATTATTGATTTATCTATTTCTGGATTTTGTTCTGCTAAATTTTTAATAGCTGTTTTTTTAGTAGCTTTTGATTTTGTTGATACTGGCTTTGGTGAATTATTTTTATATGATCTCCATCTTTCATATTCAATTTGAGATGCCATATGATCTGCATGATGTAATAATAAAGGCAAATTAGTTTTTAATTTAGCTTGTGCCGATCTAGCAATAAAATACGGTTTATTAGCATCATCATATATACCATCATGTATTCTAATAGCTTGAAATTCATTCCAAGACATTTGAACTTGATATTTTTGAAGTAAATATATAGATAAATCTGGTACCATTGTAAATGGAATGTTTTCATTATGTTTATACATTCTTCCCATATTTTTTCTATGCCAATCTGATGTTTCAACTTGATATACTTCTCTTCCTTTTCCTGGAAATCCACATTTCCCTAAATCATGATGCATTGCTGCAAACATCATTTCTTCTTTACTATAACCAGACATATCAGATCCCATACTTTCCCACGAATCATATAATTTATTTACACAATCCATAACTCTAAGTACATGATCAATATATCCTCCTGCAAATGCATTATGATAATGAGCAACTGAAGAAGCAGGCATCATTACGATCCTTTCTTCATAATCATCATACATTTTATTTAATTCATAATTTCTTGTAGGAAATAACTCATTAACTCTTTTTCTATATTCTTCCCAATTGGATTTTATTTTTTCTGCTTCTAACATATTTTTATTTATATTATAATGAATTATTTGGAATATTCCAATATACCTTCTGCCATTTTAAATGTGCATAAAGAGCATATAACAGATAATGAAGTTGATGCAACTTGTACCATATTGTTACAATTTTTACATCTACATTGTAACATTTTTGTTGTTTTTACTTTTTTAATTGATTTTTTCATTTATTTTAATTTTAATATAACATTAACTGTTGAATATAATATTCCTACCAATATTGCAACAGCAAACATTATTTGGTTAGGTATTTCATTTTTAGTTGCTAATATAAATCCACTTAAAAATATTAGTTTTAAAAATAAACTAGCATATATTATAGAATAACCTATATTATTAAATTTTTTAAATATTTTTATTAGTAAATTTGTTAAGGTAACAAGAAATATTGATCCTGTTGCACCATACATAATTGATATTATCATGATTATTTGTTTTTATGTGATATGTTGTCCAGTTGCACGTTTTGGAGAAGATTCTTTTATTTCTTCTTCATAATGCAATCCTTCATTGCCATTCTGACCAATAATATCCATTCTTTTTTCAGCTTCTGCTTCAAGATAATCTTCAGTATCAGAATAAGGAGCTGCTGCAGCATCAGACGGATGTGGAGGCCTAAAAGCTTCTGGGTTACTATTTTTTATAACTTGTTCACCATATATATTTTTCTTAGTTGTCAATGACTTTATATCAAATGCTTTATTGGCAGCAATCAATAATACTATTGCTAAAGGATCGAACACAAATATGAATATCAATATAAACCAATTGACTACTTGATTCATTGGACGTTCTACTAATTCAGAAACATATTTTAAAGGACCAATCTCCGCAGTAACTGTTGAATTTGATTCAATATCTAATATATTTAAATCATATGACGTAATTGAGTCTGTTAATTTTTCAATCTTTATTGAAACATTATTACGTTCTATTTTCATGTCATTTAATTGAGCAGTTAAAACTCTTCTTGTAGAAGATGAAGTAGTTGTAATAATTTGATTTGTTTCTTTATCTCGATATTGTATTTTATTATTAGATAAACCTTTAGTTAATTCTGATATAGAATTAGCTAACATAATTTTTTCATTTGTATAACCATTTAATTGATCTTGAAATCTTTGTTTTTTCATTTCAATTACAGCTATTTGTTTATCCATTATAAATAAATCATTTGCAGTTGTTTGATATGCAGAAGTTAAAAATCCATATATACCTAGTGATGTTATAAACATTAAAATTACAACAGCACTAGTTAAATATGTTTTAAATAAGATATTAAGGTGTTTCCAATATCGATGCAAATAAGTTGCAGTTATTAGTTTAGAAGCTTCTAATGCTCCTGCCATTATGGCAACAGCTATAGCTTGAGCTGAAAATAACTTACTTATTCCAAATACACTATAATATGCAGCACTTACTGCTAATGTTAGTGATGATATTAATACCACATATGGAAATGTTCGTTTCATTCCCTATCGATAAAATATTTTGCAGAGTCTAATTTTCTTAAAGCTTCAGCTAAATTTGTTATTGCTGATCGAGGATCTATTTTTCCTGTTTCGATGCCTCTACCAACTGATTTAATGATTTCATATGTATCAGTTAAATCATCGGTTATTTTTTCTTTGTATTTGAGATTACTCATAACTATTTCTTTCTTACTTTTTAAATGCTAATAAAAATTCTCTAACAGCAAAACCAAATGCTATACCAGAATAAAATACATTTTTGTCTAATAATAATAAAACACCTATACCACCTATAGCAGCAGCTTTAAACCAAGATGAATTTACTATGTCTTTAATTTTTTTCATAATTTACTTTCTTTTATATAAATATTGGTAAAGTTAAATATTGGTATATTAATATAATATAATAAAAATATTAATAAGATCCGAGTATTTAAATAAATTTTCTTAAGAAATCTTTTTGTTTATCAATAGCAACTTCTAATTCATCATTTCTAGATTTTTCATTGCCTTTGACACTTGCATTTGAGTTGTTTGCATTGCCATTCCCAATACCATTCTTTGACCTAGATTTAGATCTTGAGTTTGATATTGTATTGCTACTAGATCCAGAAACTCGTTTCCTTGTTTTATTGTCATTTCGTTTTTTAGTTTCTGCACTTGCGGTAGGCTCATTATTTCGTTGATTCTTTGAGGCCTCGTAATCAATGGATCCGGCGTAATAACTTGAGTGCTCTTTAATTTGAAGGCCACAAGGATACGAGTAACCATTTCCTTGAACCATGTAACTAACTGTTTCATTGAATTTTTGTATTTTTGTTATATAACCCCATCCATTATCTCCCAGAAATTCGTATTTAACACGATCTCCTACTTTGAATTGAGGTTTTTTAAATTTTTCTTGTATATATTTTGGAAACTTTTGTTTTTTCATTCTTCTACAATTTCAGTATCGCTAATTTCTATTAGAAACCATAAATAACCATCTTTACGTAAAACTACATCATGATCTATAATTGATTTCCAATATTCAATATTTTCATCTGGAACTTCACGAACTAGTCTTCGAATATTAAAACGTTTATCTTGATATTCAATTGTTGGTTGAATATATAGAGAATTGGTAGGTCTCATTATAACTTATTTTATAACTATTTGTTTCGGTGCTCTGTCTTTTGCATATGGAATACTAATAATTAGTAAACCTTTCTCCATACTGGCTTCTGCCTTGGATAAATCTAATTCCTTAGATATTTTCCAAGCAAAATCAAAGTCTCGTTTTGCTATTCCTTTATGAATAAAATCTCGTTGCTCTTCAACATCTTTTTGGTATTTTATTCTTAAGGTTTCGCCTTCTGTTAATATTTCAATGTCTGATTTGTCTTTTCCTACCGCAGCAATTTCAAACTGTATTCCATTATCCGTTGTATATATATCAACTGGATAATTCATTTTATTTGTTATTACTGGTAGATAGGATGATTTTTGATCGAATAAGTTTTTCCAAACTAAATCAAAATCGTTGTATAGAAATGTTTCTTTAAAATTTGTCATTTTAAACCTCCTGTGTTTATTGGTTGCATTTAGCTAACCGTTTGTTTATTTATTACTTAAAATTGAGACCTACCGTATCTCAACTATAACATAATGGATCCATTGTACCAATTATGTTATATACTCTTAAATATCGAGCAATCTTATTTTTTTTAAATATTTTTTCAGATTCAATATCTCTTTTTAGTAAATATCCTGAATCTATACATTTATTTCTAATATGTCTAACAGCTTTTAAACTATTTGATTCAATTAAAACATTGTCAGTATCAATCATGATATCAACTCTATCTTGTCCATCTAAATGATAACTATCAAATTCAAATTCTTGATCTTGTGCATCTAAGTCATTAAAAAACTCATTTAATCCATTAGATAATTGTATTGGATCAATATCTTGTTTTTTTGTTTCCATATCATAGATTTCAATTAAATATTGAATTTTTTCATGACCAGCTAGATCTTTAAAATAACTATATTCTGGAAAATCTACAAATATGTTAGAATAATCAATCATTTAGTTCTTCTATATTAAATAATTTAACAAATTTAGTTAAACTTAAATTTTTTTTCGATGCAGCTGCTTTTCGTGCTGAGTGAATGTCATTAGCTTTTATTTTACCAATGGCTTCTTTATCCAAATCTGCTATAAAAAAGTACTTATATGTATTCATATATCTCCTTTATTATAAATATATACCAATCTGATATCCTACGTTAATAGTATGCAAAGAATCACTTAAAGTTTGAGCTAATTTTCCAATTTCATGTTTTTTAAGTATAAATGTCTTATTTGCAAATTCAATTGCAAACTTAGTATCTTTATCAGCTTTTTCAAAATACGCTGCTTGTGCATATTCTTGTATACTATTAGCAGATGATATTAAATGTTTATATTTCATTGATATTTGTTGTCCACACAGTGACACGGTACCTACTATTGTATTCATAGGATCATTCTTAAAATGATAATTACTAAGCTTAGCTACTTCAAAATCCATTTCGGACCAAATTTTACCATATCGCTTTTTAAACTTATCTGATATTCCCCATGGGTGATTTATACTATTCATATTTTCTAATTCTTTTTGTTATACGTTCTTTATTTTGATGTTTTTGTTCTTCTGATACTAGTTTCTTCATAGGATGGGTACGGTTGATGTGCTGTTCGTGTTTGGCGGTTATACTAGCCTGTTCCCATGCTAATAGTTCTGTAAGACAATTTTCTAATAGGAATGTATCATTTAAGTTTTCATCATTCCATTGAACATAATATTGTCCTATAGAGTCTTGTACGCAGAAAGAGCCAGGATATCTTTTCCTGACTCTATTTTGTAATTTTTCTAATTTTGATAATTTGGGTCTTGCCATTATGCAATGATTATTGGAAGTTCCTCATTGTCTAACATGGCCTTGAATGGTATAGTAGATTCTATATCACCAGTATCTACTAACTTTTTAGTAAGATCTCTATTAATAAATGCTTGTTTAGATGATCTTGCTGTATTCAGAAAGGACAATGCTGTCCTTCTTTCTAATAATACGTCATAAAAGGTTTGTTTTTTATGAACGAATGGCTTCATTATAACGCCAACTGAATGTCTTTCTTCTTTCTTATTTATCCTTTCGGTAACTATTACTGTTTCTCCTTGATAATACATTATTCTATAATTTTAATGATTTTACTTGATGAGACAGCTTTTACCTCATATTCTAATGTAGTAGATCCAAAATCTTTAACTACTTTAGCTTCTGCTTCTGTAACAGACATTGCTTCGACTAAATACATTTCAGTCACCTTTTTTTGCTTGCCGGTAGAATCGTCTACCATTTGCACTTTTGCGGTATAATAACCCATATTTATTTTTTTTTATTGTTTTACTTATTTTCTGCTACAGATGCTTTTCTGTAATCAGTTACTAGTTTTTTAATTTCACCAACAGCTTTTCTTGCTCTACCTTTACCAGCTTTAGTTGTGCTATTGTGTTCTGTATCAAATGTTTCAAATAAATCTTTTATTTGTACATATAATTCTTGTGATGTTGCCATAACTTTGTTATCCTTTTTTATTGTTTATATTATTTACTTATTATATTATAATGAAACTTTTTCATTATTCAAAGATTTGTACTTTATATCCTTCATAGAAGCCATAACCAACTTTTATAAAATAACTACGTTTTAAATTTGCATCATGGCCGGGAGAGTCTTTCCATGATTGTAATGTCGAATATGAAAACTTTTTAAGAGTAAAAATATGTCGAGCACCATACTGAATATTTTCACCGGATGGATACAAGTTACTATGCTTAAACTCACCGGTTTCAAACATTGTCTTAGCCCAGGATTGAGCTAATTCGTTTAAACTATCAGATAATTCCAATTCATTAACATTGTTTTGCAATCTATACTCATTTAATTCTTGATGTATATAATATCTTAAAGAATCAACACTAGTTTGAGGAGTTTTAGAAAAATCAATTTGAGAATATACCGATAATGGTAATAACAATATTAGAAGTAATTTATTCATATCTTTTATTTTTATATATAATAAGAAAAAAAGATTGGAAATCCAAATTTATTTGTGAGTATTATGACTTAAATGTTTTAATAGTTGTTTTGCCAGTATATACTAAAGCATTAGGATTCTTGACTCCTTTACTATCTACAACAGAATATTGAGATCCTCTAATTAAAGATCTATTACCTTCAGAATCACGAGCTCCATCTGCAGGAGCATTAAGTTCACTTTTTGCTTTAAATAAATCTGCCATATAAAATGCTTTGTCACCTTGTGGTTTAAATAAGTAATAAGGAATTCCAGATGATACTATATAATCTTTACTTCCCATATTAAATTTAGCTAACCCAGTATAATCACTTTTTCCGGTTTTATCTAGATATCCATCTGCTCCTCTGTATCCTGGTAGATTCTTATTACTATTAGGAGGTCCAAACGTTAATTCTCCAACTTGAAGTCCAGGTGCGTATTGTGTCATTTTTTTAACATCTGCTAGCCATGATTTTTCATCATTATAAATTGCAAATGATCCATTATATCTAGCCGGATTTAATTTTATAAAAGCATACGCATTAATTAAGCCGCTAGCTTGTCCACCTTTTTGAAATCCGCTATAACGAATGTTTTTATCTGTTATTGTTGATTGATACCATTTTGTAGACATTGACCCTTTTGCATTTTGTCTCCAGCCTGCAGCAATATTACCATCTACAAGAACCATGTTTTTGTCATTCCCAATTTGATACCATGGATACTGAATAACATATTTGATTTTGGTGGTTGGTTGATCTGTTTTTGTTACAGTAGGAGTAATAGTTGCATGTACAGTTTTTTCAACGCCTTCCTTACCAGTAGCTATTATATTGGATTCTGGAATTTTTTCTCCTAATTTGCTGCTTAAATATGGTATTAATAATTTTTTTAAATTTAAAGCTCTATTTAATGCTAGGAATGCATTGCCACCCGGTACATTTAGTCTAGCGCTAGAAGTTGTCCATGGAGCTGGTAATTTTCCGTTGGTTGATTGTCCAACTGTTTGAAAATTATGATTAGGTAGTTCAGATCCTATATATCTATTTGTTGCTGACGGTGGAGATGCTCCGCCATTAATGCTAATTTTTATATTTGCAAGAGCATATCCATCTTCTATATATTTTTCGATCTCCACAACCAATTTATCAGCTACTGCTTTCCATTTATCACTAGGAGTTATATAATTAGGTAAAAATACTCCATCAAAACTAACAGATGGTAATGTTTTTGTAATTGTTGATTGTTGTTCTAATAATTCTTTTAATTTGATCATGTCTTCATCGTTTTCTAATTGTTCTCTCACTACATTTTTCAATCTATTTTGTGAGTTATAAAATATAAATGACTTATATACTTGTTTTGGTGTCAATCCAAAGTTGTGAGCCAAGTTATCTAATATATCAGCAACTAAATGTTGTTTTTCCAGGTCGGTATGTAGCTTTTGTCCAAGTATTTTAATAATTTTTTCAAGATATACCACATATCCTTTAGGTAATCTTCTTAATGCTCTAGATTTATTAGTATAAACTCTAGTACTAGTATGTCTTTTTTGTTCTGATACCAATAATTTTGATAAATCTGCGGCTGAAATTGATTCTTGCGGTGGCTCTGCCGGTAAATCAGGTGTTTCTGCACCAGCATCATCCGGTGTAGCAGTATCATCACCTTCTGGTTTAGCATCTCCAGAGCTTAAACCTTCTAATTCATCTAATGGTAAGTTACATTTAATGGTATAATCTTCATTTCTAGCATATCCTCCATAAGGGACAATAGAAATAATACCATCTTTCATGAGTTTTGACAAAACATCTGGCGTTAAATTGTAATCTTTACCACTTCTCATTAAAAATTCACGGATTCCAACCTCATTTTTAGTGTAAAGTATACCTAATGATTGTGTACCCAGCTCTACAAATTTAGCTAAAAACTTTTCTTCGGCATCTGTAAAGGGACTAGTTGGAATTTCTTCTTCTTTTAATGCATTTAATAGCTCTTCTCGGATTATATTTTGTAAATATTTACTCATAATTCTTTTGATTCAGTTAAACAAGCAGTTCTGTATTGCGAGGCTAATTTTTTTATCTCACCAATAGCTTTCCTTGCTCTAACACCTGCAGCTTTTACTTTTTTATCATTAAATCTTGCATGATTTTTGTGAAACACGCTCCAAGATTCTTCAATTTTTTCAAATATTTCTATTGAACTCATTATATTCCTTATTTTGATAATTTATCTGCTAATAAATCTAAATTAGATTCATTTGTGTATATTGTTATCTCATTTACTAATAATATTTCAACAATTCCTACGGTATTTTGTTTAATTCTTGAAATATGACTTTTATTTATATAAATATCATTATTATTATGATCTGATATTTTAATTAAATCAAATTTTAAATTTTCTACCATTTCATATTTTTTGTTCTAAATCTTTTCATTTGATTTGAAAATTTTAGTTCTTCATTTTTAACATTTTGTTTTTCAAATTCAGTTAAACCAGTACCATCTTTTTCGTTGAAATCTTTAGTCCATCTTTTAGGTTGTTTTTCATGTGACTTATCAGTCCATTCATTTAATTTCATAATACATCCTTTAATATAAATATCTACTTATAACGTTTAATGGGATATTCTGTAACAGATATGTCATTAGGAAAAAATAAGTCAGATCCTCCTGGAATACCTATTTGTTTTTGTCCTGATTGATCTCCAATTATTAATAATATATGTTGAATAGGCTCACCGGTATCTGGATTAGGCTTCATTGTTATACGATTACTAGGAATTCTAGTTATTCTACCAGGATATTGCCATTGACCATCTTCGCATTCAATTATTTCTTGATTAGGAATACTTTTCAATATGTTTTCTAGTTTAATCATTTGAATATTGCACCTCTAGTGCTTTGTATAGGATTTGTCTTTGATGTATAACATCCTAGTGACTTTATATAATCTTGAATTAGTTTAACAGTTAATGCTTCTAATATTACTAATAATACTTTTAACATTTCTTTTTTATATGCAGCATCATCAATATATTTAAATGGTTGATTAGGCTCTCGAAAATATATTTTATTTCTTAAAGAATCATAATATTTGTTATTCATATAATTTAAACTATCACGAAAAGCTTTAATTAGAATCATTGATCTTCCTATAGATAACGTAGCTCCAGAAAATAAATCTTTAACATGTTTAGCTATAAATCTATTATATTTACCTTCATCCCCTTCTGGTTTATTTGTGCATGTAAGATATTTTCCTAATCGTTGTGGTAAATTAAAAGAATCTTTAGTTTTACTAACAGCTCCGGTAACTGGATAATATGTTCCAGTAGGGGCTGTAACTTCACAATTAGTTACTTTAGATATTCTAGCAACTACCTTAGGTTCAGATGCTACACTACATCCTCCTAAAAATATTTTTGTATTTGAATTACAAAATTTAGCTAAAGTGCTCCAAAATTCAGTAGCAGTTCCTCCTGGATACATTATAGCATAATTAAATTTGCCGCATCCTGTATTATGAGATGATATAGTTATTGAATTTAATTTTCCTGGAAGTAATAATCCTTTAATAGCTAATTTTTTAATTTCATTGGTAACAGTTGATGTATTCATACTAGGAGTTACTTCTACATCAATAGCTCCTAATTTTGTAAATAATGCAGAAGCTCCTTTTTCTGCAGCTGTAGAAATATTTTGTAATATCGAATCCGAATTATATTCGGGTCTAGCTTGACCAATAAATAAATCTGTAATTTTAGATGTTTGCTCTTTTAATGTTGGAGTATTGTCATGTCCACATTTATGACACACATATAAATCAGCTCCACCATCTGCAATTTTCCAATTCCAATTACATTTATTGCAATGAATTTTGTTGCCTATAATTGATTCTTGTAATATAGTTTTAAGTTTAATCATGTTATGTTCTACCACGTGATAAACTATATCTACTAGAAGATTGAATTCCTATATTCTTTTTTCTTTGTTCTATTTCAGAATTTGATAATACATTTGTTGCTTTAGATGCATTACAATTTTGCATACATCTAACTTCAATATTCCAGTCTATATCGCCATCATCCCAAAACTTTTTGTAACCACTATTAGGTGCACCTTGATCTCCAAAAGAACTAGCTAGTTTATTTATTTGTTTTCGAATTCCATCAAAATATGCAGCACACGCCTTGCCTCCATAATCAGAAGAAATGCCGGCAATACTACCTACGAAATCTACCATCACTGAATTTAATAATCTTCCAGACTCATTAGGAAAAGCTTTTCTTATTTCATTTTGCATAACTCTCCAAATTCTACCATCTAACATAAATCCTCCTACTACTTTTTGTATTCCTCGTGCAATTGAGACTAATGCACTTTTTTCAGTACTATATTTAAAGTATAACATTTGAATTGCATCTTCAACTGAAAATGAAGCAGCTCCAGCTGGATCAAGTTTAGCAACGTCTTTTTTCATATCTGCCTGCATTCTATACATTAGATCTTTAATTGCTTCCACACTTCCTTTAAGTTTTTGTGCGTGATATTTATCACTAGCAAAATTTCCATCTTCACTACTAAAATCTGCAGAGCCTTGCATTAATTTAAGTACACCCATTTTCATTGCTATAGCTCTACAAGCTTCGGTTTGTTCTTGATCTCCTGCAATTGCTAATTCATATAATGGTGATATAATTGCTTTTAATTGTCCTAGATATTTATTAAGACTTGTACTAGGTATTGCAGCTGCTACATCTGATTGTTGTAAATCTTCTGCGTCTTTTTTACCTTTTTTTATTGCTACTTTATTTAAAATAGTTTTAACTTTATTTCCAACACTTCGTAAACTTAATTCGTTTAATTGACGGTGTGGTACTAATTCTATTAATTTAATCATTATCGCGCCTTATATTGGAGTACTTGTATTTCCGGTTGGAGTTGTTTGTATGTTATCACATTCTTTACACATATTAGGACTTAACATTGCTTCTATAAATGTGGCTAAATTTCCTAAATTAACTGTAAATTTACTTATAGCATTTGTTATTCTTATTATTTGTCCCTCACGTAATCCATCTAGTAATTGATCAATATCACGTTCTTGCAAATTAGGTAAATCTCGTTGCATTTCTTTTTTAATACAATCTAATGCACATTGAGTTATTGCAGCATCATTAGAGTCATTAGTCTTATTTTTATACATAGCTAGCATTTGATTTGCTATTTGAGATTGTTGTTCAGTTAATCTTCCTTGATTACCAAAACCTAAATATTTTTCTGTTAGTAATGACTTTAATTTGATCATTATAATTCCTTTATAAATAAATATAACATTATAATAAATTCACCGCTATATCTTCATGTTTACACTTAGGGCATGTATATATTAATAATCTACCAGGTTCTTTCCATTTATGCTTACATTTTCCGCATGTAACGTGTGTACGTACTGTTTGAGTCAATTGATGCTTCATTATGATATGTCCTTAGATTAGTTTTGTTTTATTTTACCTTTTAAATCCTACAGGAGAGATTTCAGGGAATTTTTGTAAAATAAAACCACGAATGAATTCTAATTGATGTAATAACTGGCCCATTATAGCAACAGCATTTTCTATCATGCCGGAGTTGATACTCATATCTATTTGATTATCGTACCATAGTAATTGTTCAAACTCTATTGAGTCTGATGCATCCATTTCTGAATTAACATAATTAAACAACGTTTCTGCAACATTATCGTCACTTATTTGTCTTGAATGTAATTCATCTTGAATGTCAATTGCTACTGTCTCCATTTCATTTAATATTTCAGATACTTTTTTCTTTATATCGTCAGGTGCATCTGAATTTATTATTTGCTCAGCATAATTTGATATAGCAGTTTTTGTGTTACCTGCTTCAAAATTATTAAAAAACTTAGCAAATTCCTGACGTGTTTTTCTTCCAATGTTTTTTTGTTTAGGTGTTCCTGGAACTTGGAATCCTATTGATTGTTCTAATATGTCTTTGAGTTTAATCACTGAATTTTTTTTGGCATTTTTTCTAATTGTGCTAACATTGCTTTATTTAAAACTACTAGTTCTCGCAACGTTGATAATACAGATTGTTCTGACAATATCTCGGTTTCATTAAGATTTTTTGTACCAATTTTTTTCATTTTATCTTTTAAGTTCATAATTCAATTCCAAAGTTTAAAATCATTATTTTTAATTTAGGAGAAGTTATTATTTCTAATATAGTTAATGTACCTATTCTAATATTAACTTCAAATACTCTTTTTTTATTGTATGCTTTCCAGCTATTTATCCAATTCATACTGTTGTTCCCCATGATCTTAATGTATCCATTTTTGCTTGATCTGCATCTTTTTTATCTTGCGAAAATTTATTATCTACAATTTTAATTTTTTCCCAATGCTCTTCTGCATCTGGATCTAATATTATTTTAATATTACCGAATCTTCTTTTGGTTTTTTCTTTCCAATTTTCGAGTGACTTCATATCTGCAACAATTGATGATGTATCATTTGGATTAGGAAAACTTAATCCATCTCTATAATATGGACCTTCTTTACCGTCTGGTTGCATTCTATTAAAATGAAGATCGTTGAAATAATCTTTAACTCTAAACATTTTTACAAGATCATCAAATTTTAATTGATCTAATGTTAACTCTTTTTGTTTACTATTTAATTGTCCAGTTGCTGGATCTCTATCTAATCCTTGCATTATATCCGTAGCAGATGCATCTGGCAATTGTTGTTCTTTAACTTTACCTTGACCAATGCCAAAGCCTAAATATTTTTCTGATAATAATGATTTTAATTTGATCATAGTTTTCACTTTTTATATAAATATGTACAAAATTTTATTTATCCAATTGTTTCGTTAGGATGCCAATCATCCCATTCATCTACGTATTTATCATCATCCATTTCGTTTCCTTAATTCTTCTAATAAGTAAACTATAATCATGGGCCA
>Ga0206123_10002233_pt1 | contig 17115 bp, 5 predicted proteins | sample Helgoland_Spring_2_FD_160086 | JGI IMG/M metagenome (GOLD analysis project Ga0206123, IMG submission 160086) | Pelagic subsurface seawater microbial communities from Kabeltonne, Helgoland, North Sea - Helgoland_Spring_Bloom_20160316_1 | ecosystem: Environmental > Aquatic > Marine > Epipelagic ...
ATAAGGACTCCATTCCTTCGGTTCTTCGCCTTTCGGGACAAGCGGGTATTTGTTGTCCTTACCACCGCGCCATAGACGAGTCATTCCAGGTGCAACAGGAGGATTGGTTTTGAATTCCTCTTGAGTGTACACGTCAATGACGTGGGTCAAGAATTTCTTAGAATTCTCCCCATGTCCATCAACTTTGGGGATTTTACGTCTGCCACCGAACATGTGACTGGCTATCACTGTCGCCGTTTCGTGTCCCAATTCCTGAAGGGCGCGATATTCACCCATATCCAGCATTTCTGTGTTGAAGAACACAATTCCAGCGTCTTCATTGTATGTACCGGGGTTCTGCCCATCGAAAAAATGCCTGTCTGGATCTTGGAGGAACAGGATGTTCTTTGCCTTTTTTGGTTCTATCATCCTGTATGTTACGTTGTACTGCTTTTTCATGTACTTGGCGACAGCAGCAAACACTTTGTTGTAATCCATGCCTTCTGCCTTGCCATTTATGTACCTATTTATCAGTTTCAACGGGGGGCTGGATTCAAAAATCTCTTTCGCCCTTGGATCTGGCTCCCACCAGTTTCCAGTAGGCCATCTTTCTCCAGGCCCACCCGTCTTCCAGGGATTTCTTTTCACATCATGCTGTTCATTGTAGCAGAACAAACAATCTGTGGGGCAAACCTTGAAGATCCCAACCTTACAATCTTCTGGTTCTTTTTCTATTTCATACCATGCCGCAGGTTTAGGGATTTTTTTGGTTTTCTTTCGCCCATACCAGTTTTTGCAAGGTTTTCCATTGTCCCTTGTACACAGTTCCTCATGAAGTTGTCTTTCTGCTTTCAGGATGGCTTTCTTCAACGCTTTCTTTTCAGTCTCTTTTTGGGACTCTGCAATTGGGCTGTTCCATGTCCATGTCTTGCTGAAGTCTTTCTTCATGATCGACTTGACAAGGTTATCGTGTTTTTTCTGGAATGCTTGAATTTCATTGTGCCTCTCTTCCTCACCAGGGATGACTGTGGAATAGTTGGTTGTTGGGAAATACCCATGACGCTTCAACGGCAGAACTGGGTTGTCTTTTACACCTGTTTGGTACAAAAGAGCTTCTTTGTTTTTGGCTTTGAATGTTTTTTCCCATTTTCTAAACGCTTGGTCGAAAGATTTTCTTTGCTCCCGTTTGTACCTTTGGTATTTGTGCCATTCAAATTCGTTGTCGGTGATTGAACCGAGGCGGTCGCTTAGTTTTTGAAAGAAACCTGTTCTTTGGCTCGCCCAATCATTGAAAGTTTGACCCCGCCAAACCTCTATCGTGTCTTCGGCTTTGAATCCATTCGGGTAACGAACGGCTCCGTCATATTGTTTTTCCATATCTGCGGTTGGAGAAATGTAGTGAACCAGTGGAACTCGGTCTTTGGGTGTGTTATCATAGCCTCCCCTTCCATGTGTTGAATAATCAAAAGCCACTGTGGCACTTTCATCGGTTTCGCCAGATGCCGCCCATACCGCCGTGTACCCTTGGTAGTAGCCACCCCCCTTCCGGGGTTCGAAAAATCCATCAAGCATATTCGGATCAAAATACTTGGCTGATGTCCCCCTTAGTGGGTTGTCTTTGAGCAACATCTTTAATGGGTTTCCCACATCAAGCAACAGTTCCTCAAGTCCCTCAATAAGAACACTGCACGGTTTCTTTAGTTTCAGGTTTTCATTAAACTCCACAAGAAATGAAGGTTTTCCAGCTTTGATCCCTTTCTCTTGAATGTAGTTCCTGTGATCGGCAATGTCCATGAAGACTTTGTAGCCCTCATTGACGAGATGATCCTGGAGATTGGCCTGTTCCATCTGCCGTTGTTGAGGCCATTCGCTTGAATTGAACAATACGAAATCGTAGCCAGCCCACATCACATCATCTTCAGGGAAAGAGTGAACGTCCACAAGTATATCGCATTTAGAAAGAAGTCCGTCAAGTTCTAGTTGCCATCGGGTTTCAGCAGAGGCAATCCGGTTGTAATCTACCTCTGTCCTTTTCTTGTCAGCTAAATGGAGAATCGTGTCGTATTTTTGTTTCATCAATTTGTGGAGTTGGCGGGCGGCTGGCGCAGCCGACCAATCGCACCAGTGCATCTCTACATGATCCCCTGCTGGCAGGGCGTGTGGAACAGTGAGTAGTATGGTTGCCTTTGGAGGATTCCTCCTTGTAACCGACATGTCTGTGAAATCCCCCTCGGTTGAAGCGAGAAGTCTTTCCTCAATGTCATCAGTGTCAAGAGGATTATTTCGAGGTTCCTTTTCCCTGAATCTCTTGATCATCTCTTTGATAGTATCTTTTGGAATGTCTCTTTCATAACGAGTTTTCATCCACCATTTGACGGTTTGCAAGTAACTGGTTAATTTACCCTCATAGCGAATGTTAATTGTTCGGCTTGCAATTGACATGTACCAAGGCAAGCTCCACTCTTTCTCTAATTTGCGGAACCTACCTTCATCCCAAAAAATAGGGAACATCAACAAATCGCCTGTTGCTCTTGGCCTTGCCTGTTCTGAAACACGGGTTTTTCTCGACCACATGAAGGAACGTGCTGTTTCTACTTTCAAACCACAGAAGTAAGCATGGTATTCAGGGTTGTGAGTCATTTCAGAACGCTTATGGTAGAAGGTTTTACCTGGAACGAATGTCTCATAATCAAAGAATTTTTCTGCGCCTCGCATTGTATAAGCAAGAGAGTAATCGCACCAAGGCATTAGTTTCTTCAGTAGTTCCATCTTCTGCCTTGTGTCTGAACCTAACCTTCGGTCGTCGATCATCAAATCTATATCGTGTGTTCTCCTAATGCCGTGAAGATAAGCTGCTGAACCAGATTTGATTGTGGTGCAAGCGAGGAATAGGCTTCCGAACTCCTGTTGAATGTATTTCTTCACACTGTTAATCATTAGCCACTCTTCGGTGGGTTTTTTCGGCAGCAATAGGTTGATGTCATTGTTACTAAGAAGTTCAAGGCTATTCTCGTTGAAGAAGATTTGAGCATACTCTGTCACTTGGACTGGGTTGTCGGCAGTGTGTATGTAGGATTTACGATCGTTGGCAGAGGACTTGAAGATAGAACGTAGTTGCTCTTTTCTCGGCGCACCTTGGCCGCGCAACGACTTATCTGATTGATTGTGGATCAAGTAGATGTGAAGTGTTTTCTCGGTATCGTTGTCATCCAGCTTCTCCCAACCACTCGCAAGGGCTTTCTTTTTGACCTGTTCTTTTGACAAGAAACTCTCACCAATGTACATCTGCATACACAGAACTTCAGCAGCTTTTCGTGTCAGTTTCACTTCTTTGGAATAAACGATCGTTGAGCTTTTCTCAAGTTCATCTTCAAAATCCTCAACTTTAGGTGAGCTTGTAGCGTTAGGCCAGGTCACGATTAAATCAAGATCGTTATGACACATTGAATACAGTATTGCAAGTTCTTGATGTTGTTTTCGATTCCTGATTAGAGGTTTCCCCTTATTCCTCTTAGCAATGTTGTACATGCTGTTGTAGTATGAGGAACCTGTTTTGTTCACGAAACCATCAATCACTCCAACATAGTCCAAATGCCCAAGTCCACGAACAATCAAATCTCTTTCAGTTCTGCGATACCAGGACGGCCAATTTGTATGGAGATAGGGTTCTACTTCAGGGGTTAGTTCGTTGTTTTTATCATAACCCATAATTTTCTGTGCTGCTTTCAGATCGCCTTTGTCTTTCTGTTCTTCAACGGAAACGAGTGGATTCTTTTTCGTGATGATTCCTGTGTTGAACAATCCCATTTGCGCCCTACAAAGTTCGCAGAACATGTTGATGTTATCATGCCTCCCTTCTCTCTTCAGTTGGTCTTTGAAAGCATTCATTTTGTAGCTTCCAAGGGACATAGCGCAATCGTAGTCCTTGCAGTGTCCAGTATTGTCAAATCTTCCTTTGTTCGGCGTTTGACCCTCATAAGTTGTGTATTCTTCACCGTAGAGTCTCGTAGGGAATAGAGCGTGTCCGATTTCATGACAAAGAGTAATCAGGTTCATTTCTTCATCATTGTTTTGTAGGTGAGGCAAACTGAAAAGCCAAAATCTCAAAGCAGTTGGTTGTTCTGGCGTTGGATTTACTGAGCTTGTGTAACCAAAGTAGTTTCTCTTGTAGGTTCCCTTGGTTATGATGAGTGTATTCCTCCGTTTCTCAAACATGTCGGTCATTTTTCCGATTTTTTGACCAATCTTCATCATCTCCTTGCCTACTCCACTGTAATCTTTGATTCCAGATTTGCCTTGTATGATTTCATCCCACTCAAAGTTGGCACCGGGAAACCACTCTTTCATTTTGTCAAAGGCGTTTTGGATTTGTTTCATCTCAAAGGCATATTCCCCTTTCGGGAAGTCAAAGATAACATTCCAACCTTGGTGTCCAAGCGGAGGGTTTCTTCGATCACGCTGGTAGGTTTGACGACCGCATACATCGCACATGAACCGAACTGCTGGACCCTCATCGGCAGCACGTTCTTGAGTAATCGTTGCGGGAGGGCTGAAAGATTTAGGCGCACCACAGTTCTCACAGGTTTCTCCGATCTTGGCTCCTTTCTTGTGAGCAACCAAGGCCATTCCACTCTGCACAACTATGGTGGATTCACCAAATTTAGATTTCATTCTTTTACGGAATTCATTCAAATCTTCTTTTGCAAAATCTCTGGTTTTGAAACCGAGAACCGCATAGAACGGCGAGTCCTTTTTCTCTTTGTAGTTCGTATATTTAGAGAGCGTGATTGGTGGATTATTCTTTGTAGTTACTCCGTATGTGACGTCAGAGGTTGGGATTAGGTACGGATATATGCGTTGTTCATCACGGCCCATTTCTGAACGATATCCTATGATCTTAGGATTGTTGTATTGGGGCATGTTGTATTTGCTCAAAGGTTCCATTGAGAACTTTGTCCTAACTCCTTTCACTCTTCTTTCGCCGCCACCAGGTAGTCCCTGTGCGACATCAATTTCCTTGTTTGATGCCTTTCGATTATACCTCCACATCGGCTTATCGGCTAGTAGCCCTTTGTGTTCCATCTGCAAAATTATGTTTGCTTCAACTGGATCGATGAGGATGTCGCCCTCGTATTCTCGTTTGAAGTTCAAAGATTCCATGTACAAATACAAGTCTCTTCGATCTTCATAGGAGAACCCACTGAAAGCTCCCACTCTTGCGACTTCTTGGTATTCATCTCGGCTTTGAACACCAGCTTTCTTTGTTGGTTTGATTTTCCCCCGTGTGAGTACATCCACCTTTTCTTTAACCACTTTCCCGACAATCAGAACTCTTGCCTCGTTGTTAATCACAGAGTCCTTTTCGTAGCCAAGTACAAGAACTGGGGTGCTTTCTTTCTGGAAGATGATTTTCTCTTCCCCTACGCCTTCTGATGGAGACACGGTGCCTATCAATCCATTTGGGGCGAACGTCAGCATTTCCTCCAACACATCGGGTTTCGCTCGCTTTGTAGATCTTACAAAACGGCCTGATAAGTTATTGATCACGATTTGGTTGTAATCATTTTTTACACCCCAAATGACGATTGTTCTGGTGGCGAAAGATTCCTGTACTCTTCTCTGGTCAAAATCACCCGCATCTATTTGGCTCAAAAATGCAATGAGGGCGTTCGCATCTTTTCCTTGAATTCGCGCATAAGCGGTGGTTGGTTTCGTGCAGAGCTGTTCAAATTCATCTGTGTGAACAAGATTGGTGATGGCCTTCCCACCAGGCAAACCTTTGATGTAACCTTTCACCCCATCATACACAAGGGTCACATCTCGACCATCTGGTATTTCTTTCAGTTCCCCTTCCCAAAACTCATCCTTATCCATTTGGCGAAGTGAAGTGAAGTAATCCCTAGCAAGATTTGACGCGTCGTTGTCAATTTCAATCATAGGAATGCCAGTTCCCAATTCTGGAATCAATTCCACAAGACGCGCATATCGGTAAAGTCGCGCTAGGTGGTCTGGGGCATCGTACATTGCTTGGAGAGGGTGGTTATCAATTCCCATGTCAAACTGAGGGAGTGAACCTTTTGCTGGAACCATTGACAAACCACTGTCAATTTTGAAGTCCTGATTTCCTGACCCTGTTTGCTTGGTTGCAACCTTTTCAGCTCCGTGATGGATGTGGAGTGAAAGCGGGAAGATACACCGATTGTCAGTAAATGTGGACTCGTCTATCAAAACAGAGTCCATAAGAAACGCCCGATAACCTACTCCTTTCGCAGCCTTACCTACTCTTTCAACACCACTAATTCCCCCCACTAAGTCGTACACTTCAGGCATGGTGAGTTTGGCTGGAAGAGAAAGCCACAAGTCCCAATAGTTGCCATAAGTAGAAACCATTGCGGGAATACCTTCCCGTACAAGCATAGAACCTAATTTGCCGACTGAATTAGAATACATAGTCCATGTTGCGCCTGTTTTGATTCGGAGCTTGAGGCAAATCCACGCCGCATCTCCTGGTCGATCAATGGTGATGCCTGTCCTTTCCCCTTCTTTCCCAATAGGTAATTTTCCTTTCGTTTTGGATAAGTAAATTGGAGTAGCGTTGTTGTTTTCTAAGATCAAGTCATGCAATCTTTTGAATTTTTCAGTGTGACTTCGGTATATCTTGAATAATTCTTCAACCCCATCTGCTTCACCTGACAATGGCTTTGCGGAATTGTAATTGAAGAAGCGAGGTTTGTTTCTATTTACCCAAGCCCGAAACAGTGTCAAAGCTTCAGAGATAACGACGTCTTGGATTCTTTCAACTGGGACTCCGGGGAAGTCCACTTCTGGTACGATTAAGGGTCGCTCTACCTTTCGCAGAGGTTCATCTCCAGAAACCCGCCCATACGCTCTTTTCCCCCCAACGAAGGCATATCCTGGCGCAGAAGTACCGGGCTTACCACGATCTAATGCTCCGCCCTCCTTCACCATTGCATTGAGAAAGTACAACGGGCCTTCGCGTAAGAAAGCTCCCTGTTTCAATTTGGAACCTTTCATGTTAGAACGAATGTAATCAATGACGTCTTTTGATTTCAGTTTCTCTGGCGTAGATAGTTGATCTAACTTCTCTTGGCGTGAATCGAAAAACGACTCCAACACATAAACAAGTAAATCGTTCATTTAATCCCTCACAAGTCATCGTATGAGTACCCGTCCACCGTGTACTTCTTTGAAAGTCCCTCTTTACCCCATTCAAGCCAACCGCGCCCAGGGATGCCGAGTTCGGAATATACTTCCGTTGCTTTTTCCAATGTCTCGCTGGCGTTTTTTAGACCCTTGACATACCATCCCATGTCAATTGTCTTCCCGTCAGTGCCGATGTCCGATGGGTCGTCAATTTCCTCATCGTCAAGCTTGGCTTCGATCCTGTCAAGAAGTTCCATCACTTCAACTTCATTGTTCAAACTGATTTCAACGGGCATGTCCAATTTGATTGAAACATAGTATTCTTCACCTTCCTTTGCCTCTTTGGGTTTTCTTACGGGATTTCTTCGCGCTTTCGGTGGCATCATTGCAAACCCTGGACGTTCTCTTAGTTCAACCCCCTCAAGGGCAGAAGAAAGATCAGACGATAGAAGTGCAAGTAGGAATGGAAAACCGTTTTCTTGATTAACTGTTCCTATGAAACGGTTGATGCCATTTTGGTGAGATTTCGCCCCCTCGTAAGCTGTCATTCCTATCGCTGCAAACACAGCAGCAGCGCATTCAACGAACATATCAATACTGGTCGGCTTTGCCGAATAGGAGAACTTCAACCATTTCTCAATGGAAGACGTGTCCCATCCACCTTTAGATTTAGCAGAGGTGCTATCCATTGTGGCAGGGTAAATCAATTGCCCTTTGCCTTTCGCATACATGAAATCTGCAATCTTCGCCATAATCAATGGATCGATCTCGGCTGTTTTGACATCCGTTAGTAGGTCATCCCACAACGCCTCAAGGTCAATCCAATCAGTTTGTTTTGCCTCAATACCGCCTTCTGATTTGTCTTTTTTGAGGTTGTACTCTCCCTCTCCCTGTCTTGAACCTGAGTCGTGAGAGAACTTAGGATAAAGGAAGGGCAAATCTTTCAGCATTGAATACATGCAACGGTAATAGGCGATCATCAATCTGGAAAGAGAGTTTGCCATTTCAGCGAGGGCTTCTTCATTCAAGACAGATTGTGACACGGACAATCTTGCGGGATCTTTGATCCTGGGTGAATTCGTGTTCGGGTTAATCCCCTCGAACTCAACATAACCCTTGTCGCGCAAAAGGAAGAGAGAGAGTGAAACAAGTGGGCTTCCAAAGTAAGCTTCTATTCCAATCATGCGTCCTTGTGAAAATATCTCGGAATCTATCTCCCTCCAATTAGAAATCGGATCTCTTGCTTGAGCTAAGAGCAAATGGTAGAAAACATTTGCATGATATACTGCGATTCCAGGTAGGTTTTTTGAACCGATTAACCCGTTTCTCACTTCTTGAAATGAATTTCCTGGCGTGTTGCCTTTTTTTTCAAGAGAAACTGTTGCTATATGTGCCATCAGGGACTCCACATAATCGCCTAACGCAGCAAAGGAGTTGTTGTCCATAGGGTTCGGTGGAATAAAAGATTCTCCACCGGAGATCCAAAGGAACATTGAATCATAACCGCTTTGTTCGGTGGCGAAGACATCCGAGTCTCTAAGATACAGGCTTAATTGGTTTTCATCTCCGTCAAAGGGATTCAAAAGATAATGTGAGTAACCCTTGGAATCATTGCTTGTCGGCAAGTACATAACTTCAAAATCCTCTTTTTCAAATGCTCTGATGTCATCATCAGTCACAGGGTTGTCTTCGGCTCGATCGCCAAAAATGAACTTTTCAATTACCTTGTATTCTTCCTGTTCTGCGTCACGGATGTCCTCTCCTTTTGCGATCAACAAAGAACCGCTTTCAAGGAAAACCGTATCTCCAGTTGAACGCTTGACGGACAAGGGTATTCCTCTTTTGCCTCCATCGGTAAGCCTCGTTCCATCCTCCATGTACTTGGAGAGATAGTATGCGACTGTCTGTCCGTATCGTAGTGGTTGTGGATTCTTGCCTCGTTCTTCGTCTTGCCGCACAGGAACAGACTGGTTTTTTGTGGCGTTGCGAAATTTTTTCCTTTCTTCTGTCCTTAACAGGCCGTACTGCTGTTGTAGCATACCAACTTTCTCGCCCACAGTTTTCACTCGATCAAAGGGGAATAAACGCTCAATGTTGGAGTCGTCGTCGGAATAGGTATCTTCAATCAATTTACAGAATGTTTCATAGCGGTCTGCTGGAGATGTTTTACCCCCAACACGAACCTGTGTAGTCATATCGAAAGAACTCTCAACCGCCCCAACACTTTGGATCCAAGCGGCCATATACCGACAGTAAAAATAATTCACAAGTGGAGTGTGTAGGGGGGCTTTATCACGAAAGAAGGGCTTGACTGATTTGATTTTCGTTAGAAGCTTCCGAAGGTCTTCATTTGAATTGCCATCTTTCCCTTTGTTTTTGGGTGGCTTTTCTAAGCCATCTACGATTCCGTAGAAACCCCTCACATTTTTGCTTTTCTTGTCTTTTTTTGTAGAGGGTTTTTCGATGAACTTTTTTGCCTGTGCTGATTCTTCAGTCCCGTTTTCTATCCGTGTCGGCATTCATGTCCACCCCTCACAATTCATCCTTGAGGTAAGCAGAAATTCCATTTACAAAGGCTACACCAATCACAGATGCCATACCTAATGTGAAAGTGATTGCAGCAAAACGGAAGGGATTTGTTAAAAGACCATTTTTCCCTGATAAATATGGGGATATTTCATCTTTTACGTGTTCAATTACCGATAGTCCAAAATGTCCTTTTTCGTGCATATATTCACCTCAATTCACTAACCAGAGTTTTTCGCCCCGCTTTTCAATGTCCCAGTCACCACCAACGATGAGCATCATCCTCTTGTACCCTTTGGGGGGCATGGTGACAAACACGCGTGGTTTGGAACCGCCCTCTTCCCCGAAGTGGTGGATGTAGTTCTCAATACCTCCATTGGGAGAATCTTTTGCGGAACTGTAACCGATGAAAGGGCAATCGCCTTCACCGATCGCAACAAGTGGGGTTTCATCGTCAGGTAGCCAGATTTTCATGTATTCAATTTCTTCTGGTTCACAGCCATTGAACATACGATACAGATCTACGGCTTCTTTAGGAACTTCGTGTATTTTCCCTTTTTTTCCAGCATCATTGCCGTTGCGACGTATCTTTCTTGACTTTAGAGGTAAGTTCCAGGTTCTCTTCTGCTTCTTAGGAGCCACGCCTTCTTTGAATGGAGATTCAGCATCAAAAGATTTCAGTCCTTTCAACAATTCTTCGATCGCATGGATTTGTGGGATGTTCTTGGTGTTTCCTTCCCAAGTCATCTTTACATCGTCACCCATTTCTTCAATGGTGACTTTCCACGTAGATTTAGCCATTGAAAGACACCTTCCGATCAACAGCATCATAAAAATGGAAGAACACTGGAACGGCGACGGTTACAACTCCCCCTGCGAGCGCGCCATAGAAAAGGGCGGGAATGACCCAGTTGAAACTGCCAATGTATTCTAAACTTGGACCTAATGTATTGTCTAACTTTTTGGAGGTTTTTTCACTCCATGTTCTTTCTCTCCAACCTAACACGTTGTTGTGGATGTAATTATCGTTGAACTGGTTCGTGTCCATTTTATCGCCTCATTTCGTATTCTGCGCCACAATCTGTACAGATGATGCGCCCCTTTGGGTTCTTCTTTGCTCGGAGCTTGCCGCCACACGGTTTTGATCGCTTTGACTTTTGATAGGAACATGGAGGGAGTTGTGTATTCTTTCTCTTACTCTTGTTTGTCCTTGTGTGATTGTCCAAATCTTTCTTTGGTGTCCTTCTTACGGGCTTTTTTCTTCCCGATTTCCTTATAGCACTGGTGAATTCCACGTTGAAGTACCTGCTCCCTTTTGGAACCCTGACTTTCACCATAGCTGGTTTCTCTGTAACTCGATTTCTGTACAATCTACCCAATTCTTTTGCAACTTTGTGAAGCGAAGAATGCTGTGCTGATTGTTGGGTTTTTGTAAATCGTCGTTCTGTATCAATGTATGCAAGGTCTGAGGTGTCGTCAGGCCATGCCGTTGGAGCGAGCGTTTTCAAGATTTCAAGTAGTTCAACGTTACCTTCTCCCTTGAGTGAGATTTCATAATTCAAGTTTCCAGTGTTTTTGCCTAAGCCACTCAAAGCATCTTGCAACTCATCATCAATGTATCTTTTAGCCCAACCCTCTACATTTACTAAAGCTTGAGTTTGGGCGGCTGATTCCGCTTCGGCTAAATCAAACGGCATATTTGAGCGCGCATGATCTGGACAACGAGGGTTCTCTCTGACCATCATATTTGCATCTTTAGAGCAATGGCAATGTGGATTCTTGATACCTTGGATCAGAATGTAGTCGCCTTCCTGGTGGAGAACGACGTAGTTCATTTTCTTGAGCATACCAACTGCCTTAGCTTTGGTCGTTCCTTTCGGGAAAGCTTTCCTTAGTTCTTTCAATCCAGCAGCACCACCTTTTTTCTTCAGGATCGAAATGACCTTCTTTTCGTGCTTGTGGTAAGCCCCATCTGGATTCTTCTTGACTTTATCAAGTGCCGCTTTGGATATTTTCACAGCATCGCCAGTAGCCATGAGAGAGAGATTCATGCTGTTTGGTTGCTCGTAGTCGATCCGTAGATTGGCAATCGCATTGGCTCCCAACTCTTGCGCTCTTTCAGACAATTCCGTTTGCATGACGGCAAGTGCCATTGCCATGCGCTTTTCAGCAAGAGATGTTCTACCACCTACAAGACCTTTGTAAATGGATTGACCAATCTCGCCAACATCCATAACAACATTGCGACCGATCATGACTTCGGAGAAAACAGCTCCTTTGTTTCTGGCTACTCCATCTGGCATACCGCCAAACATAGGTACGACTCCAGGTGGGTTTCGTTTGATACTAACAGAAGGGAAATCAAATGTGTCTGTGCCAGAATGGAAGACGGGGTAGTCATCACCCATCTCTATATTCGCTCGGAAAGATTCAACTGTGGCTGTTTCTTTGTCTAAGTCCAATAGGGTATAGGCGAGTCCGAGGTTGCGACTGGATTGGGTAGATATTCCTAAGAGATTGGGTTCCGAGATGAATGGACCCCCTCTATCACTTGTTCTTGTCCCATCGGCTAATTTTCTCATGCCGTTGTTCTCGAATTTGATGGCAGGGGTGTGTCCGGTGATTAGAACCCTGAAACCTGCCTTTACTGCCCTTGCAATTTGCCCTTCATCATTTTGCTTTGGCCGAGTCCATAAGATTTCTATGATGTTGTCCGGTTTAGCCCAATTATTGGTTTTCAACCAACCTCGCTTGAACTTTTTTGGTAGCCCGCCATGTACGATGACTACGGGTCCAGCATGAGCAATCACTGGTTGCTTGGCGAATTCTTTCTCATACATCAAAGCCTCTGCATCGTCCATATCGCCCCAAAATCCGCCAGTCCCATTGTATTGTCCTACTCCATCTTTGTAAAACCGAATTCCCTGCAAGTATCTTCCTCTTTCATGGTTTCCTTGTACAGTGAAGTATTTTTTGGGATTTGATTCAATCAATCCGTTGATAAGAGCTAAGTTTTTCAGGTCGTCCTCTTTTCCTTTGTAATTGACATATCTTCCATCAACTTTGTCGCCGTTCCAAATGACTTTAGCTTTAGGGTAATTGTCGTTAATGTGGTCAAGAATTGCTTTGTTAGCCCCATGATCTCCGTGCGTGTCACCAATAACGGCGATTTGCCCTGTCTCCCCAAGATTCAATACTGGATTCTTCGGCAACGGTGGATTTTCTGGATCGCTCCAATCATCCTCTTCATCTTCTGCGGCCTTCTTCATTTTTTCTAAGGTAGCATCAACCGCATCCAATATATCGGAAGCGGAATCGGAATCGGAATCAACTGGTGTCCCCAATTCAGCTAAGGTTTCCTCATCCGCTTTCATTATAGCGTCTTCATCGGACTCAACTAATTCGGACTTGACATCCAAGGTTTCCAAAACTTCTTCGAGTTCTTCTGCTTTCTCGTCTATTTCAACAACTGCTTCTTTACCTGTTTTTTCAATGTAATCAGCAATTCCCGTAGCACCCTTTTCATCTTCCATCGTCATTGCTTTTACATGATCGACAATTCTTTTGTACAGGGCATCTTTCTGACCTCGATCGCTGATGCCCAAATCTTGAGCTAGTTGTCTCAAACCAACTGCCGATTCATTGTTGATTGATTGAAGAAGTTTCTTCACCAAAGTTCTTCCTAAAATTGCCGTGAACTTTTCATCTGAGCCAATCTTTTCTCGCACGGCTTCAAGTGCATCTACTTTCATTTGTAATTCATCAATTTTTTCAACTAAATCCCCATGTTCCTTCAACCAATAATTAAGGTCATTGGCAAGATTTTCACTCAATGCAAGGACGTCGTTTATCTCTTGCTTAGATTTTGTAGATTCCCCTCTGTATCGTTCCATACCTTGTCGGAAAAGTTTCGATCGTTGGTCTTTGATTTCTACTTGCCGAGCGATGTTTTTAGCCAGACCTTCTAAGTGTGTTTTCATGTTGAAAATTTCACCTTTGTAGATTTGAGGTAAAGATGATTGGGCTGTATTAGCTGAACGCCTTCTGGCTTTTCTTCCGCCCTGGATTTCTGCCAACATGTTTCTGCCTTCTCTTCTGAAATCTTCGTTTTGAGCTGAGAGTTCGCCCATGAGGTCTGCAATAGGTCGAACGATGTCCATCTGTTGCGCCGTGTAATAGTTCTCTGTGAGTGCGTTTTCTCCACCAAGAACACGTATGATAGTCATCCATTCTTCTGGAGCAAGATCGTAGTTGTAGAGTTCCTTTGTTCTGATGGCGATGAGATACAGTATTTGGGGAAGGTTTAGAGATTGATTTTCTTGGTATGGCAGAAAACCTCGGTTTGCAGCTTGGTGGCTTGATGGTCGAATGTAATCCCAGTATTCATGAATGATTTGCGCTGTCGCATTCATCCATTTCCTATTCCAACCGATCGGCGGTATTCGGAAATCAAAGTTTCCGATGTAGTACATACCAGGAGAAATTTCACCAACGGCTTCTTGTCCTCTCACATCACCCGCATCGAATGTTGCGAAATCTACGCCCATCTTGATTGGAATACCAGAAGATGAGAATCTTCGTACTCTTCTTGCGGCATTGACTGTGATTCTTAGTGGAGTGAATACGTCTGTAACTCTTTTGTCATACACTTCTTCAGAAGCATAAACAACTGCTTTAGCAAGTTCTTTCCGATTTGTATAACCGCGCCCCCTTCCGTAGTCAGAAACAAGTGCATCTACGATGTTTTCAATTAAATCTCCAAACAACCTTGCTTGGCGATCGTCTTGGCGGATTCTTTGCGCCCTGAATAAGAAGTTGATTGGAATGTCACCTAATGCGCGTATGTTGCTCAATAAACGGAAAAAGGCTCCTTTCAGATCCCCCCCTCCAAGGATTTCAAGGAAACTTTCTATTTCACGATTGGTCAAGTTTTCCTTCAATTCATTCAAAGCATTGTCGTTTGGACGAGCAAAATCTAACCACGCAGGGAGAAGAGTGTCGGAGCTGTCGGGCAGCCCATAGCGAGAGAATTTAGCTTCTGGCCGCCTAGTAATGTTGTTTGCAAAGATGACAAGGTTTTCACCTGCAAGTATATCGTCAAATGATGGAATTAGACGATCGAACACGGAAGATTTGCTCTTTGGAACATGACCTTTGATTGCGTTCGCTAGTGGAGTATTCATTTGGTGTGCGAGGTGATACACAGTTAGCATCTGTCGGAAATCTTCAATTCCCTCGTCAGTGATAAGTACACCTTTGTCCAATTGTTTCAGTTCATTTTCATTTGAACCAAGATATGAGATGATGGTCTTTTCAAGCTTCTTTCGGAATGCTTGATCTACAAGCGCATCATTAGATGGCGTTAGCCCTTGCATTTTTAGAGAAGTGATTTCATCTTCTTCGCCCAATGGAATTTCCACATTGAATGGAGTCTTCGTTCCTGAAGATTTCAGGAGTTCAACAGCAGCTTTTCTGGATCCTACCTTTGAGGCCAGATTCAGTAAATCGTTGCCGTCTTTTCCGCCAAGAAGACCCTGCATGTACTTTTCTCTCGCATTTGTCTTTTTCTTGCTTGGTCTTCCGGGGTTTCTGCGAACTGTTTGTTCATTGTTTGGAATGTAGAAGATTTTCACATTCGGTCTGTTGTCTGATGGAGTTTTGGCTTCACTATACAGACGCATGATATTGTCGGGGGAGAGGGGATCGTTTTGCCCATCCACGAATACTGGGTGGTCAAGTTCTTCCGACATTTTCATTACTTGCGCCCTTTGGTTGTTGAGGCCACCAGTTAGGTGAGGGATCATACAACTTTTCCTGTTCTTCATCTGGAAACCTCCATTACGTATTGTCGGCCACCTGCTTGATAGGTGATTCTCCCGTTGTCAAACAAGTATGGTCGTGCGATTTTCCCGTCTTGGACTTTCATACCGGCTGTCTTGAAAATTTTTCCAACACCTTCGTCAATCGCGCCTTCTGGCTTTGGCTTTCCTGACCTTTTGTCCTTTGGAGCTACATTCAAGCCCCCGCCACCAACGTTTTTCACGAATGACACTTTGCCGAATGTAGATTCGATCAGAGAAAGCAGTTCTCTGGCACCTTTGGTATCGCCCGAACCAGAACGAGGAATGAGTGTGTCATTGTCATGGCGGTAAAGAGCAGCAGGTACAAAAATACGGAATGGAACCAATGAACCTGAATCTTTGTGCCTTGCCAGCATTAGTTCAAGGCGAACTTTTCCTTTCTTGTACTTGACAAACGAAGCTCCGACTTTACCTACTCTTTGTGCATCAGGTTTTAGGATCAACACGCCCTTACGCTTGAAGCTACGGAAATCTGCCCCTGCTAAATCTTTCATTGACTTGTTTGCTTGGATTGCCCTCTCCTTCGTAATCATGCGACCTTCTTCCGTGTAGGGGGGTTTCAATGGGTTCCATCGTTGCCCCTTTCGCATCTTGTAAATCTTGGTCGTGAATCCCTTCGCAGCAACAAATGATTCAGCAGAACCTCCTTTGCCTGTTGCCGAGTATTTTTTCCAGAGGTTCTTCATAGCCTCTGAACTATCGCGCCATGTGTGAAGGATTTTGTTGTCTTTCTTGATGTCCTTCATGCCCCGCAACTTTACAGAACTCTTTGGAAGCAGATCAATGGCATAGGTGTTCCCCACAGCCGTAACGCCTTTTTTGCCACCGCCTTTTGGATTTTTAATCCCATACGTGTGACTCGCATCACTGTTGGGACTTATGACCCAAGTTTGAGCAAATGTGTGAGTTCCCAACTGCTCATCTGTTGTGACTGTATAGTAATTTTTTCCTTTTCTGGAGCTGGAATCATCTCTGATGATGTATGCACTTACTCCCAACTCATTAGCATACTCTTGTGCAAGTTTCCTTGCATTCGGCATACCCATGACAAGTGGCATTTGAGGATTGGACTTTTTCTTCAGATTATAGTATGCAGTGTTGCCCTCTATTACCTCGTCGTGAGTCCGTAAAAGTTCACTCTCATCAGAGAATTGTTCCATGTATTCTGATATTTTATTCGTTTGCCCACCTTCATAGGACATTGATTGTTCATCAATATCATACCTGAAAATTCCAAACGGTGTTTCGATTATTTGTGTTTCTATTGCCGGTTCCTCTGCTTGCTCTACTACTTCTTCGAAGAACTCTTCAACTTGAGGCGGTAGATCCTCGTCAATGTTGCTCAATTGCTCCACCTGTTGCGGAGTAAGTTGATTTGCTACTTTGTTTGCTACGGTTTCACTCGGTTTGCTGTTTTTCACTGCGTCTAAGATTTCTTTTTTGTCCCGGTTGCGTAAGTACCGACCGATTATGGCACCCGCTATTGGAACAAGAAAAGATGCAACGGCGACTTCATCAACTCCAAATGGAGCATTTTTCTTCGGAATTGTAGGGAGCTTCTTACCCGTTCCAGCTTCGTAGGCTA
>Ga0206123_10002236_pt1 | contig 17088 bp, 15 predicted proteins | sample Helgoland_Spring_2_FD_160086 | JGI IMG/M metagenome (GOLD analysis project Ga0206123, IMG submission 160086) | Pelagic subsurface seawater microbial communities from Kabeltonne, Helgoland, North Sea - Helgoland_Spring_Bloom_20160316_1 | ecosystem: Environmental > Aquatic > Marine > Epipelagic ...
ACTTGAGAAATGGTAAGTGTGGTTTGTAACAATGCTTTAAATAGTAGCTTAAAAGAATTCGGATTACAAGACCCTGGAGCAATTTTAGATAAAACTAAAAATATTGTTGTTGAACAATTTAATAAAACAAATAATACAGCCCCGTCTCTTGATAACATTAGGGATGGGATGGATATCGCTTTATGTGTGTTAAATACTACAACAAATAAATTACAATATTCAGGAGCTTATAATCCTTTATGGGTGGTAAGAGCAGGAAGTAATGTTGTCGAAGAGATAAAAGCAGACCGACAGCCAATTGGTAAAATAGACAAGAAGAAATCATTTACAACAAACACTGTTAAGCTTGAAAAGAGCGATACAATTTATCTTTTTACTGATGGATTTTCTGATCAGTTTGGAGGAGTTAAAGGTAAAAAAATGATGATGAAACCATTTAAAAAGTTTTTACTTTCAATCACTTATAAAACAATGCATGAGCAAAGGGCAGCTATTAAAACACATTTTAAAAGTTGGAAGGGAAATCTTGAGCAGGTAGATGATGTTTGCGTAATGGGAGTTAGAATTTAATCAATCTCCCAAGTAACACCACTATTCATTAATTCATCAACCGAGTTAATTTTTGCATTATCTTTTTCACCTTCAATTTGTTTCCAAACGTTATCGTCAAAAGAATCAGCAGCTACTTGTCTAATTACACCAAAGGCAACAGGAAATTCTGGAGCAGACATGTTGATTAGCATATTGTGTAAAGTATTGTTCTCACAATGAGCATCGTGAACTAAAATATCAGCGTCAGTAATTCCATTCTCACCAATAGTAACAATTTCTAAGTTAAACCCATTTAAAACAAGTCCTTTGTTTTTTTCTTTACCAAATATCATCGGTTCACCATGAGTCAACCAAAGTTGCCTATCTAATTTCACATCTTTAGCTGTAACATCAGCAAAAACTTTATCATTAAAAATAATACAGTTTTGTAAGATTTCTACAAGTGAAGTTCCTTTATGATTTTCTGCTTCAATCATTACTTCTGCCATTCTTTTTGGGTCAATATCAATTACCCTTGCAAAAAAATTGGCTTCAGCTCCCAAGGCTAATTTCCCAGGGTTAAAACTTCTATCAACTGTTCCTTGTGGAGAAGATTTTGTTTTAATTCCTGTTTGTGATGTTGGTGAAAATTGACCTTTAGTCAAGCCATAAATTTCGTTGTTAAACAACAAAATATTAATGTCAATATTTCTTCTTAACACATGAATGTAGTGGTTTCCACCTATTGCTAAAGCATCCCCATCCCCAGTAACTTGCCAAACACTTAAATTGGGGTTAGATAATTTAACTCCTGTTGCAAACGCTGGTGCTCTACCGTGTATGGTATGAAATCCATAAGTATTCATATAATAAGGAAAACGAGATGAACACCCTATTCCTGATATAAATACAATATCTTCTTTTTCTTTGCCAATTTCTGGCATTACTTTTTGAACCGCTTTTAAAATAGCGTAATCTCCACAACCAGGACACCATCTAACATCTTGGTCAGTTTCAAAATCTCTAAAAGTTAATTTATCTTCTACTAAATGTTCCATAATTAGGCCTCTAATATATTATTAAATTCATCTACTAATTGACTTTTAGAGAAAGGCAATCCTTGTATTTTGTTGTATTGTAAATAGTTAAATTCAGGCAATTCACTTTGTAGTAATTTTATAAATTGGCCGTTATTTAATTCGCAAACCACAATCTTCTTATACTTTGCAAAAACAGTTGCAGTGTTTTTTGGTAATGGATTGATGTAATTAAAATGTGCATGAGCAACAGATTTCCCTTGTTCTTGCATTGCTGAAACTGCTGTGTGTAAACCACCATAAGTTCCTCCCCAACCGACAACTAGCAGGTCAGCATCTTCATTTCCATTCACTTCAACATCAGGAATAAAATTAGCAACACGAGCAACTTTTTCCGCTCTTACTTTAACCATTTCCTCATGATTGTTAGGGTCGTAAGAAACATTCCCTGTTACAGCTTGTTTCTCTAAAACACCTATTCTATGTTCTAATCCTTTAGTTCCAGGAATAGCCCATGTTCTATTTAGTTTGTCTTCAGCTCTTGTATATGGATTCCAATTTTTATCACCTTCTTTAGCCATTGCTGGAACAATTTCTTCCATCTCAGCAACACTTTTTATTTTCCATGGTTCAGCACCATTTGCAATAAATCCATCGGTTAATAAAATTACTGGAGTCATGTGCTCAACAGCTAATTTAGCTGCTTTGTAAGCATAATCAAAACAGTTAGATGGGGTGCTTGCCGCAATAACAATTACTGGACTTTCACCATTTCTACCATAAACTGCTTGTAATAAATCTGATTGTTCTGTTTTAGTTGGTAAACCAGTTGAAGGACCACCTCTTTGTACATCAATAATAACGATTGGTAACTCTGTCATCATTGCTAAACCAATTGCTTCACCTTTTAAGGCTAAACCTGGTCCAGAAGTAGATGTTACTGCTAAACTACCTGCAAAACTTGCTCCAATTGAAGAACAAATTCCTGCAATTTCATCTTCTGCTTGAAGCGTAACAATGTTAAAGTTTTTATATTTTGATAATTCGTGTAAAATATCAGAAGCTGGAGTAATTGGATAAGTTCCTAAAAAGATATCCAGTTTTGCTCGTTCTGCTGCAGCCATTAAACCCCAAGCAGTTGCTTCATTACCCATAATACTTCTGTATTTTCCTTTTGGTAATGTTGCTGCTTTTACTTTATATGAAGAGGGTAACAATTCTACTGTTAAAGCATAATTATAACCAGCTTTCAAAGCTAATTTGTTTGCTTTCGCAATTTCTGGAACCTTCCCGAATTTAGCATCTAAATAATCTTCAGTAATTGATAAAGGTCTGCTAAACAACCAATAAACAATTCCTAAAGCAAACATGTTTTTACTTCGCGATCTAAATTTATTTTCAATATCACAATCCTTAACACTATCCTTTGTTAATTTAGTAATAGGAGCTTCAACAACATTGTATCCTGCCAAAGTTCCATCTTCTAAAGGGTTTGTTGTATAGCCTGCTTTGTCAAAATCTTTAATTTTAAAATTATCACTATCAACAATAATTGTTCCTCCATCTCTAATCCAATCTATATTTGCTAAAAGCGCTGCAGGATTCATTGCAATTAAAACATCAGCCTCATCACCTGGAGAAAATATTCGATTACTCCCAAATTGAATTTTAAAACCAGAAACTCCAGCAACAGTTCCTTGAGGAGCTCTAATTTCAGCGGGAAAATCTGGGAAGGTAGCTAAATCGTTACCAATAAAAGCTGCAGTGTTACTAAATTGAGTACCTGTAAGCTGCATTCCATCTCCTGAATCTCCAGCAAATTTGATGACAACTTGATCTATTTCTTCAACTATATTCGACATTCAATTAAATTTAAGGGACAAATTTACGATAACCAACATTAGCATAATAAATAACTCGTACAATTTTATTAGCAATCGTATGTTAAATCAGCATTTTATTTATTTACTTTGTGTTTCATTTCACGAAAACTAAGGCATGGACAAACATTCCTATTTGAGTAACGCTGATGGAGCAGTAATTGAAGACTACTATCAGCAATATCTAAACAACCCAGAAGAAGTGGGTGAAGGCTGGAGAAAATTCTTCGAAGGTTTTGAATTTGCAAGAAAAAATTATGATACTGATGTTCCTGAAGGTTTTGACAAGGAATTTAAGGTTATTGATTTAATAAATGGCTACCGAAAACGGGGTCATTTGTTTACTAAAACTAACCCTGTTAGAGTTCGTAGGCAATATTCCCCTAATTTAGATATTGAAAATTATGGGCTTGAAAAAGCTGATTTAGAAACTGTTTTTCAGGCAGGGAATGAGGTTGGAATAGGTCCAGCAAAGTTGAAAGATATTATTTCTCATTTAGAAGAAACATATTGCCAATCTATTGGTATTGAATATGCGTATATTAGAAAGCCAGAAGAAGTAGCTTGGTTAAAAGAAAAAATTGAGTTGAAAAATAGAGCTCAATTTAACAAAGAAGAGAAAAAGCACGTTTTACATAAGTTGAATCAAGCAGTAGTTTTTGAGCAGTTTTTGCATAAAAAATTTGTTGGTCAAAAACGTTTTTCTTTAGAAGGAAACGAATCGTTAATTCCTGCTTTAGATGCTGTAGTTGAGAAAGGATCAGAATTTGGAATTGAAGAGTTTATTGTAGGAATGGCGCATAGAGGTCGTTTAAATGTTTTAGCTAACATCTTTAATAAGACCTATTCTGCTATTTTTAGTGAGTTTGAAGGGAAGGAGTATGAAGACAATATTTTTGATGGAGATGTAAAATATCATTTAGGATATTCTTGTGATGTAAAAACAGATGCAGGAAAAAATGTTCACATGACATTGGCTCCTAATCCATCGCACCTAGAAACTGTAGCTCCAGTTGTAGAAGGAATAACGCGATCTAAAATTGATACATATTTAAAGGATGAGAATAAAATTGTTCCAATCATTATACATGGTGATGCTGCTGTTTCAGGACAAGGAATTGTTTATGAAGTAGCTCAAATGGCTCAATTAGATGGCTACAGAGTTGGTGGGTCGTTACACATTGTTGTTAATAACCAAATTGGTTTTACAACAAATTATTTAGATGGAAGATCAAGTACTTATTGTACAGATGTTGCTAAGGTAACTTTATGTCCAGTATTTCATGTAAATGGAGATGATGTTGAAGCTGTTATCCAAACAGTGAAATTGGCAATTGAATATCGTCAAAAATTTAATAAAGATGTTTATATCGATATTTTAGGATATCGTAAATATGGACACAACGAAGGTGATGAGCCACGTTTTACTCAGCCCTTGCTATATAAAGCTATTGGGAAACATGCTAATCCTAGAGATATTTATTTAGATAAATTAAGTAAAGAAGGAGTTATTAATAAGGCTGAAGAAAAAGAGCACGAAAAATCATTTAGTGCAATGCTTCAAGAGCGTTTAGATGAGGCAAAACAAATTGAAAAAGCTACGGTTACACCTTTCTTAAAGAGAACTTGGGAAGGGTTTGAATATAGTGGTAGAGAAAGTTTTGCTGCTTCACCTAAGACAGGATACGATAAAAAGAAATTGTTAGCTATTGGTAAAAAAATAAGCACTTTACCCGCGGATAAAAAATTCATCAAAAAAACTACACGTTTATTTGATAATCGTTTAAAACAGTTAGAGGAAGGAACTAACTTAAGTTGGGATGCTGGAGAGTTGTTGGCTTATGGTTCTTTATTGGAAGAGGGACATGCTATTAGATTTACGGGACAAGATGTTGAAAGGGGAACATTCTCTCACAGACATGCCGTAGTTAAAGTAGAAGATTCTGAGGAAGAATATACTCCTTTGAATAACATCTCAAAAAAACAAGCACCATTACACATATATAACTCATTACTTTCTGAGTATGGAGTTTTAGGTTTTGAATATGGTTACGGAATGGCAACACCTCACGGTTTAACTATTTGGGAAGCTCAATTTGGAGATTTTAACAATGGAGCCCAAATTGTAATTGATCAGTTTTTAAGTGCGGCAGAAGATAAGTGGAGAACACAAAATGGATTAGTAATGTTATTGCCTCATGGTTATGAAGGTCAAGGAGCAGAACATTCAAGTGGTAGAATGGAAAGATTTTTACAATTGTGTGCAGATAATAACATGCAAGTAGCCAACTGTTCTACTCCTGCAAATTTCTTCCATATAATGAGAAGACAATTAAAATGGAAGTTCAGAAAGCCATTAATTGTATTTACTCCAAAAAGTTTATTGCGTCATCCAAAATGTGTTTCTACATTAGATGAAATGGCAAAGGGAACGTTTAAAGAGGTGATTGACGATGCTGCTGTAAACGCTGCAAATGTTGATACAGTTGTATTCTGTACAGGTAAATTTTATTACGACTTGTTAGCTAAGAATGAAGAGGTTGGCGGAGCAGACAATATTGCCTTGGTAAGAATTGAACAATTATATCCATTACCAAAAGGACAATTAGAAAAAGTAGTAGCTAAGTATAAGAACGCTAAAAAACATATTTGGGCACAAGAAGAACCTAAAAATATGGGTGCATGGTCTAGTATGCAACGTCATTTTACTTCGGTAGATTTAGAGTTAATTTCTTTACGTGCGAGTGGAGCACCTGCTACAGGTTCGTCAAAAGCGCATGCTGTTAGACAGGCAGCAATTATAGATAGAGTATTTGAAAACGCATTAGTATTAAATAAATAAAGTTATGGCTTTAGAAATGAAAGTTCCCTCACCGGGAGAATCAATAACAGAAGTAGAAATTGCTGAATGGTTAGTAAGTGATGGTGATTATGTTGAGAAAGATCAAACCATTGCTGAGGTAGATTCTGACAAAGCAACGTTAGAATTACCTGCTGAAGAAGCAGGAATTATTACACTTAAAGCTGAAGAAGGAGATGTAGTATTAGTTGGAGGAGTTGTGTGTTTAATAGATACTACTGCTGAAAAACCTGCGGATTTTGAAAGTAAAGCTGAAGAGACTGAACCAGAAGTTGTTGTTGAAGCTGCTCCGAATCCAAATCCTGCACCAGCAGCAAAAGTAGATGTAAAAGCTACGCCTGTTGCTAAAGAAATGATTGCAGCAAACGGAATTAATGCAAGTAAAGTTGCTGCAAGTGGTTCTAATGGTAAGATTACTAAAGGAGATATAGAAGCTTATTTGACTAGCGGAGTAGATGCAAGTTCATCTGCTGGTTGGGGAGGAACTCGTGAAGAAGAAAAGAAAAAAATGAGCATGTTACGTAGAAACGTTGCTAAGAGATTGGTTGCGGTTAAAAACGAAACAGCAATGCTAACTACATTTAATGAGTTAGACATGAAGCCTGTAATGGACTTGCGTAAGAAATATAAAGAATCATTTAGAGAATCTCATGGTGTAAACCTTGGATTTATGAGTTTCTTTACAAAAGCAGTTACTGAAGCGTTAAGGTTATATCCTTCTGTTAATGGGATGATTGATGGTGATTATATGATTACACATGATTTTGCTGATATTGGAATTGCCGTAAGTTCTCCAAAAGGATTAATGGTTCCTGTGGTAAGAAATGCAGAACAAATGAGTTTAGCTGAAATTGAAGCCGAAATTAAGCGTTTAGCAATTAAAGCTAGAGATGGAAAAATTGATATTGCTGATATGGAGGGAGGAACATTTACCATTACAAATGGAGGTGTTTTTGGATCTATGATGAGTACGCCAATTATTAATCCTCCACAAAGCGCTATTTTAGGAATGCACAACATCGTTGAGCGTCCAGTAGCAATTAATGGTAAGGTAGAAATTAGGCCAATGATGTATTTAGCATTATCTTATGATCACAGAATTATTGATGGAAAAGAATCTGTTGGATTCTTGAAAACAGTTAAAGAAATGTTAGAAAACCCGAGTTCAATTATTTTTGGAGGTAAAGACCCAGAACAAGTATTATTGAACTTGTAAGAATATAAACATCATGAAATATAAAAAGCCGTTGATAACATCAACGGCTTTTTGTATGCGTATAGTTTTTCTATTTATGGAGCAATAATTTCGCTGGTAACAATGGTGTTACTTTTTTGGAAAGCTCTGTCTTTAATGTAAATTTCATATCTAAAAGTATCTGCAAAAGGTTGTTTGAAATTGTTGTAAAATAGGTCAATTTCTGCTTCCCCGGTTAATGAACTTCCATCATCATTTTCTATAAAAGGAAATCTAAGGTGAGTATAGGTTGTGTCGTATTTAATTTGATTTGAGTCTGGTTGATCTAAAGAAGGAGCAATTATAGGTGATTTTAAAATCCAAACACCGTTTTGTTTTTCGTAATAATCAACAAAAACATTATAATCTTGTTCGCCAGTATTTTCTTCTTGCCTTAAGCCTAAATCTCCATTTTCATCAAAAAACTCAAACTTAACAACACCTCCAGCATTGTCTCTAGATAGTCGTGCCTCTACAAATGTAATTACTGGTGGTTGAGGTGTAGCCTCTTTCTTTTTACAACCTGATGTAATTATTATAGAAAATAATATGGCTAATATTGTTGTTCGTTTCACATTTTAAAATTACGAATTATTTTGTTGGGCATTCAAAATCAAATCTTCAACATAAAAACAGCAAAAGAGTTTAATGCGCTTGCTTTACAAGTGTTTAATTATCAGTTTTTGAATAATTCGGTTTACAACAAGTTCTGTTTACACTTAAATATAGATCCCAAACAAGTAGATACTATTTATAAGATTCCTTTTTTACCAATTGAGTTTTTTAAAACACAAGAGATAAAGACTGGAGGTTTTGATGCTGAAGAAATATTTTTGAGTAGTGGAACCACAGGGGTTAATCAGAGTAAACATTTTGTAAAAGATTTAACCCTTTATGAAGCGAGTTACCTTAAAGCATTTAAGCAATTTTATGGATCAATAGATGATTATTGTGTGTTAGGTCTGTTGCCATCCTATTTAGAACGAAAAGGTTCTTCTTTAATTTATATGGTTGATGATTTGATTAAAAAAAGTAAAAACCTAAGCAGTGGATTTTTTCTTGATAATTATCAGTTTTTGATCGAAATACTAGAGAAAAACATCAAAAACAACCAAAAAACTATACTTTTTGGAGTTTCTTTTGCTTTGCTCGATTTGGCTGAAAGCTATCAAATTGACTTGAAAGATGTAATCATTATGGAAACTGGGGGGATGAAAGGAAGAAGAAAAGAGTTGACAAGAAAAGAGTTGCATAGTATTTATAAAAAGAGCTTTAATGTTGATGTAATTCATTCGGAATATGGAATGACAGAATTGTTATCGCAAGCATACTCTAAAGGAAATGGAGTTTTTGAATCGCCAAATTGGATGAAAATATTAATACGAGATGTGAATGATCCTTTTAATTTTTTAGAACAAAATAAAACCGGAGGAATTAATGTAATTGATTTAGCAAACATTAATTCTTGTAGCTTTATTGCGACCCAAGATTTGGGTAAGCAAAACGACAAGTCATTTGAGGTATTAGGAAGATTTGATAATAGTGATTTGAGAGGGTGCAATTTGTTAATTAGTTAAGAAAAATGAATATTTTTGTTTGGAACAATTTTTGATAAAAAAGAAGCTTTAAAATATATAAATTATGAAATCAATTTTTTTAAACAAATCATTATTAATACTGGCCTTAGGAGCAGTAACGTTTTTTAGTTCATGTAAATCTACAATTCCGTTTACCAATACGGTAAGAACCAAGTATAATTTAGATGAAGCAAAATTAAAGAGAATGCAGTTTTATGTTTCTAGTGATATTAGTTTACAAAGAGGTGAGCAGGCACAAAATTCTCAGGAATTAGATGAGGATGGTAAATTGGTAATTTCAACTTCAGCAAGTTTAGATAATATTTTAGTTGATGGAAAAACTCCTGGGGTTTGTGTAAAAGTGTTACCGGGTAACAAATTGGCAATTAGCTTTTTCGAATCGGATGATCAATACTTAGTTTTTGGTGATCCAAACAACAGAGGAAGGTATAGCTTAATGGGTGCTGAATGGAAAAATGGAAAAGGAAAAATTAATTTTGGCGGGAAGACGTATTACATCTTACCAGGTGGAGCCGGAGCTTATTTAAAGTTTGAGATGAAAAAAGTAAAAGATTATAAATCTACAAGCAAGAAAGCCAAAGGAAGGACGGTAAACTAGATTTGTTATTTACATTATTGTTAAGAGCGAAGCAATCTTTTTAAAAAGATTGCTTCGCTTTGTTTTAATAAAAAGACTATGCAGGAAAAATTGAATGAGACAGTAACCTTTCTTAAAGGCTTGGGGGTTGAAAATCCAGAAACAGGAGTTGTGTTAGGAACAGGTTTGGGTGGGTTAGTTTCTGAGATTGAAACAATCAAAGAAATAGCTTATGATAAAATTCCTCATTTTCCAGTTTCTACAGTAGAGTCTCATTCTGGCAAATTAATTTACGGCACTATTCGAGGCAAAAAAGTATTGGTAATGCAAGGGCGTTTTCATTATTATGAAGGCTACGATATGAAAGAAATTACTTTTCCAATAAGAGTAATGAAACTAATGGGGATTAAAAACTTATTGATTTCTAATGCTGCTGGAGCTGTTAATTTAGCCTATAAAAAAAGTTCTTTGATGTTGATCACAGATCATATTAATTTGTATAAATCGCACCCTTTAGTTGGGAAAAATTTAGATGATTTTGGCCCTCGCTTTCCAGACATGAGCGAAGCGTATTCTACAAAACTAAATAATGAATTAAGGGCTATTGCTAAAGAAAAAAACATTCTATTAAACGAAGGTGTTTATGTTCCTGTATCTGGACCTAATTTAGAAACGAAGGCGGAGTACCGAATGATTAAAAAGTTTGGAGGAGATGCTGTAGGGATGAGTACAGTTCCTGAGGTAATAGTTGCTAGACACATGGATTTACCATGTTGTGCTATTTCTGTATTAACAGATGAGTGTGACCCAGATAATTTAGAAGTTGTTGATATTGCAGATATTTTAGCCGCAGCCGCAGTTGCAGAACCACAATTAACAGCTATTTATACTGAGTTAATAGCTAGACTATAATAGGGGGAATAAACATTACTTAGACCAACTCTTCCAAATAGTGTGACTCAATACCATATGCAGTTTTAAGTCCATCTATTTTTTCTGAAAGTACTTTTGTATCTGGTTTTTTGTTTGACTTTTGACCAACCAACATTACATTTTTACGTGTATGCTCGTTCGAAATAAATTCAAAAACTTTAGTACTGTATTGGTTCTTTTCTAAGATTAAAGCTCTAATGGTGTCAGTAACCATTTCAAACTGACGCTCTTTAAAGATGCCATATTTTAAAATAGGACTCTCTTGTTCCTTACCTTTTAATTGTTGTCTAATTTGTTTGTGACAGCATGGCGCTGTAATTACTAATTGAGCATTAGCACTTATTGCTTTTGCAAGTGCATCATCAGTTGCCGTATCGCAAGCATGCAGTGCAATCAAAATGTCAATCTTCTTTGGTTTGTATTCCTGTATAGTTTGTCTTACAAAGCTTAAACCATCAAAGCCACATGCTGCCGCAGTTTTGTTGCAAAAATCAACCAATTCTTCACGCAACTCAATTCCCTTAATAGTAACTTCTCTTTTACGCTGATTCGTTAAATAATCATACAAAGCAAAAGTTAAATACCCTTTACCAGAACCCATATCTACAATAGAGATGGTTTTAGATAAATCAGCATTTTTCATCAAACCTTCAATGATTTCAAGGTACTTGTTTATTTGTTTGTACTTATCAGCCATTTTAGGAATTACAACACCCTCGTTGTCTGTTATTCCTAACAGATTTAAATATTTTCCGAGTTCTGCTCTTCTTTCTTTAGGCTTGTCGTGTGTTTCTGGAGGTTTATTTTTAAAACTAGGGTGAGTAGTTCTGGTAGAAACTTTTCCTTTTTTAGAAAACTGAATGGTAAAATCTTCGGCTAAAGTAAACAAGATGCCTACTTTAAATTTTTGATTTAATAGCTCTGAAAATATTGTTTTAGCCTCATCAACGCTATAATTTTTTACCTGATCGTTAGTTTGGTAATGATAGGTAAATGATAGCATTCGTTCTCCTTTTATAGATGCAATCCTAACATAAATGTTATGTAAACCATCACTCTTATAGGCTGGTTTGCTTAAGGTAATTTTTACAAAGTTATCGTTTGTAATGCTTTGGTCTAACTTTTCAAAAAAAGGAGCTAATTCATTCATTTGGCAAAGGTAGGGAATAAAAATTCTTATTAGGAAAATGTTGTACGGCTTGTTGTTTGATTAACGCAACTGTATGTTGGCGTTTTATTCAGTTTTTTAATAGCACCAAAGTAATGATATTTTGTAGATGTACCTATGAGCAATTAAAAACCAAGTAGGCAAGTAGTTCGCTGTCCGAAGCAAGGATGCAACTTGCAAAACTTTTAGATAACCACCTACAAAATGAATGGCTCTAACTTAAAAAATGTCAAAAAGCTAAAATAGTTAGTGGCCAAAATGCAATATACAGCTTGTTGTGCAATGTTTTTAATATGCCTTTTTCCATTTTTCCTTATCTATTTTCAGAGTGTCAATTCTATAATGTTTGTATAGTCTGAAAATTCCGAAATTCTCTACCTGATTATTTTGAAACAACTTCTCGTTAGTTTTCCAGTTGACATCGTATTGTTCTATTATTTTTTCGTTGTGATTTTCTTTATTGACAAATAGAATTTTAGAATCTCTAAACTGAACATCGGGGTCAATATTGGTATAAAAGACTAACGAAGTCAAAATTGAGATTATAAGTACGAGTCCGTTTAAGAAAAAGAGAATTCCCTTAAATGTATTTGATTGGACATTCTTAATTAGAAAAAACAACAGTATAGAAAGGAGAATGGACAAGAGTCCAAAAACTACACTGTAAGTCCTGTTCATTTCAAAAGTCCTAAATTGGAAGTTGGTCAAGAAAAAATAGATAACAATACTTGAAAAAACAGTCAAGGCAAGGATTCCGCAAATCAATTTCAATAGTAGTTTTCCGTTCAATCTGTTATTATTTAATGTTGCACAACGACTACTCTATGTTTTCGTTGTGTTGAGACCAAATTTAAGGTAATCAGCCAACATAATGAAATATAGAAATTGTTGGGGGGAGTTTTTTGTTCATTATAGTTTGTCAGCAATTATGTCTATCAACATATTAATTGTCGAAACCTTTCCAGTCTGTTCTTTAATATCTAATTCCATATTTGTTCCCTGAAAATATAAGTTGATTATGGTATTAACTTCATCAAAAGTCAAAGTGCGTTTTACAGTATTAGGAAGGTTTGTTTTGTTAACAGTATCATATTTCCAATCCCAAAGTTGACCTGTGCTGTCAATCATTTCTATTTGTTGGTCAAATTCGTGGAAATAGAAATCTGAGTCAATAGCAAAGTCTCGAAGTTCATAAACAACATCCAAGTCTGGCCCGTCCTTTATAATTATTGGAAAATGTATTTTGTCGAAACCAAGATGATGTAGCTTAGAAGTCCATTCAATGTCCTTTTCATTAAAATAATTCTTAATTGCCTTAAATGGATTTAACATATTCATTTATTATTGACCCCAACAATTGAATAAGTCCAATATTGGACTTATTCACGTTATATAGTTATGTCTTCAAATATAATATAAAAAGCTAAACCTCTTGGTATAGGGGCTTAAAAGTGTTTTGTACATATAGCGTTAGATTTATACGTATAACTAATTCTACGGCCAATATTGTTTAAAAACTCCAATCGTGTTGGTCAAGCTCAGCTAAACAGTTCGTTAGCAGGTCAATACTACCTCTAATGTCTTCTTTGTGTGCCATCTCAATAGATTGGTGTATGTGCCTAGTTGGTATAGAAATAGCTCCTGCTATTGCCCCTCCAGGGTTCATGCGTTGTATTCCAGAAGTGTCAGTACCACCAGCAGTTAAAATTTCTTTTTGATTTTTAATGTTGTGTTTTTGAGCTACGTTTTCCATGTATTTAATCATACGATAGTCACAAATAGTTCCGCTGTCCATAATTTTAATGGCAGTTCCTTCACCTAGTTTTGTAATCATTTCTTCTGGTCGTGCTCCAGGTACATCAAATGCAATTGTAGTGTCTAAACCAAATCCAAAATCAGGTTTAATTTCTAATGCAGCAACATTAGCACCTCTAATTCCCACCTCTTCTTGTACAGTAAATACACCGTAAATATCAAAAGGAACTTTTTTATCTTTTAAGGTTCTTAATGTTTCAATTAATATAAAAACAGCTAACCTGTTGTCTAACGATTTACAGTTTACACAATCTCCCATTTCAATAAGTCCACGCTCTCTTGTAATGGGGTTTCCTATGCTTACTATTTTTTCTACAGCTTCTTTATCCATACCCAAATCAATAAAATAATCGGTTGTTTTAGGCATTTTTGTTCTTTCTTCAGGGCTCATTACGTGTATTGGTTTAGAACCCATTACACCAATAACATCTTCTGTTCCGTGTATAATTACTCGTTGAGCTGTTAGTGTTTTTGGGTCAAAACCTCCTAAAGTATGAAAACGAACAAAGCCGTTATCATCAATATGAGTCACAATAAAACCAATTTCATCCATGTGTGCACCAACCATTACTCTTTTTTGGTCAGCCCCTTTTTTTATCGCGTAAACGTTACCCATATTATCAACCTTCACTTCATCAACTAAAGGAGTTACTTCGCGTAAAACCATTTCTCTAATTCGTTGTTCGTGACCTGGAGCTCCAGCAACTTCAGTAATTTCTCTTAATAAATCTATATTTATTGACATCCTGTATCTTTTTTATGTTATCCTATTGTGCTTAATTTCATCATGTTTGATTGCCCTTTTTCGGAAATCGGCATACTTGCAATATTAATAACTAAGTCGTCTTTAACTAACTCATTTTCTTTTTTAAGAAGGTATTTAATATCTGCAATAGTATCGTCTGTACTTATAAATTTAGAGTATAAGAAAACCTTTACTCCCCAAATTAAACTTACCATGTTTAAAATTTCTTCATTACCTGTAAATACGTAAATGTTGGCTTTTGGCCTGAAACTAGAAATTTTAAAGGCGGTATATCCTGAAAAAGTCATTGTAACAATCCCTTTAGCATTCACTCTCTGTGCTAATCTACAAGAGTTGTAACAAACAGAATCTGTAATGTATCGATCCATATTATTTTCTGATGGTAATACTTCGTGATGGTACAAACTATCTTCAGTTTCAACATCTCTAATAATCTTATCCATTGCGCTAATCACCTCTACAGGAAAATTACCTACAGAAGTTTCACCGCTTAACATTACAGCATCAGCACCATCTAACACGGCATTTGCAACATCATTTACCTCAGCTCTAGATGGAGTGATATTATCTATCATACTTTCCATCATTTGAGTAGCAATAATAGCCGGTTTAGAAGCTTTCATCGATTTTTTTACAATCATTTTTTGCACCAATGGTACTTCCTGAAAAGGAATTTCTACACCTAAATCACCACGAGCAACCATAATTGCATCAGTAGCATTTATTATCTCGTCAATATCTTTTATGGCTTCTGGTTTTTCAATTTTAGCAATAACTTTTGCGTTGCTTTTTGCTTTTTTTATGAGCCCTTTTAATTCATCAATATCAGCTGCATTTCTCACAAAAGATAGTCCTATCCAAGCAATATCCATTTTAAGAGCAAACTCTAAATCAACTAAATCTTTTGGAGTTAAACAAGGTAAAGAAATTTTTGTGTTAGGGAGGTTTACCCCTTTGTTTGATGATAATACACCTCCATGCCTAACAATGGCAATAACTTCATCAGTGTTGTTAGAGCTTTTAATTTCTAGTTTTAGTTTGCCATCATCTAATAAAATAAATTCTCCAGCAGAAACATCTTTAGGGAAGTTTTGGTAGCTGATGTATATTTTAGAAGCATCACCAACACACTCTTTAGAAGAGATAATTATTTCTTCACCATAATGCAGTTCTACACCATTATTTTTTATTTTTCCTACTCTAATTTTAGGTCCTTGTAAATCTGCTAAAATTGCCGTGTAAACACCTTTTTCTTTATTTATTTCTCTAATATTATCAATAACCTTTTGGTGGTTTTCGTGCGAACCATGCGAAAAATTAATTCTACAAACATTAACACCAGTGTCAATAATTTTAGAAAGCATTTCTTTTGATTCTGTAGCCGGTCCTATGGTGGCTACTATTTTTGTTTTTCTGTCCATTAAAATAATAGGTTTTGTTTAGATTTTAGCTGATCAGGATCAATGCTAAAAGAAGTTAAAACTAATGATAAAGCATTAATCTTACTAATTGTATCTTTTGTATGTATATCTGAAATGTTTCCTTTTGCCATTAAAAAGAAGTCAACCCTTTTTTGCTCAGCAATTAAAAAGCCATTGTCACCTCTGTTTGAAATGAGGTAATATTCTAAATAATTGTCTTCATCAATGTATTCGTAAAATGAGTGAGAATTAACGGCTCCTTTTTTGCGAATTTCTAAATCTTCTGAACGAATTAAATCAAGGTTTAAAGCTTTATTGATTTCCCAACATAAACGATAATCTTTACTATGGCAACTAATACCTACTAAGGTAAAATCATAATCCTCATCAAAACTTAGTAGTATTTTAGACATATAAGGTAAAGTTAATCAGAAGGAACTGAATTAGCTCTTTTCTAGAGAGATTTAACGATTATTTTATATAAAAAAGATTTGTAACTTAGCTTACTATGAGTAAACAATTACTATTCATTTCATTTTTACTATTCAATTATTTTGCACAGGCGCAGTGCCCAATAAGTGTTTCTATTACAAGTGTTCCTGATGTTACTGTTGGGCCAATTTGTAAAAATACAGCTGTTCAGCTTACAGCAAGCCCCTCTGTTGGAGCAATAGGTAATGTAACTCAATATGTTTGGGTAACAGGAAATGATACATTATTAAGTAATATATCAACTCTCAACTTACTAGCAAATGATCAAAACATAACTGTTTATATGCAAACCACTACAGGTTGTAGTCCTACTAGTTCTGATACTGTTTCTTCATCAATACAGGTTCAAACGATTACTATGGCTTCAGTAGCAAACCCAACGGTAATTCCATGTAATCAAGCGGTAACAGATATTCAGGTGTCAACATCTGGAACTGGAACCCCTCTTTACTCATACGATCTTTCTACCTATGGAGCTAGTTCTGGAGGATCGTATAGCTCGGTTTCTGTAGGAAGTTATACTTTAATTACTACAGATGATAATGGGTGTAAGGATACTTCTGAAATTGTAATTACACAGGAAACATGCAAACCTCCAAGCCCTACGGATAGAATTACACCTAATGGTGATGGTTATAATGATACTTGGCAAATTTTAAACATTGAAGATTACCCTGAGAATGAAGTGTTTATTTTTGATCGATGGGGACAAAGAGTTTATCATAAAAAAGAATATGATAATTCAGACGGCTGGTCAGCAGATTATTTAGGAGTTG
>Ga0206123_10002251_pt1 | contig 17006 bp, 15 predicted proteins | sample Helgoland_Spring_2_FD_160086 | JGI IMG/M metagenome (GOLD analysis project Ga0206123, IMG submission 160086) | Pelagic subsurface seawater microbial communities from Kabeltonne, Helgoland, North Sea - Helgoland_Spring_Bloom_20160316_1 | ecosystem: Environmental > Aquatic > Marine > Epipelagic ...
CGGCAACAACAATTCCGCTAAACGTTGGTGCAGTGGCACTGAATGTGACAGTTGTGAGCCCTGATGCTGCGGGTTTTGTCACCGTATACCCCTGTGATGTGGCAAGGCCCCTGGCATCGAACGTGAACTATACGGCGGGTCAGATTGTACCCAACGGGGTCATTGCGCCGGTGAGTGCCAATGGTGAAGTATGTATCTACTCCCAGACCTCCACCGATGTGGTTGTGGATCTCGCTGGCTGGTTTCCCGGTTCGGCATTTACAGCTGCAACCCCGCAGCGTTTAGTGGACACCCGGGACGGCACCGGCGGCCAGCAGGGTAAACTTGACCCGTCAGGGCAGTTGAGTGTACCTATCCAGGGTGAAACGCTTACTGTGTCCGGGAACAGTGCCCAGGTACCTATGTCTGCAACTGCAGCAGCCTTAAATGTCACGATAGTGAATCCCGATGCATCGGGCTTTGCTACCGTTTGGCCATGTTCCGCCGAGCGGCCTCTGGCGTCTAACCTCAACTTTGTCGCGGGGCAGGTGGTTGCAAATAATGTGATTGCACCAATTGGGGACCAGGGTAATGTGTGTTTTTACACCAATGTCCCGAGCGACATCATTGTGGATATTGGTGGCTATTTCAGTGGTGAGAGCGGCAACCAGTTTGTGGGTTCCACACCAAAACGCTATATCGACACGCGAGCTAATCTGGGACCTGCTCCCCAGTCGCCGTAAATGCGGCGGCCATTCCGGTCGTTTTACCGAACCAATCTCGCGACTAGCCCGTCTACTAGCTCCTCAACTTATCCCCCATGATCGTGTTTCCGATACAATTGGAATATGCTGTCCCGCACCATTTGGCCGATAATCCTTAATTTGTGTCAGTCCCGTCTCATTTCCCACCGGGCATGGTTGTATGACCCTGTACTGACTTGCTATAAGGGTGCTGTGATGCTGGAAGCACCCAGGCGAATTCCCCAAAGTGAATGCGCTTCGGGGATCAGATTGGCCCAGACAATAATTGAAAAATCAAGTGAGCAGTCATAAATGAGTTGGAAAAATGAAGCTGAAGAAATTGCCCTGCGGCGCGAGTTATCCAAACAGCAGGGTGGTGAAGATGGTGTCGCACTTCAACATGCCAAAGGTCGTCTCACTATCCGTGAGCGGATAGATCTGCTGGTCGAAGAGGACAGTTTCGAGGAGCATGGCGAGGGCGCGGGCTTTGCAGAGAAGGATGAGTCCGGGGCAATCACTTCCTTTTCACCGGCAAACTACGTCATCGGATTTGGTGAAATCAACGGCCACAGGGTTGCCGTGGGCGGGGAAGACTTTACCTTAAAAGGCGGTTCGCCGAATGGCGCAGGTTTAAGAAAGAGTGTCTATGCCGAAGAATTGGCGGTTCAGTTTAAGGTGCCTCTGGTCAGAATGCTGGAAGGCGGTGGCGGTAGTGTCGCTGGTTCCGGTGGCAAACGGCCCCAGACGGTAGGGTCACCGGTCAATACTGAACCAAGGTTTAAAGTTATTGCCCAGGCGATGAATACAGTACCGGTAGTTTCCGGTGCTATGGGGCCGGTCGCGGGATTTCCCGCAGGACGACTGGTTGCCTCTCATTTCTCGGTGATGGTCAAAGAGACTTCCCAGGTATTGGTTGCCGGTCCCGCTGTGGTTGAACGTGCCCTTGGGATTTCAATGACCAAAGAACAGTTGGGTGGCTGGCGGGTTCATACCCGTAGCGGCATTGTGAATAATGTTGCTGAAACTGAAGAAGATGCATTCGATCAAATCCGGGAATTTCTTAGCTATATGCCACAAAATGTCTGGCAGTTGCCCGAGCGCTTTCATTGTGAAGATGATCCGAACCGGGCAGATGAGGAATTACTGTCTATTGTGCCTAAGGACGGTCGTATACCCTTTGAAATGCGGGATCTCATCGAACATGTGGTGGATGATGGCAACTTCTTTGAAATCTCCCCTTTTTATGGCCAGGGGCAGATTACAGGTCTGGCCAGACTTGATGGTGCAGTGGTTGGCATCATTGCCAATGACTGCAAACACTTCGCCGGGGCCATGACGGCAACTGGCTCCCAAAAAGCTAAACGCATGATGGAGCTGTGTGATACGTTCCATATTCCCGTGGTTAATTTCCTCGATGAACCCGGTTTCATGATTGGACCCGAGGCAGAGCAAGAGGGCACCATACGTTATGGTATGAGTGCCATCGCAGCAGCGGTGCAATCAACGGTTCCCTGGGCGACTGTTGCAATCCATAAGTCTTTTGGGGTGGCGTCTGCGGCGCATTACGCACCAAATAATTACAAGCTTGCATGGCCATCCTGGGAGATGGGTGCCTTACCGGTTGAGGGTGGTGTCGCCGTCGCGTTTCACAAGGAAATTGCAGCTGCGCCGGATCCCGATGCAAAAAGAAGAGAGCTGGAACAAAGTTTGATGGCTAACCGGTCACCATTTCCTATGATGGAAAGTTTTGCCGTTCATGAACTGATCGACCCAAGGGAAACACGATCCAGGCTTTGCCAATGGGTAGATTGGATCGAACCTCTATTAGAAGAGTTAAAAGGACCAGTAACCTGGGGAATGAGACCGTGATTATTCCGGTCTACTAATTTGGATCAGTTGCAGATTGCAACTGGTCAGGTGCAATCGAGTGGGTACATTTACCGACATCTTTACCCCAATTATGAGTTTTTTGTTATGAGGTCCGTTAGTTGAAAGAGCCGTTGAAAGTGCAGTCACACCTGCCATCTGATTATCCTGCTACGTTATTGCGCAAGGGTCTTAATACTGTTCAATTGTTTATGGTTTTTCTGGTGGTGTTTATTGCTTCGGTGGAATCAGTCTCCGCTGCTTCCGGGACTGAGGATCTGGCGCAAGCCAATGTTCAGGCAGAATTGATTAGTGAATTTCAGTCAGTCGCGCCGGGCTCAACTATCTGGGTTGCACTAAGGCAAAATATCCGCGAAGGCTGGCATACTTATTGGCGCAACCCGGGCGACTCCGGTGCACCGACAAAGCTTATCTGGGACCTGCCGGCGGGCATTGAAGCCAGCGAGATGCAATGGCCATTTCCCGAGCGCATCCCTTATGGCCCTCTGATGAACTATGGGTATCATGGTGAAGTGCTTTTTCCCGTGCAAATCAAAATCCCGAAAAACTTCAAAGGCTCGGAAATCACGCTAGCGGCTGAAGGGCAGTGGCTGGTCTGTGCTGATATTTGTATCCCTGAAGATGCCGGTCTGATATTACGTATCCCCGTTGGGGAGCATTTGATTGATCCCGCCATGGCGGAGAAAATTGGCGAAGCTCGCAGGAAGGTGCCCCAGGCATTGGGTATACCCTCACGGTATTTCGTCACGATGGCGAGTAATGGTGAGACGGGCACTGTGAATCTTGAAATAGACCTGGCTGCGCTTGTCCCTGATCGTATTAAATCAATCACTTATTTTCCTTACTTTGAAGGGGTCATTGAAAATCCGGCAGAACAACTGGTTCAGATTGATGATTCCGGTATACAACTGACGCTTACCACGGGTTGGGACTATAGTCAGGAAAGCTCTTTCGAAGGCATCATTGTTGTGACTGAAGATGCAGGGGCTGAACTGGTTAATGCTTTTTCTTTCAACCCTGTGGCAGTTGGTGCCTTAACTTCAAATACGAACCAGTCTGTCGGTTCAGTGCCGGCGGAAGCTGGTTTTGTCGAATTGGTCAGGGCGATTGCTTTTGCATTGATCGGCGGCATGATTCTCAATCTAATGCCCTGTGTATTTCCTGTACTGTCAATCAAGATTTTGTCTTTGGTCAGGCAGAGTGGTTCAGACACAGGCAGTATTCGCCAGCATGGCTGGGTTTACACATTTGGTGTTGTATTGAGTTTTGTACTCATTGCCGGGCTGTTACTGATACTTCGCGCAGGTGGTGCCCAAATTGGCTGGGGGTTCCAACTTCAATCCCCCATTGTGATCACCTTACTCGTTTACCTGTTTTTTCTGATTGGGTTGAGCCTATCGGGCTATTTTGAGATTGGTGGCTCGATGATGAATGTGGGTCAATCGCTTGCGAACAAAGAGGGTCTGTCTGGCTCATTCTTTACCGGCGTACTGGCAACCATTGTCGCTGCACCCTGTACTGCGCCATTTATGGCTACGGCAATTGGTTTTGCGCTGACTCAACCCGGTTATGTTGCTTTGCTGATATTTGCGTCACTGGGGTTGGGCATGGCCATTCCCTATCTTGTGCTGTGTTATTCACCGGCACTGTTGGCACGAATGCCGAGACCAGGTGATTGGATGATTCGCTTTAAGGAATTTTTGGCTTTCCCCATGTTTGCGACCGTGATTTGGCTTATGTGGGTACTTGGGTTTCAGGTTGACGGTAGTGGTGTCACTATTGTGCTGGTCGGTTTGTTGATGATCACTTTTGCTGTCTGGTTGCTCCGCGGCGCAAATGGACAGCCAAGACAACGTCGGTTGGTGTGGTTGATGGTCTCGGTACTATTAGGCGGGGCTGTTTATTTGCCGGTCAGTCGGGATAACGCTTTTGATACGGGTACCGGTCTCGTTGACGGTGATGAAATACCCATCGCAAAAAAACCGGGTTCACGCACTTCATATGTGGGACCTGAGATTGAAAAATACAGTGAGTCCCGATTGCTGGAATTGCGTGAGCAGGGTCCTGTTTTTATCAATTTTACCGCCGCCTGGTGTATCACCTGCCAGGTGAACGAGGTTGTTGCCCTGAACAAGGTATCTACAGCGAAATTGTTTCGTGAGAACAACATCTCCTACCTTAAAGGGGACTGGACCAACGAAGATCCGGCGATTACCCGTAAACTGGAAGCATATGGGCGTAGCGGGGTACCGCTCTATTTACTCTACGGACCATCGACCGACACCCGTTCGGCAATTGTACTCCCCCAGGTATTAACCGAATCGATTGTGGCCGACTATGTCTGGCAGATTTCGAAACGACACTAATTGCCTGGGGCTGGTTAACCGTTAATCAGGACGCTTTCGAAAACGACTTCAACCGCAGCGGCCAATACCCATGTGAGCGGTGGTAGTAGTCCAAAGATGACCAATCGACGGATGTGTGCTTCGATCGGCCATTCCCAGATATCCTTAATCCTGTCTTCGTAATACATGAGGTCGGCCAGTGTAAAATCTTTTAGCCTGGCCCCAAAATGGCTATGGTTAACACCGCTAAAATCCCCTTTTAGTACTTGTCGGATTTGGGTGATTTCTATCTGTTTGGCCACGGCAATTCGCGCTTTTAGGATAAACAGGGGGATCAGGGAAACAACAATCATCGCTATCAGGAAAAGCGCAGCAACGGTTCCTCCTTGAAATATACGTCGTTGTAATGAGGGAAAAGGCACAATCTGATATAGCAGCATGCCACAGGATGTGGCGACCATCCCGACAACAAGAAAGCGTATCAAGGGATTTGATAAGGCGTTGTTGAGTTCCGGGGACATCAGGTCGACCTTAAAAATTTTCGCAATTCTTCGAAAGACCAACACCTGGCGGAGGCAAAAAGCAACCAGGTGGATCTCGACGATGGTGTAAAAAATGATTGCCAGGAAGACCACGATGGCACCGGGTGCCGCCAGTTCTGATAGTGACAATGCCTTGGTTTGATCAAAATTAATCTGCGAATAAACCCGTTCCAGGCCAAGCCCAATGCCGATGGCTAGCTCAATCCATGCGACCCGGGGACTCGCCCCAATAGAATTGAGATAGCTTGTGTCGATTTTGCCTGCCTGGATCAGTTGACGCAGGTCGGCGCTGGCACCCCGGGTGAGTTGGAGTAAAAACATCAACGCCAGGGCAAAGGCGGGGGGAAATGCCGAGCCTTGAAATGGTAGCCTTGGTGCCATCGAATTGTAGTCGTAAAATGGCAGAAAGAGCAGACATGCGATGATACAAACAACAACCGATGGCAGTTCGGTTCTATCGATCCAGCGCAGCCAGGGCAGGTTAGTTAACGGGTTGGTGGGTCTTGGTTCCAATAAAGGGTTCCGATAAAGTGATCCAAAGAAGTGTGCATTTAAGAGACTCGAGGGCGCTTTTTACCTCTTGTCCAAGCGATAAAGAATTGAGTCGGGAAAATCTTCATTTGCCTCTAGCTCATATTTTTCTTTATAGGCTAGCACTACAGCTTTAGATTCCTCCGGGTCTTTTACTTGAACCGCTTTCAATTCGTAGAGCTGATCTTCGATCCTCAGCCTAACGGCTGCGTTGGCGGCGATCTTGCTGCTCCATTTGGCTTCTTCACCTTTGGCTGAGGCAACATAGTAGGCCTGGTCCAGACCTACCCCCCAGATGTTAACGCTATAGCTGCCAGCTACTTCCAGTTGCACAACCTCTATATCATTTAACTTGTTCCACGAACCGGGATGAGCAACCACCTGGCCGCTTAATTCACCACCGGGAATAGGACCGGTAGGGTCGCAACCTGCCACAAGGAACAGTGATAGAAACATTAGCAGGGGAATTGCAGAGACTCGATTTCTCATAGATTGTCTTGTCATAAGGTGAGAAGCCCAATACTAAGGACGTAAGCGTGAATTGCAACATTGTTCTTTTTCCGGCGTGAATCGATTTCATTGATACGACATCGTATGATGTCCAGAATTACTTTCCCGCCAGGGCATAATATTGAACAGTTCTCAATTGAAAGGCACAACAGTGAAAAGCCAGGTACCCACAATTGACCTTGAATTGGCAGAGGCGAGTTCAGAGATCGCCTCTGACCTGGATGAAGCCTGCCGGGATCACGGTTTTTTCTTGTTGAAAAATCATGGTATGGAACAAGAAATTGAGGCGATGTGGAAAAGTGCCGCCTCATTTTTTGGCCAGGCACGCGAGGTCAAACGACTTGTTCAGCGCACCGAGAGCCAACCGCTGGGATATTATGATCGTGAGTTGACCAAACGCCAGCGAGACCTGAAGGAAGTATTCGATTTCAGGGAGGTGAGGCCAGACAAACCTGACATTAATCAATGGCCGGACAATGATCCTGAATTTCAAAAGGTGATGCGTGCCTTCTTTGATGTCTCAGCGACAGTTGCAGCAAGAACCTTGACAGTTTTATACCAGACCCTCTCAGGTAAAAGGGACGTATCTGCATTACCCCGGGGTTCAGTCCACACAAGTAATGCTCGGTTAAATTACTATCCGCTCACCGATCCGTTAGATTCAGGTGAACAAAATACAGTTGCGAAACTGGGTGATATGGCGTTGCATCATCATACAGACCCCGGCATCCTGACGTTGCTGTTACAGGATATGACCGGCGGACTACAGGCCTTAACCCGGAACAATCAGTGGATTGACATAGCACCCCGGGAAAACACCATCGTCGTCAATCTGGGTGACATGATGCAGGTTTGGACAAACGACACCTATAAAGCAGCGGTTCACCGGGTTCTGCCACCGGTCGGCAGAGCCAGTCCCCAACATACTGCCGAGGCAAGGTTTAGCACACCGTTTTTTTATTCACCCGAGAAAGATGCGGTCATCGAGCCGTTGGAAATGCTTATGGCGATAGCGCCAGGCTCGACCCCCGGATATCGCGCCTTCTCCTGGCGGGAATATATACAGGGTCGAATCAACGATAACTATACCGATTTGGGTGAGGATGATATTCAAATCAGTCGATACAAATTGGGTGAGGTTTAACTGAGAATTGACTATTCCGATGGCACCGGAGCACGGCAGTATTCAGGGCGTTTTGTTTGATCTTGATGGCACACTGGCAGACAGCAAACTGGATTTTCCGGCGATGTGTCGCGAGGCAGGATTGCCGAGGGGAACACCCTTGCTTGAACACTGCGCCGCGATGGGTGACTGCGAAGAATCCAGAAATATCAACAGCATTATCGAAGCGCATGAATTAGCGGGTGCAATGCGTGCCGAGTGGATTGAAGGTGCCGATGTTCTGGTTAATGCACTGTTCGATATGGGTATTCCCATGGCAATTGTTACCCGTAATATGAAGCGTGCGACGATATTGACGGTGGAGAAGCTGGAAATCCCGATTTCCCTGTTGATTACCCGGGAAGATTGCCCGCCGAAGCCTGACCCGGAGGGACTGTTGCGGGTTGCAGAACAATGGGGTATCAAAGCAGAATATTTAGCTTACGTTGGTGACTATAAATATGACATGTTAGCGGCAACAAATGCTGGCATGGTAGGTGTTTTGAAGCGTAATGCCCGCAACGGGGAGTTTGCAGCGCTGGCGAATCTGGTAATTTCCGAATTCGACGAGTTAAGGCCCCATCTGATCGCTGGATTTTGAGCAGCTGGAATGAATTTTGTGACCATTCACCGCTATTATAGCGCTGGTGATCCGTCGTTTAACTCCATTTGATAGTCGTGGTAATGTGACCGATTATTTTAAAGTGACATGAAGAGGAACATTTAATGAGTCTGGCTGAATTTAGAAAAGATATACGCGAGTACATTGGTGAGCACTGTCCCGAAAGCATGCGCAACCGGGCGATTCATTTTGAAGACGCCCACGAAATCTACAGTACTGACGACGCGGATAGTTGGCTGCAGGCAATGGTCAAACGAGGACTAACCACCCCCACCTGGCCTAAAGAGTATGGTGCTGCCGGATTAAGTGCAGAGGAGAACAAGGTTTACCAGGAAGAGTTGGCGGCCATTAAGGCATTGCCACCCTTGACCGGTATGGGCGTTTCAATGATTGGCCCGACGTTGCTGGAATTTGGAACTGACGAGCAAAAACAACGACATTTGCCAAAAATAGTCTCGGGAGAAATCCGCTGGTGCCAGGGATATAGTGAGCCCGGATCCGGTTCTGATCTAGCAAGTTTGCAGACCAAGGCAGTACTTGAAGGTGATAACTTTGTCATCAATGGCCAGAAAATCTGGACCTCTGGCGCACAACATGCGGATTGGATGTTTGCACTTGTGCGGACTGATCCCGATGCCGCCAAGCATGACGGCATCAGCTTTGTCCTATTGAATATGCACCAGCCAGGTGTCACGGTAAAACCAATTGCTCTAATCAGCGGTTCCTCACCATTCTGCGAAACCTTTTTGGACAATGCCATTGCGTCGAGAGATGACCTGATCAGTGAGCTTGGTAAAGGTTGGACCGTTGGTAAAAGATTATTGCAGTATGAGAGATCAGCGGCACCTGCGGTCCGAAGTAAAGTTAAAAAAGCAAATCCCTACGCAACCCTGGCCAAAGAATATCTGGGCGAAGTCGAAGGCAAGATTGCCGATCATGGTACCCGCGAACAGGTGCTCGGCCAGACCATGAATGAGAAAGCGCTGCAATTGACAGTGCAAAGGGTTTTTGCCGAGTCCCAATCGGGCAAGGCACCAGGTGCAACAACTTCTATTTTTAAGTATTTTGGCTCCAGCCTCTCCAAAGGTGCAAGCGCGCTAAAGTCAAATCTCCGTGGTACTAATGGTGTGGGCTGGGAAGGGCAGGGATTTACCGATGATGAGATTGATGCTACCCGGGGCTGGTTGCGAGATCGTGCTGTAACGATTTATGGTGGTACCAATGAGGTTCAATTGAATATCATCAGTAAACGCGTACTTGGTCTGCCTGATTAAGTGGTCAATTTGTAAATTGGCAAGGATGGTGTGTAGCAGGCCCCGGGAATCGCTGATGGCATGAAGATCTCGATTATTGGCGTCAGCGGTCATGGTTATACCGCAGTTGAGGGTGTCGGGCAAAATCCAGCGATGGCCGGGGAGATAGTCTCGATCGCCCCTGGGTCCCCGGGTGAATCGATTTCCGGATTCTTGTCCTGGGTCGAGCGGGCGGGCCATAAACCCCTGCTGTTCGACGATTGGCAGCAGATGCTAATGCAATGCCAACCAGATATTGTAGTTGTCAATCCTCACTTCAATGATCATGAAGCCATCTCTTTGGCTGTCATAGCGCAGGGCCGGCATTTGTTTAGTGAGAAGCCGCTGGCATTGTCCCTGGCAGGGCTGGAACGTATCAAAAAAGCCTACCTGTCATCGAATGTCGAATTGTCGGCAATGCTGAATATGCGCTATGAGCCAGCCATGCGTGCGGCCTGGCACGCGATCCGTTCGGGAATAATTGGGGATGTGAGATCCTTGCACGTCCAAAAGTCCTACAAGTTAGGTGTCAGGCCCGAATTCTACAAAAATCGGGCCACGTTTGGCGGTTTGATACCCTGGGTTGGGTGTCATGGGGTTGATATGATTGCTTTTCTCTCGGGCAAACAGTTCCTTGGTGTGAGCGCGGTGAGTTCATCAAAGGCCAATCGGGATCATGGTGATCTGGAGACCAGTGCGTCTATGCTGTTCAGGCTCTCGGAAGAAGTGATCGCAACTGCACAGATCGACTATTTCAGGCCAGAATCCGCATCGGGACATGACGATGACAGGGCACGGGTTGTAGGTACAAAAGGGATAGTGGAAGTTCGTGATGGCCAATGTTTTTTGCTTGGTGGTGCGCCTGAACAAAATAATGGGCAAAAGGTAGCGCCGGTGCTTGAGCTTGCCCCTGTTTACAGTGCGTCACTATTTGCAGATTTTATGGGCCAGTGTGCCGGCGTTGGTCGCTGTGATGTGACGGCAGAAGATGCCCTGGAGAATACCCGCATCAGCCTGATCGTGCGTGATTCAGCGGACACGGGTCAGCAGTACCAGCTATAGCAACTTCTGCAAAAAACGACATTTTTCAGTGATGGTCACCACGTTTCCATCCGGTTTTTCTTGCTGGTAGCTCGATACAAAGTTTGCCACTTCTGTTGCACCGAAATTGAGCTTGTCATAAAGCTGGTATGCACGCTCATTGTCATGGCTAACCGCCAGACCCAGCGAGGAAAATCCCTTCGATTTCGCCAGTTGCTCAAAAAAACCAATGATTTGGGTGCCAATGCCGGTTGATTGATGTGCAGGTGAAACGGTCATTCGAAAGATTTCCGGACATCCCGGTATTTTATCGGCAACTGACAGCTCCCTTGGACCCGGCCAATGGATGAATCCATAGCCAACGGGTGTCTCCCGATCCCAAGCGATCGCGAGACTCTGAAGTCCAAACGATTGGTCGTCCAGTTCATCCCTGATTGTTCGACCGTATGCGGGTGAGATAAATGCTTCGAGGATTTCTATCTCAACCGGGTCGGCAAGCTTAATGTTCACGTCTAACCTCTGCTGACTTCAAGTTACCGGGTTATCTTGGGTCCAGTCTCACAAATTTTCGAGTCGGAAACCCGGTTAAAATTCTGAACCAGATGGGGTGTGCAAACTCTGTCATGAGTTTGTCATGTTCTGATCCATTGATTTCGGTTGCGTGATAATTGGCAGTTTTCCCTGCGATTGTTGCCTTCAAATCAGGTTTTGCCAATGCGTCGTGATACCAGGCTCTAGGCCAGTGATTGGCTGCCACATATATTTGGCCCTGGCTTGTAATTTGTTGAAGGACCCGGCTGTTGAATTTTCCGTCCTCAGCTTCGGTCATAATGGTTAAAGTTGTTTGGCCCTGGGGTTGAAAGTAACCAAGCAAGGACTCAAATAGCACAACAATACCGACATAAACAGTGATGATTATTAGGACAAGCTTGAGGATTTTCATGTCAGGTTGTTCTCTGTAATGGTGGCTATTAGTATGGGTGACCATGACACCCGTTGCAGGGCGTCATGGTTTTTCGTCATAGTTTGTCGCTCAATGTTCAGAGAATTTGCTCTGTCAAAATTTCCTCGTTAAAGCCAACGATAAGTGTTTTACCTACTCTCAGTGTTGGTGCGCGGAGATTGCCAGTCGGACCGAGCATCGCCGCAATCGCATCCTCGCCAGGTTCACCACTCAGTTTGAACTCACTAATTTTTTTTCCTTTAATCGCAATCAGTTTTTTTGCTTGTCGTAACATTGCTGCCGCATCGTCGGCTTGTAACTTTTTGCTTGCAGGTACTTTTTCAGCTGCCTCCAGATTATGCGTCCCCAAAAACTTGGCGACCCGGGTACAGGTAGTTCAGCCGTTTCGGTAATAATGCCAGTCAATATTTTTTGCCACTTTGCTCTCCAGTGATGAATTTCAAAAAGGATAAACAAGCCATGTCACCGGTGCAATCCTGAGGGAGTAATTAACGAATATTTCTCCCGGAAATTGGTCAAATAGACTTCCCTACGAGATATCCTACACTTAATAGGTCACAAGGAACCGGGTCTGATAGAGAAATTACTGTGTCAGCTAAACCTCAAGACAAGCCTGTAAAAAAGGAGTCCAGGGAAACCTCCGGCGCGAGGACCGAATTGCCGTTTCCCGGGTTTAGTCTGGCGTTTGAGGATTCTATGCTCTATGGCGTACTTGAGCCCTCATCTGCAAATAACCCTCTGACCAAACACCAGATCAATCTGCGCTTGTCGGAAGCCGCCTATGCAAAACTTTTTGTCCACCAGGATGCGATTGATACCTGTGTGGAGCAATCAAGTTCCAATAACCCATTCAGAATCCTCCTGGCAGAGCGCCGGGACGGCGCCTTTTCTCTGGAGGTTAGCGGCGATAAGTTGATTGTCACTGCCCAAATTTCACCGGCATACGGTGGTGAGCCTGTTACGGAGGATGAGATATTGTCCGCCCTCACGGCGGAGGGTGTTTCCTCGGGTCGAATCGACCTTGGGTCTCTTGAACTGGCGGCAAATGCGGATAAGGAAATCTCTGTCAAGCTGGCGAAAGGGCTCAGACCAGTCAAGGGATCAGACGCAAGATTTGTCAGCCTGGTTGTGGGTGTCACGGCGGTACCGGTTCTGCTTGATGACGACAACCTGGTCGACTACTTTGATCAATGGGCTTACACCAGTGTTGCAACGGGTACCCCGCTGATGAAGCGGATACCCCCAACCACAGGCATTGAAGGGGTTAATGTACTGGGTGCACGACTCGCTGCAAAGCCAGGAAAGAATATCAAGTTTCAAAAATATAAAGGTGCGTCCATCGACCCTGACGATGAAAATGTGCTTGTTGCGGCCAGAGATGGCCATCCAATCATCGAGCCGAGGGGCGTGGCAATTGATGACATGTTGGTATTGCCGCAAGCCAGCATTGATACGGGACATATCGACTTTGATGGCTCTGTTGCCATTAACGGGGATGTTCATTCACAGGTCATCATCAAGGCCAGCGGCGACATCTTTGTGAAAGGCACCGTCTCAAATGCAAGACTGGAAGCTGCTCATGATCTGGTGATTGGTGGCGGTGTTTTGAGTCAGGCAGGTCCGGGTATGGAGGATGATTCCCTGCTAATCACCTCAAGATTGACAGCGGGAAATTCCATCCAGGCGTTGTTCCTAAACCAGACGGTAGCAAATTCCGGAAACACAATCGACATTCAGCGCTATGTCATGAATTGTGAACTCAGGGCCCGGGAAACAATTTCCCTGGGGCAGTCAGGTGGTAAAGGTGCAATCATCGGTGGACAGTCGAGTGCTGCCTTTGGCATTACAGCAAATGTAACCGGATCAAATGCATACGTTGAAACTGAACTCTGCTGTAAACCCTCCAGCCATGTTGTCGATGTGAAAAAGGATCTGGTTCGGGAAATGGAAAAGCGACATATCGAAATCAGGGAGTTACAGGCAATCGCCAGAAAACTAAACGAGGCACAGGCTGTAGAAGAAGTTGTAGACCCTGCGGTGCATCAGAAGCTTTTGAAGATTGTCAGAACCATTAAGGCGCTCAGATCCCGTGCGGAATTGATGGCACAGAAAATTCAGGAAATAGCAGACTATCTGTTGAAGTCGGAATCTGCATTTATTCATATAGATCGAAAAGCTTTCCCGAATACTGTTCTGGAAATTGGGTCAGCAAAAAAGTTGTTGGAATCAGAGCGTCGTCAGACCCACGCGGTCTGTCGAAAAGGCGAAATCGTCATTAGCTAAGGGCATATCCGGTTTATGACCCGGCAAAGAATTAGGAGAGATAAGCAAATGTTAGTGAACGAGATTATGACTGTGAGTCCATCGGTTTTACAGCCTGATCAAGCTGTTCTTGAAGTTCATCGCATCCTTTCAATGGAATCCTATCATCACCTGCCGGTTGTTGAGGCAGGCATTCTGGTTGGTTTAATTTCCGACCGTGACCTGGCCAGAACCGTGAGTCCATTCACCGGCACTGAGTTAGAACAAACCCGGGATCTTAGACAGATGATGTTGCGCGTTCGTGACATAATGTCGACGGATCTGGTGACAATAGATGGGCACACAACCATAGATTATGCCGCAATTTTGTTACTTGAAAACCAGATTTCGTGTTTGCCGGTGGTCGATGATCAATTTCGTCTTGAGGGATTGTTAACCTGGAAAGACATCCTCCATTTCTATGTCTATCAATCTGAAGATACCTCCTCGGAACTTTATGAAGATACCCTGAGTCATGTCAATTTCGAAATCTAGCAGCGCTGGCTGATGGCGAACCATGTAAAGGATCGCCCCGCTGATTTTGTTCCCTAGGATGCTGCGGGCACATGAAGTCCCAAAATTTCATGGGCTTCCCGGGACAAAGCCTCTCTAAAGTCCGGATGGGCAATTTGAATCAGCGCGTCCGCACGTTCAGCGAGGGAACGACCGCGTAATTCTGCAATACCATACTCTGTAATGACGTAGTCCACATGTGCCCGGGTGGTAACAACACCTGCGCCAACATCGAGTGTGCTGACTAGCCTTGATATTGCGCCTTTTTGGGCGGAGGCGGGCAGGGCGATGATTGATCTACCCCCCTCTGACAAGGTTGCCCCGAGTACAAAATCGAGTTGGCCCCCTACCCCGGAATAGATTTTTGTCCCTATCGAATCTGCACAAACCTGACCACCCAGGTCTATCTGAATAGCACTGTTAATAGAGACCACATGGTCATTTCTTGAAATGACAGCCGGGTTGTTTACAAACTCAATATCAAGAAACAACACCGACGGGTTGTCATCGACATATTCATACAGCGCTTTGCTCCCCATCGCAAAACCTGTCACAACCTTACCCCGCCTGACTGCTTTCCTCGAGTTATCCATGGCGCCGGACTCAATAAGCGGTAAAACACCGTCGGAGAACATCTCAGTATGTACACCCAAATGCCGACGGTCATGGAGACAGGACAGAACCGCATCCGGAATTGCCCCAACGCCCATCTGCAGACAGTCTCCATCTTCAATGAGACTCGCGGCAAATTCTCCAATTTTTTGCTGTACAGGACTGATGTCCCGGATATCCATGGTGAGCAGCGGAGAGGCAGCCTCATAGAAATAATCAATGTCTGCCAATTGGATAAAACTCTCACCGTGGGTTCGGGGCATATTCGGGTTGATGTGCGCGATGATTTTACTGGCTGAATCACAGGCGGCTTTTGTCGCTTCAACAGAAATGCCGAGGGAACAATTGCCATGTCGGTCTGGTGTGGAAACCTGGATCAGGGCGGTGTCGATTTTTTGTTCCCTGCGGCGAAAGAGTTTGGGTATCTCAGACAGGAACATGGGGACATAGTCAGCCCGGCCTTCGTTTACAAGGTCACGGGTACCCCGGCCGGCAAAGAACACCCTGTTGCGTAAATGACCCTCAAGCTCAGGCGAGCAGAGTGCCTGGGCATTTTCCAGATGTAGCTGGAGTACAACAATATTTCGTTTGGTGCGGGCATGTTCAGCAAGTGCCTCGACCAGTAGTACCGGTGTTGCAGCCATTGAATGAACCCAGATATTTTCACCTGAATCGATAGTCTGAATGGCCTCTAGTGCCGAACTACATTTTATTGCCAAGATCTTCTCCGTTTATCTCTGATACGAGCCTTACATTCTAAAACAGAATTGTGGGTTTGATCGTGATTCTTTACCCTGGGTACCTCAATAATTTGAAGTCAGTTTCAGAGGGGGATAGCCCTGGTGGGATTACCCGTGCTGTGCCTGAGCAGGCTGCTGGAGCGGGGGGGTAGGGTAGGTAGGGGACACCTGGGGGTATTAGTTAAATCCAGGTCAGAACAAAAAAAGCGTACAAAGGTGCTCGCCCGTTGTACGCTCAATTTTATTGCCGCTTATTGCCGCTTATTCGCTTTACAGTTGCACTAACAAGGGGATTTTCCCCCAACCTGTGCAACTTGTTAAGCATCTAGCAACGCTGTTGCCTGGCCTTTCACAACCTCGGTACCTTCAGCATCAACCGTGGAGACTTCAAGATCTACGATCGATTCATCACCTTCAACTCGAATTCCCTTTACCGTCGCCTTTGCGGTCAGTGTTGCACCGGGAAATACCTGTGAGGTAAATCGAACCCCAAATGAGCGTAATCTGCCATCACCAACATAGTTGGTTAACATTTTTCCTGTCATCCCCATCGAAAGCATGCCGTGGGCGAAAACGGAGGGGTACTTGGCAATCTCTGTCGTGTACTTCTCGTCAGAGTGTAATGGATTGTAGTCACCGGAAGCCCCGGCATATTGTACAATTTGTGTTCTCGAAAGGTCGCGACAGACCTCTTCTTCATAACTGTCGCCGATTTTTAGTTCGCTTGCTTTTAATGCCATGTCTAATTTCCTCTTTAGCTGAAGTTAGCTCGAAGTTATGCCGAAGTAGCAGGGCGCTCTGTTCTAACACCAACGCCAGTGGCTGTTACGACGAGTTCGCCGGCTTCATTTCGGTATTCAGTGACTGACTCGCTAAACATTAGCTTTCCGCCTCTGCGCCCTTCCTTCTCCCATGTTTTTCCAGGTTTAGTTGTCGCAGTCAGGACATCTCCTGCCTGTAGTTGTTTGTGGTAAACATAGTGCTGTTCAGCGTGGAGTCCTCCACCGCCGCCGCCCCCACCACCGGAAGTCTCCGGTTTCTTGGTGATACCAGTCGCGTTCTTACCTGAACCAAACCACTCTTTACCGATTTTGGGCCGGAGGAAATAATCGGGGTCAAACTGGGCGCTGGCTTGAACAAACGTCGGCGGCGCTATGACAGCTCCCGGTTCGGTTTTTTTTGCATAATCTGCATCGTAATAAATCTCGTTAGCGTCTCCAAC
>Ga0206123_10002252_pt1 | contig 17005 bp, 19 predicted proteins | sample Helgoland_Spring_2_FD_160086 | JGI IMG/M metagenome (GOLD analysis project Ga0206123, IMG submission 160086) | Pelagic subsurface seawater microbial communities from Kabeltonne, Helgoland, North Sea - Helgoland_Spring_Bloom_20160316_1 | ecosystem: Environmental > Aquatic > Marine > Epipelagic ...
CTTCCACCCGGCACCCGCCGGCTCGAACGCGAATTGCGGCGCTACTACTACCGCTACAACGTCGACGGCGTATTTACCGACTTTACCGATATCGCCGTCGGCGTCATCCACCCGGCACGCCGGGCACGGCTGTATCCGCGCTAGGAGCCTGCGCCGCAGAAAAACATCCGGCTGCGAGCACGCTTCCTACGGCGCAAGCTCCTAGCGTTTCGGCGCCCGGATGCGCGACCTGAAGCCTGCCGGCTTGTCGGCGATCCAGGCCACGAACGCCGCGATCTCCGGATGCTCGAGCAGCGCCTCGTGGCTGTTGTAACACTCGGCGAGTATCTTTTCCGACAACACGGCATGGATGTGACTGTGGCAGGGTCGGCAGACATGCAGGATGCGCTCCAGCCGCTCATCCCGACCAAAGCGCCGGCGAATCCGCTTCAAGCGATGGGTCCGACGCGGAATCAGATGATGCCGCGTGGTCCGCACCCCGCGGCGGCCACACAACTGACAACGCTCGGATTCAGGCCTCATCTCCGGCAGCGCTGTCTTCTCCGGCGACAGTGGTTTCCGCTGGCTCCAGATCGTCGAGCGCATCGGCCAGGTACGTCAGCATGCGCTGCATGCTCGGCAACGAGCGGCGGCAGGCAATCAGCCCGAACTGCAGCTTGTCGCGATAGCTGGTGATCGTGATGTTCAGCGCCATGCCGTCGAGCACGATCGACACCGGATACATGCCCTCGAGTTCTGCATCGGCGAAATACAACGTCTCCTGCGGGCCGGGTACGTTCGATATCACCAGGTTGAAGGCCTGCCGGCTCGGCGCCATCCCGGTGAGCAGGTTCAGCCCCGCCGGGGCCGCCATGGTAGCGATGAACGCCATGATCTGCTCGGACGTCATCTTCTTGTAGCGACGTTTCCAGTACGCGACCGAACGCTGGATCTTGCCCAGCCGTTCGAGCGGGTCGGCCACGTCGGTCGCCAGGCTGGCGAGAATCATGGCGACGTTATTGCCCGTGCTGTCGTCGTCCGTATGCAGCGACATCGGAATCATCGTGACCAGCGGCGCATCCGGCAATGCGTCGAGCTCGCCCAGATACCGCCGCAACGCACTCGCGCACATGGCCAGAATGATGTCGTTGACGGTCGCCTCGTGGTGCTTGGCCAGACGCTTGATACGCGGCAGCGAATAGGACTGGGCGGCAAAGCGGCGCGAGCCGCTGACCCGGCAGTTGAGGATACTCGGTGGCGCCTGACGGATGCTGGTGGCATCCGGGTCGCCGGCATCCTGCCAGGCCCGGTAGAGCTCGCGGGTGGCAAACGGCACCGCCGCCACCTGACGCGCGCTCGCCTGCACCGAACGCCACGCGCCTTCCAGCGGCGACGGCCGGGAACCACGCTTTTTGCCGGGCCGCGGCGGCAGATGCCACGGCACGCCGGTCGGGTGGTCCTGCGCCGTATCGCTCAGGGAGCGGCGCATCAGTTTCATGCCGCTCACGCCGTCCATCATCGCGTGGTGCATTTTGGTATACACCGCGACCCGATCGCCGACCACGCCCTCGATGACATAGCACTCCCAGAGCGGGCGCGAGCGATCCAGCAAGGCGCTGTGCAACTGCGATACCAGCGTCAGCAACTCCCGTATCTCGCCCGGCCGCGGCAACGCGAGATGACGCACATGATGTTCGATATCGAAACTCACGTCGTCGACCCAGAAATATTGGCCCAGCCGGTGATGCAGGCGCTGGTCGAACGGGGATTGGACGTCGGTGAAATCCCGCATCTCGTTGACGATATTGCGCACCGAGTCCTGATCGGCGTCCGCCGGCAGGGTGAACAACTGCAACGCGCCCACATGCATCGGCTGGTTGCGGCGCTCCAGCCGCAGGAACATCTGATCGATCGGGTTCAACAGTCGCATCGCGGCACTCGCTTTTATTATGTCGACACTGCCGGGGCACGAATGTACCGGCGTATCCGTGAGCTTAACGCCTTTGTATCCTGTCTACGACAAGTCGATCGCGTGGCGCTTGAGCTTGTTCAGTTCGATGATTTCCAGCGCGGCCTCGTGGGTGGCGGTCAACGCGACCCGCGGCGCCACCCCGGCATCCAGGGCTTCGACCCAACGCTGTGCGCACAGACACCAGCGATCGCCGGCCGCCAGACCGGGAAAATCGAACTCCGGCCGCGGTGTCGCCAGATCATTGCCACGCGCGGCACTGTATTCGAGGAACGCGTCGGTCATCACGGCACAGACCACATGACGGCCCGGGTCTTCATTACCCGTACGGCAATAACCGTCACGATAGAACCCCGTAAGCGGCACACTGCAACAGTGCGCCAGTGGTTCGCCAAGGACATTGCGCTGCGCCTGACCGCTCATTGATCCCGGGCCTCACGTACACATACGGATTCCAGCCGCGCAGAGCGCGTGCCGGGTATCGGGCGGTTCTCCGCGCCATAGTAGGTCGTGACCAGCGACAGCTTGAGCGCGTCGGTGGTGTTGGCGCCCGCCGCGTGCAGGACGCCCGCATCGAACAGCAGCACGTCGCCGGGCGCCATCGCGACCTCGTGGGCGGTTTCGATCAGCGCGGCATTGTCGGCGCGGTCGGCGCGCAGAAACTGGTCCGAATCCATGCGTTCAGCCGCAAAGCGCGTGCGATGCGTGCCCGGTAACAGACGCATGCCACCATTGGCGGGCGTTTCCTCGCCCAGCGCAAGCCAGGCGTTGACCAGACGCGGAGTGTGGAACGACCAGTAACGCAGATCCTTGTGCCAGGCGGTGGCGGTGGAAAACCGCGGATGCTTGGTCATCACGCAATTATGGTGGTTCCGCGTGAGCCAGAGGGTGTCCGTATCCAGCAGCTGAGCGACGATCGCGGTCAGTTGTTCGTCACACGCCCAGTCCGCAAACAGCCGATGCCGGTCGTAGGCCTGAAGCAGACGCCGAGGCGTATCGCCACCGTCCGCCGTACGGCTGGCCGGCGCGCCGGGATAGGCGACGTCGGCTTCGTACTCGATCGGTTCCACTCCGCTCGCGGCATGATCCAGGACCAGCGCGCGCAGGGCATCCACTCGCGCGGAATCGGCGAGGCCGCGCAGGACCAGAAAACCCTGTCGAGCAAATGCATCGCACTGATTGTGCGTGAGACCGGACTGCGTTGGCATATCGATACGCGCGCTCATGCCCATAATTGTAGACTTGCGGTGTATTGTTGCCTACGCAAATGGCGAACGACGAGGTAAAAACCGTGGAAAAAAGCGATGCCGAATGGCGCGAGGAACTCCCTCCCAGAGCCTACGACGTGCTACGCAAGGAAGGCACGGAGCCGGCCGGTTCCAGCGAACTGAACGATGTCTCCAGCGGCGGCGAATTTCGTTGTGCCGGCTGCGACCTGCCATTGTTCCGAACCGAGTACAAATACGACTCGGGCACGGGCTGGCCGAGCTTTTTCGATTACATCGACGAGCATCTGGAATTCAGCACCGACTACAAGCTGCTGATGCCGCGCAAGGAGTACCACTGCGCGCGCTGCGGCGGCCATCAGGGCCATGTATTCAACGACGGCCCGGAACCCACCGGCAAGCGTTATTGCAATAACGGCGTCGCGCTGACTTTCGTCCCGGACGACAATCCAGCGGCGTAATCGACCCATTGGATGGAACCGGCGCTCAGCTCATGCGATCAGCCCGGGCCGCGCGCGTAACCCCGTAACGACGACGCCCCGCGATTGCGGGGCTTCGTCTTCGTGCCTGTCTGACTTGTCGCTTACTGGCTTTCGTTTCCAGACTCGGCGGCCTGTGCATTGCCGGTATTTTCCAGCAGATCCTGATGCACATTCTCGTTACTCGGGTCGACCCGCGTCCAGGTTTGCGTCTTGCCGATCAGGCTGATGCCGATATAGCCGCGCGCCTTGAGCGTATCCGGGCCTTCGAGCGTAGCCTTGGCCTTGTAGGTCTTGCCATTGTTCGGGTCATAAATGGTACCGCCCTCGTACTCGCCGTCACCGGCATATTCGAGGCCTTCGAGCACGTTGACGCCGAGCAGTCGCCGATCACGCTTGGATTCATCCGGGTTTTCCTTGTCGTAGCGGGCCTTGCCGCTCTTCGACCCGACAATCTTGCCGGCCCACTCGCCATTGGCTTCGTAGACCTGCACGTACCCACCTGTTGCGGTTTGCCAGACGCCGGCCGCCGCATCGGCCTTGGCGTCGGCTGCCAATACGCCGGTACTGGCCAACAACAACGTCGAACATAAGAGAGCGCGCTTCAACATGATCGGCTTCCTGAAAAAAGAGTGTGGCCCCAGCATGCCGGAGCCACCCTAACGACGGCTGAACAGGCTGGCGTCGGTCGGCGGGATGGCCGACAATGCCGACACACGATCCGCTGTGGATTCAGCATACACGCCCACACGCAACAAGAGAGCCGTATGGCAGGCGAAGCACTGATAGCCGTTTTTGTCGATTTCGAAAATCTGGCCCTGGGCGTCAAGGACATGCCCGGCGGCGATTTCGATATGGGCCTGGTACACAAGCGGGTGCTGGAGAAGGGCCGGATCGTGTTCAAGCGCGCTTACTGCGACTGGGGCAACTACCGTAGCCAGATGAAGTCGTTCCACGCCATGGGCATCGAGATGATCGATATCCCGCAGACGCGCATCTCCGGCAAGAACAGCGCCGACATCCGCATGGTCGTGGATGCGCTGGACCTGTGCTACGCCAAGGATCACATCGATACGTTCGTGCTGGTCTCGGGCGATTCCGACTTCTCGCCGCTGGTTTCCAAGCTCAAGGAAAACGACAAGCGGGTGATCGGCTGCGGGGTCAAGTCATCGACCTCCGACCTGCTGGTGGCCAACTGCGACGAATTCATCTACTACGACGATCTGGTGCGCAAATCCGGCCGTCAGCGCAAGCGCAAGACCGGCTCGGGGCCGGCCGACAAGGCCGCCGAAGCGCGCGACAAGCTGGTGGAAATCGTGTCGTCGCTGGAGTCCGACTACGATCCGGTCTGGGGGTCGCTGGTCAAGCAGACGATCAAGCGTGTGTATCCGAGCTTCAACGAGAGCTACTACGGTTACAAGGGCTTCACCGATCTGCTGCAGGACGCCCAGAAACACAAGCAGATTACGCTCGATTACGACGCCGAACGCGGCAATTACAAGGTCGCCGTCGCGTAGGTTCTTCAGTCGTCCCCGGACTCGGCCCGGCGCTTGCGGATGCGTTCGGCGTGAGCCAGGCGTGTTTCGCGGCGCAGACCCGCCTCTTCGTAGCGATCCTTTTCAGCGGCAGTTTCGGGCAGCAGCGGCGGTATGGCAGCCGGCTTGTGGTTGTCATCCAGCGCCACGAACGTCGAATAGGCCGAGACGATATGCCGGCGTTCGCGGGTGTAGCTGTCCTCGGCGACCACCCGGCAACCGATCTCCATCGAAGTTTCCCAGGCGCGGTTGCACACGGCGGAAAAGATCAACGTGTCGCCGGTACGCGCCGGTGCCATGAAATGCACGTCGTCCACCGATGCCGTGACGCAGACATGGCCACTGTGGCGCTCCGCGACCACCAGCGAAATACGATCCATGGTCGCCATGATCATGCCGCCGAACACGGTCGCCGTGGCATTCATGTCGTTGGGAAAGACCTTGTAGATATGCTCGCGCACCGTCGACACGCTCGGCGCGCGGCCGGTTTCGCCATCGCTGTTAGCCATCAACGCTCCTTCAAGCGTGGTTCATCCCGTATCTCGAAATACCGTACCGCCACGCAACCCTAATCCCAGCCGACGGGCGAATATCCCTGATCGGCCAGGCAACGGTTGACATAGGCCCGGTATACCGGGGCCGGGTCGTCGCGATCAAACAGGCCGCGGATCAGCCCGGCGGTAGCGCCACCGGCCGCACCGGCGACTGCGCCGCGGCCGGCATTGCCGTAGATCGCACCGCCCACGGCACCGCCGGCCGCGCCCACGGCGCCGCTTTCAGCGGTGCGCCGTGCCACGCGACCGTCGGAGTAATCCAGGCCGCTGGCCTCGGCCCGTTGCATGCAGGATTCGACCTCCTGCTCACCGGCGGCTTCACCCCGCTGTTGCAGCGTCGAGTTCGGATACAACACCGGGCGCTGATTGGCGCAGCCGGCCAGCAACAGCAGCCCGCCCGCGACCACAATCAGGTTCCATCGTGACATGTCATCCTCCCGCGCACTCGCGCGTTCGCGTCATTGATAGGTCGCACGCAGGTAGCGGTCGATATCCGCGGACTCGTACATCTGCGTGCCGGTATTGGGATCGATCAGATAGGGCACTTGCATACGTCCGGTTTCGGCCATCATGCGTTTGCGATTGCGGCCCTCGACCGGCGTATCCGGGAAGAATCTGCGCCGCACCCAGGGCGGCCCCATGTCCGCGCCGCGGGCCTTGCCCATGTTGCGCAGGATATAGGGGATTTCCAGCTCGCACAGGGTCTCCCGGGCGAGACGCGAAAACGGGCTGGACTCGAAACTGTAGAGCTCGAGCAACTGTTCCGGGCTCTTGCCCGAACCGGCGGCGCGCATGCCGGCAAAACCGCGCAATGCGGTCGCGGCGCTGGAGCCCAGCTGCGCGAGTGACCCCGGGGCAGCACGATTGCCGCGCGCTTTCGTGCGGCCATAATGCCGGCGCAGATACGTCACGATATCGGCGGCTTCATACATGGTCTCGCCGGTATTGTCATCGATCAGGAGCGGAAACTGCTGTTTGCCGCCTACCGATTCGGCCTCCGGGCGCCAGCGCGTGCCACCCTTGGGGCAGGGATAGATGATGACATCGAGATCCAGCTCGGTCAGCGCTTCGCGTGCCAGCCGACAGAACGGGCAACCCTCGAACTCGTACAGCTTGAGCAGTTTTTCCGGCTGTTGCGAGTTGCGGGTGGCATTGGTGCCGCGCCAGCCCCGGGCGGTGCTGGCCAGGGTCGAAGTCAGGGCGTCGAGTGCGTGCATGAACAGAGTCGATTGCAATATTTCCTCTATTCTACCCGCTTGGGTGAACTGCACCTGAACGCGACAGCGCTTGCTCCGGCAATAGCAACCCACCAGAATCCGTGCCGAACACGCCACCCCGATACGACCCCATAGCCATGGACAAGCGCGATTTCGATTACGAGCTGCCCGCCGAGCGCATCGCGCAGCGTCCGCTGGCCACTCGCAGCGCGTCCCGCCTGCTGCATCTCGAGCGCGCCAGCGGCGCCTGTCACGATCGGGCCATCACCGATATCAGCGACCTGCTCCAGCCCGGCGACCTGCTGGTGTTCAACGATACCCGCGTGCTGGCGGCACGCCTGTTCGGCCACAAGGCCAGCGGCGGCCGCGTCGAGGTCATGCTCGAACGTATTCTCGACAGTCGCCACCTATCCGCCAAGATCCGCGCCAACAAACCGCCGCGGCCGGAATCACGGATCGCCATCGGCAATTTCGCGCTGCGCGTGGTATCGCGCAGCGGCGAGCTGTATACCCTGGCGCTGGAACACGGCGACAGCATCGCGGGGTTGCTGGACGCACACGGCCACATGCCGTTACCGCCGTACATCCGGCGCGACGACACCTCGGCCGACCGCCAGCGCTATCAGACCGTCTGGGCCCGCCACGACGGCGCCGTGGCCGCCCCGACGGCGGGGCTGCATTTCGACCAGCCCCTGCTCGATACGCTCTCGGCGCGTGGGGTCGCGTTCGACTACGTCACTCTGCATGTGGGCTCGGGCACGTATCAGCGTCTACGCGAGGGCGACGTACGCGATCAGTCGCTGCACGCCGAGCGTATCGACGTGAGCGCGGGGCTGTGTGACGCCGTCCAGCGCACCCGATCACGCGGCGGGCGGGTGATCGCGGTCGGCACCACCGTGGTACGCAGCCTCGAGAGCGCTGCACGTCAGCCGCAATACCTCGGCGAACTCCAGCCCTATGCCGGCGAAACCGCGTTGTTCATGACCCCCGGCGACCCGTTTCATGTCGTGGACGCCATGCTCACAAATTTCCACGAACCGCAGTCGAGCCTGCTGATGCTGGTGAGCGCCTTCGCCGGCCGCGAGAACATCCTCGCCGCCTATGACCACGCGCTCGCGCAGGCGTATCGGTTTCTGAGCTACGGCGACGCGATGTTCATCGCTTGAGGCCCACCCGACGCACAAACGCCTCGATCACGCTGTAGCTGCCGAAGGCGAGCAGACCCAGCGACAGCACGCCGAGCAGAACACGGCCGTACATCCGATCCTGGATCCAGAGCATGATGCCTTCCAGTCCGCGCGTATCGCTGGCGTCGAACGTCAGGGCGGAGTAGATCACGAAGCAGGCCATGGCCATAAACACCACCCCCCGTGCGCTCAATCCGATCCGGCTGACCGGGTCGATCCACCGCAGCGCGCGCGGGGAGGCTTCGAACCAGCGCAGGAAACCGCCGGTCGCCGCCTTGTACAGATGCGCCGCGCCCGCACCGGCGATGACCAGCCCCCCCGCAACCACCATGCCCGGCCCCAGCGGCCAGTCGAGGGTGGTCTCCACGGCCTGCTGCAAGGGCTTGCCGTTGCGCGACCCCAGCGCCAGCGCCATCTCGGCACAGGCCCACGCCAGTGAGGCATGCAGAAACGAGCTCCCCAGAAGGCCCGCGCGCACCGCCGTACCGCGTAGCCCGAAGCCGTGGCGGTCGACGTCCAGCAGCGACTGAACCACCCGCCAGATACTGTAGGCCACCAGCCCCAGCGCCAGACCGAACAACACCAGACGGCCGCCGGGCTGGTTTTCGATCTCGCGCATGGCGCCGTGCACATCCCGCGCCTGCTCGAACTCGAGGGCGGCGTGCAGCGCAATGACGCCGACCGCCAGATAAACCAGCCCGCGCGCGCCATAACCGATACGCGCGAGCCAGCGCACCACGTTGTGGGCATGTTCCATGCTTCGATAATCCCCGAACCGTATAATCGCTGCCAATCTTAACCGTTTCTCCGGGAGTACCCGGCCATGACGCCACTGCCATTCTGGCAACTGCTCACACTTGTCATCCTGCTGTTGCTCGGCGGGCGTATCGTAGCCGGCTGGCTATGGCATGCGTTGGCGTACTCCGGCCCCCGGCTGAGCCGAGCCGTGGCCGGCTTCACCCGTCGATGGTCGATGACCGACTGGTGGCAGCGGCATTTCCCCGGGACGAGCCGTTTCATCGCCCGCCGCGTGGCGGTGGACCGTTTTTCCGGGCTGCCGCTGACCCTGATCGCGGGGCTGGCACTGTATCTGATCGTGTTGTCGGCCGGCCTGCTCGAGGATCTGTTCGAAGGCAAGGAGTTGATCGCCTTCGACCAGCAAATCAACGCCATGCTCGCCGTGCTGCGCGATCCGCTGTTCCTGCAACTGACGGCGTCGGTCACGGCGCTGGCGAATCTGGAGACGCTGATCGCCGTCATGCTGGTCGCCATCGGATTTCTCTGGGCCTGCGAACGCCACCGGTATATTCCCGGCCTGCTGCTGACGGTAATCGGCTCCCAGACCATCACTTATATCGGCAAATACGCCATCGACCGCGACCGGCCGGATTTTCTGACCTTTGCCGAAGCCACCACGCCGTCGTTTCCCAGCGGCCACGCCACCGGAGCAATCGCGGTGTATGGCTTCATCATATATGCCATCGCACGCGACCTGTCGGGCCCCCGACAACGCTTTGAACTGGCCTACTGGGGCAGCGCCCTGATCGCGTCCATCGCCGCCAGCCGCGCTATTCTGTCGGTGCATTTCGCCAGCGACATCGCGGCCGGTCTGCTGGTCGGCGGTTTCTGGCTGTTGTCCGGTTTCACGCTTACCGAATATCTGCGAGAGCGCGCCAGCCGTAGCTGATAGTCTCAGGAGGCGACACGCCGTTCAGAGACCAAGACATGAGTCCCGCCCAAACCCGGCCCTTCGAAGTCCCGGAAGCGCTGTACCCGTTCGCCGATCAGTGGTTCGAACGCGACGGCACCGCCATGCACTATGTCGATCACGGCGCCGGACAGCCGGTGGTCATGCTGCACGGCAACCCGACCTGGTCGTTTCTCTACCGCGACATCATCGCCCATCTCGGCGATGGCGTGCGCTCGCTGGCGCCGGACTATCCGGGCTTCGGCTTTTCCGAACACCCGCCGGATTACGGCTATACCCCGCAGGAGCACGCCGAATGGATCGATGCCTGGATACAGCACGTCGATCCCGAACCCTTCGTGCTCGTGATGCAGGACTGGGGCGGCCCCATCGGCATGCATATCGCCACCCGGCATCCGGAACGTATTGCGGGGCTGGTCATCCTCAACACCTGGGCCTGGCCGATCACCTGGGAAATGCGCCTGTTCTCCTGGGTCGTCGGCGGCCCGTTGGGGCCATATCTGCATCTGCAGCGCAACTTCTTCGCCGACAAGATCGTCAAGGGCGGCATGTACTACGCGAGGCAAAAGCCACCGGAAATCTTCAAGGCCTATACCGACCCGTTTCCCACACCACAAAAACGCATGGGCACCTATGTGTTCCCGCGGGCGATCCGGCAATGCCAGGACTGGCTCACCGAAACCGAAGTCGGTTTATCCAGCCTGGCGGACAAGCCGAAAGAGCTGGTATGGGCGATGAAAGACGTCGCCTTCGGGCGTGAAGCGTACATCCAACGCTGGCTCGGTTATTTTCCGGATGCACCCGTCACACGGCTGGAAAAAGCCTCGCACTATCTGCAGGAAGACCAACCAGAAGCGATTGCCGATGCGATCAAGCGGGTCGTTCGCCAGGTCAGTTTATAAACCGTAACAGCGGGGCTTCGTCTCCGACCCGCCCGTCCGCGCGCCGGTCCGCGCGCCGGTACGATCAATCCGACTCCCCGGCACGCTCGCGGGCATCGCGCTCGAACTGTTGCTCCAGTTCCGACTCCGCCTCCATGGCCAGCGTCGCGAGTCGGGTTTCGTCGTCCGAAACGTCGTAATGCTCAAACAGGCGTTTTTCGTCGTGGCTGCGAAACAGGCGCTTGGCGTGATCGACTTCCCCGGACTTGAGGCCAAGCGCGCTGAGCGTGTCGCCGGCCAGCTCCAGGCTGGACAGAAATGTTTCCCGCTGCAGCACGGTCACACCCAGATCCATGAGCAAATAGGCATGGCGGCGGTTGCGTGCGCGCGCAATCATTTTCAGGTGCGGGAAATGCATTCGCACCATGCGCGCGGTGGCCAGTGACGCCTCCAGATTACCGATGGCGAGCACAAGCACCTTGGCCTCCTCGGCGCGTGCGGCACGCAACAGGTCGAGCCGCGAGGCGTCGCCGTAGTACACGCGGTTGCCGTACTTGCGCACGAAATCCACCTGATCGGCGTTGATCTCCAGCGCGGTGAAGCCAATATGCTTGGCGCGCAGCACACGCGCCACGATCTGGCCGACGCGGCCGAAACCGGCGATGATGACCGGGTGCTCGGTATCGTCCGGGGTGTCGAATACCGGCTCGTTTTTCGGCGTTTGCCGGTTGTTGTAGACCGCCACCAGCTTGACCAGCATGGGTGTGAGCACCATCGACAGGGTAACCGTGGCGACCAGCAGGTCGGCCTCGGCCCGGGCGAACAGTCCACCGGCCACCGCCGCCGAGAGAATCACGAACGCGAACTCACCGCCCTGTGGCAGATACGCTGCCAGACTGCGCGCGGCCGGCCAGCCCAGCCCTTGGCGACGCGCCAGCACCAGCAGCACCGCCGACTTGATCGCGATAAGCCCGGCGACCAGCGCCAGCAGATACAGCGGCCTGTCAGCGATCAACCCGAGGTTTATGGACATGCCCACGGCGATGAAGAACAAGCCCAGCAGGAGATCCTTGAACGGATCGACATTGGCTTCGAGCTCGTGCCGGTACTCCGAATCGGCGAGCAGAACGCCGGCCACGAACGCACCGAGCGCCACGGAAATACCCAACGCCTCCATGAGCACCGCCGTACCCACCACGATCAGAAGGGTCATGGCAGTGAAGATCTCGGGCATCCGGGTTGCCGCCACCAGCCGGAACACCGGCCGCAAGAGATAGTGGCCGCCGACGACCATCGCGCCCAGCACCAGCGCGATCTTCACGGTCTGCCACAGGCCGCCCATCAGCGTCACCGACTCGTTGCCGGCCGTGAGCAACGGCAACAGGGCGAGAATCGGGATCACGGCCAGATCCTGAAACAGCAGGATGGCGAACGCCGCTCGGCCGTGGCGGGCGGTCAGCTCGCCACGCTCGGCCAGCAGCTGCAACGCAAACGCGGTCGACGACAGGGCCAGTGCAAAGCCGGCCACCGCCGCGGGGGCAGCGGGCATACCCATCACGACTGCGGCGGCGAGCGCCAGTAGTGCGCCGGTCAGGCCGACCTGCAGACCGCCAAAGCCGATTATGGTCTTGCGCAACGCCCAGAGCCGGCGCGGCTGCATTTCCAGACCAATAATGAACAGCAACAACACCACTCCGAATTCGGCGATGTGCAGCACCTGCTCGACTTCGCCGATCAGGCCCAGACCCCAGGGGCCGATCGCTACCCCTGCCAGCAGATAACCGAGCACGGATCCGAGCCCCAGACGCTGGGCGATCGGCACGGCGATCACGGCGGCCGCCAGAAATACGGCCATTTCCTCGAGTAGCGGTCCCAACGGCGTGCTCCCTTGTGGCTCGAATCAGGGTAATGATTGAGGCATTCTTGTACCTTACTTCATCTTATTTTACGGCGTCAGCGAGACGAGAAGCGGTCAGATGTAAGGCGCGTTGCAGCCCTTGCCTTGACGTCTTGGGCAGGCTCTGACGATGCAAAATAAGATGAAATAAGATACTAACGGAGTTTCATTGATCGACAGGGGCACTCCAAACGCATGCGTATTCATCATCTCAACTGCGCGAGCATGCATCCACTGGCGGGTTCCATGCTGGAGCATCGCAATGCCGGGCATCGCTTCTCGGGACTGGTATGCCATTGTCTGCTGATCGAAACCGAGGCAGGTCTGGTGCTGGTGGATACCGGGCTGGGTCTGACCGATGTCGCCCACGGCGGGCCACGCCTGGGACGGGCATTCACGGGCATCGTGCGGCCAGCGCTGCGGGAATCCGAAACCGCACGGCGCCAGATCGAGGCGCTCGGCTTCAAGGCCGATGACGTGCAGCATATCGTGCTCACGCATCTGGATGTCGATCACGCGGGCGGGCTGCCCGATTTCCCCAGGGCGACTGTGCACGTGCTGGCACGCGAGCACGACGCGGCGCAGACACGCCGGCACCTCAAGGAACGCGACCGTTACCGCCCCGCGCAATGGGCGCACGCACCCGATTGGCAGCTGTATACCGCGACCGGGGAGGACTGGCATGGATTCGATGCCGTGCGCGGGCTCAAGGGCCTGCCACCGGAAATCCTGCTGGTGCCGCTCGCCGGGCATACCCGGGGCCACGCGGCGATTGCCGTCCAGGGGGATCACGGCTGGCTCCTGCATGCCGGAGACGCCTATTTCCACCGCGACGAAATGGCCGCGCAGCCCTGTTGTCCGCTCGGACTGAAGATCTTCCAGAACCTGGTCGCCATCGACAACGGCGAACGCAGGCGCAATCAGGCACGCCTGCAACAACTGGCCACGGGCCACGACGATGTCGACGTGTTCTGTAGTCACGACCCGGTCGAGCTCAACCGCCATTCGCGCTGATAAGCTCGAAGCACAAACGATCCAGCCAGCGGAGTCCGCACACCATGAGCCCTCAAAGCGCGCCGCCACAGAAACGCACCGGCACCATCGATCGCCAGCAAGCGATCTACACTGGCGGCATGGCCGGCAAGCAGCCGACAGTGCCGGTGGACTACCGTGAACTGGAAACCGCAGCCAGCCGCTCGATGTCGCCGGCCGGTCACGCCTATATCGCGGGCGGCGCAGGGCGCGAATCGACCATGGCGGAGAACCGGGCCGCCTTCGAACGCTGGCGGATCGTGCCGCGCATGCTGCGCGACGTATCCGAACGCAACACCTCCATCGAGCTGTTTGGCCGTCGCTATCCGCGGCCGTTTCTGTTGTGCCCGATCGGGGTACTGGAAATGGCGCACCCCGAAGCCGATGTCGCGGTCGCCCGGGCGGCCGCCAAGACCGGCACACCCATGATCTTCTCCAATCAGGCGAGCCGCTCGATGGAGGAATGCAGCGCGGCAATGGATACGGCGGCCCCCGACGCGCCGCGCTGGTTCCAGCTGTACTGGTCCAAATCCGATGCGCTGGTGGAGTCGCTGGTTTCGCGCGCCGAGGCCTGTAACTGCGATGCGCTTGTGGTCACCCTGGATACCACGTTGCTGGGGTGGCGCACGCGGGATCTGGATCTGGCGCATCTGCCGTTTCTGCTTGGCCAGGGGATCGCCCAGTACACCTCCGATCCGGTGTTTCGCGCCAGCCTCGCGGAGGTACCCGACGACGGCCCGCGCCCGGCAATCAACGGCACCACGCTCAAGAACGTGCTCGCCGCGGCCCGCAGCTACCCCGGCTCCAGCCTGCGCGCGTTGACCAGCGGCCAGGCGCTGGCCGCGGTGCGCCAGTTCATTGCCACTTATTCGCGCCCGAACCTGACCTGGGCCGATCTGGCCTGGTTGCGCAAACGCACGCGCCTGCCGATCGTACTCAAGGGTATTCTCGACGGCGCGGATGCACGCCTGGCAGCGGAACACGGGGTCGACGGACTGATCGTATCCAACCACGGCGGCCGGCAGGTCGATGGCGCACGCGCCAGTCTGGACGCATTGCCGGAAGTCGTCGCCGCCGCACCGGATCTGCCGGTGATTCTGGATTCCGGCATCCGCGGCGGCGCCGATGTATTCAAGGCACTGGCATTGGGCGCGACCGCCGTCGGTCTGGGCCGACCCTATGCCTACGGTCTGGCGGTTGCGGGCGAGGAAGGCGTGCGCGATGCGATCGATAATCTCGCTGCCGATTTCGAGCTAACCATGGCGCTGGCCGGCTGCAGCGACATCAATGCAATCCGCAGCGGCACCAGTCGCGTGGTCGCCAATGGCGCAACCGCGCCATCCTGAGTTCCATCCCAACTGTCGGCAACGCACCCCGGCGCGCGCATTGAATGGCAATGGACTCCTTCCCGTGGCTGATCGGGCTGGCGGTCATCGCGCTGCTCTGGTGGCACGCGCTCGGTGCCCGCATGAAAGCCCGCCGCGCCGCACAACGGGCCTGTCGAAAGGCCGAGCTCCACTTCATCGACGAGCTGGCCTTCAAGCGGATCGAGCTGGGGCACAACGCCCGTGGCCAGTGGTGCGTCAAACGCCATTACGTGTTCGAGTTCTACCACACCGGCGACCGTCGTTACGGCGGCAGTGTGGAGATGCACGCGCAGCACGTCGCCCGTATCCAGCTCGATCCCTATCCCGTGGAAACAGCGCCGTAATCGGGCGGCTGCTTCACGTGGAACGCTTGTCAAACAATGGGTTGCACCGGATGCAGCTGGCTGTGAGGCAATATGCGGGCCATGCGGACTGTCATCCCGAACACCGCCCTGTCGACATGCGCTCGGCCCGTGCCGGCGTCCGCCGCTGATGGCTGACCTGCTATGGCAGTTGCCGTTGGCGCTGGTCGTGCTGGTTGTCACGGTCTCGGGCGCGCTGGCGCTGTGGTTTCGTGGCCCATCGTTCACGGCTGCCCAATTCGGGCTGATCGGCCTCTGGAGCCTGACCGGGTTGGCGTTCATAACCACACTATGGCTGCCGGACGCAGCGATTCTGCGCACACCGGCGGCAATCGCCCTTGCCACCGCATTCGCCACGATGGGCCTGTGGTGGGCAAGCATACGACCGCAACAACACCGCAACTGGGCCGCCGACGTCGACCGGCTTCTGAGCGCCGAGATCGACGGCGACCAGGTCACGCTGCATAACGTGCGCAACTTCGCCTGGCGCACGCGCGAGGATTTCACCCCACGCTGGGAAACCCGCCGGTACGACCTGTCGGCGTTGCATTCGGCCGACCTGATCGTGTCCTACTGGATGGGTCCAGCGGTGGCGCATACGCTGGTCAGCTTTGGCTTCGCCGACGGCCGTCAGCTGGTGTTCTCCGTGGAGGTCCGCCGCACACAGGGGCAGCTGTTTTCGGCGCTGGGCGGTTTCTTCAAGCAGTCCGAACTGCTGCTGGTCGCCGCCGACGAGCGCGATATCGTGCGCACGCGCAGCAATGTGCGCGGTGAGGCGGTCTATTTGTATCGCGTCGGCCTGTCGCAGCCGGCCATGCGCGAACTGTTCATCGCCTATCTGGATGTCGCCGACGACCTGCAACGCCAGCCCCGGTTCTACAACACGGTCGTTTCCAACTGCACGACCATCGTGTTCGACATGATCAAGCAGATCGTGCCCGGCCTGCCGGCCGACGTGCGGCTGCTACTGTCCGGCTATCTGCCGGGCTATATCTACGATCTCGGCGCGCTCGACACCTCGCGCCCCCTGGACGAACTGCAACGACGGGGCCATATCAACCCGCGTGCGATCGCATCGGATACCGACGGCCAAGCGAGCGCGGATTTCACCACTGCCATACGGCGCGGCGTACCGGCGCCGGACGGCAGGCTGATCGAAACCGAGTAGGCCCAAGCGTGCCAAAGCAACGATAGGCGGCCGCTCGGCGTATTGTGGATGGTGACCCTGAACAACCGGTGCGTCCCATGCATTCGATCTCTGCAATCCGCGTCTTCAGCCCGGTGCTGTTCCTGCTGTTGGCGGTATCGTCGCTCGCGGCAGCCGTACCCCATTCCGGCCCATCGCCGGAACTGTCGCCCGAGGCGGTCGTGCGCTCGCAACTGGCCGCCCTACGCAACGAGGACATGACCGCCGGCATCCGCGAGGCCTATCGTTATGCCGCGCCCGGTAATCGACGCATCGTGGGCGATGCCGCCGCGTTCGGCCGCATGCTGCGGCGCCAGTACGCGGACATGCTCACCCAGTCGAACGCCCGGGTGAGTCTGCGGGCACGCGACGGCGATCGCGCGCAGGTGCGTGCCGAGCTGCGCCAGCCCGATGGCCGGCAGAGTG
>Ga0206123_10002253_pt1 | contig 17003 bp, 9 predicted proteins | sample Helgoland_Spring_2_FD_160086 | JGI IMG/M metagenome (GOLD analysis project Ga0206123, IMG submission 160086) | Pelagic subsurface seawater microbial communities from Kabeltonne, Helgoland, North Sea - Helgoland_Spring_Bloom_20160316_1 | ecosystem: Environmental > Aquatic > Marine > Epipelagic ...
GCGTGGAGGACGGCGCCGGCCTGTTCGGCGAGGGCTCGGTGGCGCTGCTGGCCCCCGGCGGCGCCGAGATCGGCGAGATCGCCGTGGGCGCCCGCGACCTGCTGCTGGGCGTGGAGAGCGTCAACGTGGGTACGGATGGCGCCTTGGATCAGGCCGCCGCCGACGGCGTGCTGTCCAGTGGCTGGCGCCTTACCCAGGCGATTCTGGATGGCCTGCTGCGCCCGGCCGAGGGGCCCGGCATCGAGAGTTTGAGCTTCCAGGCTTCCAATTCCATTAATTTCTTCGGTCCGGTGAGCCTGGATACCTTCGATCCCGCCACCGGCGAATCCAGTGCCGATCTGCGCTTCATCACCCCGGCGATCTATGGCCTGGGCAGCGAGGGCGATACCGCCACCCTGCGCACCGATCGGTTCACCTGGAGTGGCTTGGGCTTCATGGAAGGTCAACGGGGGAACCCGGAACCGGTGGCGGCGGAGCCCGGTCCGGTGATCGAGGGTGGCGCCGGTACCGGCACCGGCGGCTTCCGGGTGGACGCCAATGAAGTCGTGTTCGGCTTCAACGGCCCGGTGGTCGACGAGACCGCCAACCTCAGCCTGGACCGGCTGATGCTCGGTTTCCAGGATGTCGAGTTCAACGCGACGCAACGGATCACCAGCGAACGGGAAGGCGTGGTCTCCGTGTATCAGCGCGACCTGGGGGACGGGCAGTACGAGGGCGGCAACCTGACCCTGAACGCGCCGGTGCTCACCGGCCAGGCCCGTTCCGACATGACCTTCCGCAGCGGCGGTGATTTGACCGTGGCGCGACCGGAGGGCGCCGAACCGGTGGACCGGAGCAGCCTGGACCTGGGCGGGCGCCTGACCCTGGACGGCAACCGGGTGCGCATCGACGGCACCGTGGCCGCGCCCAGTGGCCGCATCGACATCCACGCCGACGAAGACGTGGAACTCACCGATGGCAGCGTGCTGGACGTGGCCGGCCGGGAAGTCACCTTCTTCGATGTGACCCGCCACAGCTTCGGCGGCGATGTCGTGCTGGAAAGCCGCCAGGGCGATGTGCGCCAGGCCGCCGGCGCCACCCTGGACGTGTCCGCCCGGGGCAGCGACGCCGGCACCGTCAAGGCCACCGCCGCCAACGGCCAGGTGGCGCTCGAAGGGGACCTGATCGCCCGCGCCCAAGACGAGCCGGACAACGGCTTCGAGGGCGGCTCGATTCAGGTGGAGGGCCTGACCATCCTCGACTTCGTCGGCCTTAACCAGCGGCTCGGCGACGGCGGCTTCGACTACCGCCGGGACTTCACCCTGGGCAGCGGCGATCTGGTTATCGGTGACGAACTGCAGGCGCGCCATCTGTCGGTGACCGCCGACGGCGGCAGCCTCACCGTGGCCGGCACGGTGCGCGCCGGCGGCGAATACGCCGGCAGCCTGCGGCTGGCCGCCCGCGACGACCTCACCATCGAGAGCGACGCGGTGCTCGACGCCAGCGGCGACGCGCTTAAGCGCGACAGCCACGGCGGCGCCATCGAAGGCAGCAACCGGGCCACCCTGGATCTTACTACCCAGGAAGGCCGCCTGGTGCTGGCGGACGGCGCCACTCTGGATGTGAGCGCCGGCGGCGAAGACCGCGGCGTGATCAACCTGAATGCCCCCCGCCTGGGCGGCAAGCAGGGCGACGACGTGGCGGTGGACGCCGGCGGCCCGCTCACCGTGCGCGGCGCCAAACGTCTGTCGGTCAACGGCTTCTGGACCTACGACGACGCGCCGCTGGACCCGGAAGACGACACCACCCAGGTGGTTGACGAAGCCTATATGGACGGCATTCACGGGGACAGCGAAGCCTTCGTCAACGGCGCGCTCGCCAATGCCCAGCTGCTGGAACGGTTGGCAGGCCTGCGCGACGCCGCCGGTGACGCCTTCCAGTTGCGCCCCGGCGTGGAGATCGTCTCCGCCACGGAGGACGGCAACCTGCGCCTGGACGGCGACCTGGATCTGGCGAACTACCGTTACGGGCCGGATGTGGACCCGAATGTCAGAGGTTCCGGCACCGCCGGGGCGTTCATCCTGCGGGCCGGCGGCGATCTCACCGTGAACGGCAATATCAGCGACGGCTTCGGCGTGCCGTTGAGCAGCCCGGATACCGCCTTTTTCGTCGACTACGAGCTCGAGCCCGGGGTGGTTAATGGATTTGGCCAGTTGGCTAGAGAGTTCACGTTACCGGAAACGTTAAGGCTGAAGGCTGGGTGGTACTTCGGGAGGGAGCTGGAGGGGACGTTGCCCTTTGATGTGGACCCGCTTACTTTAGGCATAAAGTCAGGAAAGGCTGTTGATGAAGAAGTCACATCAGTTGGTTTTTCTCGCTTGAATAATCATACACTAACGGCTGATATGTTCCTGCCCTACGCGGTTACCGATACCCGAACGGGTATTGTGTATGGTCCGGGCCGCGTGCCAGCGGGTACTTCCCTTTCTAATTTCTCGTTTCCGCCGGGAACCCGGTTTGCCCCTGGCTTCGTGTTTCCCTACGGCGTAAGTATTGAACCCCGGTCGATGTCTGCTGGGACCGACCTCTCTCCTTACAACCTTGTCGGTATCGCCCTTGAGGACAGGGAGGCCAAGAGATTGCCCGCCGGGACGGTTCTGCCCAAGGGAATGTACATGTCGGGGCTCCAGACCGCTGAACAGGAGACCCAGAATATCCCGACATTGGCCCCGGTGCTGAAACGGGGCAGTGAGTCCTGGGATATTCATCTGGTGGGCGGCGCCGATCTGGCTTCCGCCAGCCGCCGGGCGGTGCGGGCCGGCGCCGTGGCTGGGGACCTGATACTGGATAACACAGCCCCGCCGGAAGCGCTGCGGGAGACCCCGCAATCGGCTAGCGCGGTCAGTGTGATCCGCACCGGTTCCGGCGACCTGGAGCTGATCGCCGCCCGCGATTATCGCCAGGACTCCGCTTTCGCGGTCTACACCGCCGGTGGCGCCCTGCCCGCCGACCAGGTGCCCGAGGTTGGCCGGCCGGATGGCGGTGACCTGGACGGCTACGACAGTTACGAAAGTTCCGCCGCGGTCACCGACGTACAGGCGGGCTTCCTCACCGGCGGCGGCGATGTGCTGGTCAGCGCCGGCCGCGATCTGATCGGGCACAGCAGCGGCGACCTGCCCGCGTCCCGCTGGCTGTGGGCGGATGACGCCCCCGCCTCCGGCGAGCAGGCCGCCTGGTGGATTCATTCCGGCACCTATGCGGCAGCGGATCCCACGCAAGGCTTTACCGATCCGGTGCTGGCCGTGTTCCAGGGTATTGGCGCCCTGGGCGGCGGCAATGTGACCCTGTCCGCCGGTCGTCATCTGGGCGCCAACCGGGATCAGACCGATGTCAACGGTGGCCTGAACGTGGCGGTGGGCGCCAGTGGTTGGCGTGATGTGGACGGCGGCGTCACCCAGTTCGGCGGTGGTGAGCTGCGCATCGACGCCGGCGGCACCGTCAACCCGGTGCGGGGAACAAAGGGCGCTAGCAGCGTGAATAATCTTCGCGGCGATATCCAGGTGCGGGCCGGGGGAATCGGGCAGACCTGGCAGACCTTTGAGTCGCCGTCGTCAAACGACCCCAGGCCGGACGATCTGATCGCCCGCGCTCCGACAGACCCCTACGGTCGTCTTAACGTCGCCATTGGCGACGCCTCGGCCCGGCTGCTCAGCGTGGGGGACCAGGTGCTGTCCACCCGTGATCCGCTGGCGAGCATGGGCGTGGACATCCGGCAGGACCAGAGCGGGATCGCCGCCTTCTCCGCCGGCGGCGACGTGACACTGACCGGTGGACAAGCGCCCTCCACGCTGAGTCTGGTGGCCGGGGAAGGTTCCCTGTATGGGGCCGGTAGTAGTCCCACGGCCCAGGATGCGGTGGTGCGCGCCTCCCTTGAGGGAGCCGTGGAGTTGCTGGCGGCGGATTCCATCTACCACCTGGGGTTGGGCATCGACGCCCACCCGGACGCCCGGGGCGTGGCCGGGCTGGCGCCCGCCCGCTTCTACGCCGTGGAGGGGGACATCTATAACCTGATGTACGGCTATCTCAGCAATCCCGATGACAACCTGCCGTCCCTGTTGGGGCGTCCCGCCTGGGTTCGTGCCGGCCGCGACATCGTGGCTTTCGGCCAGAATACCTCTGGTTCCATCGGACATGAGAGGGCATCGGTTCTCGGCCACAATGCCGCCACGGACATATCCTTGATCGAAGCCGGCAGGGACCTGATCTTTATCGATGCGGTGGCCGTGGGTCCGGGCACCCTGGAAGTGACCGCCGGCCGCAACTTCTACCAGGCGGACCGGGGCTGGGTACGCAGCATGGCCGGCCTCTCTGACGATGTGGGCAGCGGCGCGGACATCGCCATCAATGTCGGCATGGGCGCGGACGGCCCGGATTACCAGTCCCTGATCGACGCCTACCTGAACCCGGCCAACCTGGCGGATCCGGGCCGACCCCTGGCGGACCAGCCGAACAAGGTGGTCAAGGTCTACGATCAGGAGCTGCGTGCCTGGCTGGAAGGCCGCTACGGCGACACGGCGCTGGACGGCACCACCGCGCTGGCGTACTTCGACACGCTGGCGCCGGAACAGCAGCGCATCTTCCTGCGCGAACTCTACTACGCGGAACTGCGCGCCGGCGGCCGGGAGTACAACGACCCGGACGGCGACCGCGCCGGCAGCTACCTGCGCAGCCGCCGGGCCATCGCCACCTTCCTGCCCGAGGCGGACAGCGAGGCCGGCACTTCCGGTTATGAGGGCGACTACACCATGTTCTCCACCGGCGAATATTCCGGTCTGGTGCGCACCGAGGGCGGCGGCGATATTCGGATGCTGGTGCCCGGCGGCGACCTGATCGTGGGCGTGGAAGGGGTGCGCCCGGCGGACGGTGACAACGGCGTGCTCACCCAAGGTAGCGGTGACATCCAGATGTACAGCCAGGGCGACATTGCTCTGGGCCTGTCGCGCATCTTCACCACCTATGGCGGCGACATCTTCGCCTGGTCCGCCGCCGGCGACATCAACGCCGGTCGCGGCGCCAAGACCACCCTGGTGTACACGCCGCCGCGCCGGGTCTATGACGATATCGGTAATGTGAGCCTGTCGCCGGTGGCGCCCACCACCGGCGCCGGCATCGCCACCCTGGCGCCGATTCCCGAGGTGCCGCCCGGCGACATCGATCTGATCGCGCCGCTGGGCGTGATCGACGCCGGCGAGGCGGGTATCCGCGTCTCCGGCGATGTGAATATCGCCGCGCTGCAGGTGGTCAACGCGGAAAACATTCAGGTACAGGGGGAATCCACCGGCCTGCCGGCGGTGGCCAGCGTCAACGTGGGCGCGCTTACCAACGCCACCAACGCCGCCAACAGCGCGGTGCAGGCGGCGGAGCAGGTGAGCCGCGGTGACCGGGGCAATCGGCCCTCGGTGATCACGGTCGAGATTCTCGGCTACGGTCAGGAGCGGCTGGTGCCGGAGCAGGACCGCAACGCCGGCGCGCCCGACTACCGGCCTGACGGCGTGGTGCGGGTGCTCGGCGCCGGCGAACTGTCCGAGGAGCAGGGGGCCGCCCTCACCGACGCGGAGCGCCGCAGCATGCTTTGATCAACCCGCCCGGTACATCGGTTCTTCCCGCTGGCGGCCTGTAGATAGCCGTCGGCGGGTGCGCGCGACCGGTACTAAAAGAACCGGGCCTATAAAAAAGGGAACGACAAGGATGTTCTACGAGCGCGATACCACCGACCAGATTCTTTCCCTGGCGCGGGTCACCACCCTGGGCCGGCTGCGGGCGGGGCTGAGCTATCTGCTGGAGGCCCACGGCTTTCGCTACTATGTATTTACCTGCCACACCGTGGAGCCCGGCGGCGCCTGCACGGCGGTGCTGCACAACCTGCCGTCCCGCAAGCAGGCCGCACCGGCTTCCGTTGATAACCTGATCGTCAACGACCCGCTCGCTCAATATGCGCTTAACGAAACCCTGCCGGTGGATTGGCGTTCACTTATGAGCCGCCCGGAATACCAGGGCCGTACCTATCGGGCAGCGATGAACCGGCGGGCCCGGCGCGGCCTGCGCAGCGGCTGTACCGTGCCGTTGTTGCAAGGCTACGGCGCGCTGTCCTGGCTGGACCTGGCGTTGGACCGCGATGACGAATCCGCCTGGGCGCACATTCGCCAGTACTTGCCGTACGCGACCCTGTTGGGGCGGGTGGTACTGGACAAGACCCGGAGGTTGGGCAAAAAGACGTTGTCCGCGGCTGACGTTTCCTCGGAGCCCCTCGATGAGCGGGAACGGGCCTGCCTCCGTGGCGCCAGCGAAGGTCTCGGCAACGCCGAGATCGGAGCTCTGCTGGGCATCAGCGAACGCACGGTCTCCAACCACATTCACCGAGCCTGCGAAAAACTCCACGCCCGCAACCGCCAGCACGCCATCACCAAGGCGCTGCTTTCCCGCCAGCTTTACGCCTGCACGCTACCGCTGGCTAACGAAGTGGCCCCAATTTATTGAACATTCCCCGCACAAAATAAAAAAGGGCGCCGGGTGGGCGCCCTCCGCACTGGCGTGCGTTGATCTTGCGATCAGTTGATGCAGGAAGCGGCGGTGGCGGATGTCGTGGCGCCGACGGCCGACAGACTGGCGACACCGGTAGGCAGGATGCCGCTGCCGTTGATAACGGTATCCACCAGATCTTCCAGAGCTTGAGGATCGGTGTTGTTCTCGGTATAGGCCAGCAGGTTGGTAACGGCTGCGATCGGGTAGGCGCCGGTGAGCTGGGCGGCCGGATCGATCATCAGAACGCAGTTGGGATCGATGCCCGTGACCGCTTGGGTTTGCGGAAGACCGGTAAAGGGGTTCACGGCGCCGATGATTTCGCCCGTCAGCAGATCCCCTGGCCCATAAGGCGGATGCGTAGAGATCGCGGGGTCCGCCCCATCGATGATTACATAGTCCAGATTATGCTCCAGTACATTGGGCAGACCCGCGTAGCCAATCGACCAGGGGGTGTCGCCCACGGTCTCCACGACATTTCTATCACCGGAGCTGGGTATGGCATGGGCGTAATTGCTGATGGGAGCGGAGTTTACATTGAACCCCTCGCTGGTCACGAAAATGGTTTGGGACACATTGCAAGTGGCCGCCAGATACTGGGTGAAGGCGAAGGACGCGCCGCTACCATCGGAGCGATAAACCACATTGATAGGCTGATTGGGCCAGCTGGAATTCACCTGGTCCCAACTAGTGGCCATACCGGAGAAAATCTCGCAGATCTGAGTCTGGGAAAGATTGGGGGCGGTGATAGGCATACCGAATATATCGTTGCCGAGATTGATGGGTAGTGCAATCAGGATACTTAAGGCCGGAGCTTGCATCAGATCATCGCGTACCGCACGTGGGCCAGACAGAAAGTCGTCCAGGTTGATCTGGTTGAGCGGCGCGGCGGAATTGACCAGGTCAGGCGCGGCTTGCCCGCTGGGGCCGCTAAACCCCACCGGGACGGCACTGTAGTCACGACAATCGCCGTCGGCATCAAAGCCGTTGGCACCAGTGAGTACCCGTTTCCCGGTGGTGCCGCCCGTTTGGCAGTGAGAGGCGGTATTGCCGGGATGGTGAGTCTGAAAAGCACCAAAAATCGATGCCGCGCCAATAGACGATTGCTGATAGGGGTGGAAAGCCGGGTCGAAGCCGGCGGACAGGCCGGCATCGGTGGCCAGCCGGGATGACGGAGCGGTGGCTGTAAAGTCATCACCGATCAGGGCCAAAGCGGAGAGTGAGCCCCCAGCGGTAATCAGGTCGGTAGCGGAAGCGGTTAGCGGGAAGCCGATAAGAACAGCGACGAAGCTAAATGTTGCGATGTTCGCTTTCATGATTGTTTCTCCTTTTTATGTAAAAAAGGGCGTCCCTGGGGACGCCCTCTTCACCGAGCGAGTCGGCGATTACGCATCACTGGATGCAGGAAGCGGCGGTGCTGGAAGCCGTGGCGCCGACGGCCAGGCGAGCAAAGCCGGTGGGCAGGGTGCTGTTACCATCGACAACGGTGTCTACCAGGTTTGCGAGCGCCTGGGGATCGGTGTTGCCGTCGGTGTAGGTCAGCAGGTTGGTGACGGCGGCGATCGGATAAGCACCGGTGAGCTGGGCGGCCGGGTTGATCACCAGGACGCAGTTGCTGTCGATGCCGGATACCGGCTCGGGCTGCGGCAGGCCGGTGAACGGGTTGACGTCGCCCAGTACCTGACCGGTCAGCAGGTCATTGCTGTCGTAGGCGATTTGCGTGGTGCTGGCCGGGTTCTCGCCTTCCACGTCGGCGTAGTCCAGACCTTGCTCGGCCAGAACGTTGGCCAGGTTGGCAAAGCCCACGGACCAGTCGGTGCTGGACACCTCGGTGATGATGCCGCCGTTACCGCTGGCCGGCGTGCCAACAGCGTAGTCGCCCACCGGCGCGGCGGCGGCGAAGTCTTCGTTGGTGTTGAAGATGACCTGGGAGCCGTTGCAGTTGGCGGCCAGATACTGGGTGAAGGCGAAGGTGGTGCCGCTGCCGTCGGAGCGGTAGACCACGTTAATCGGCTGGCTCGGCCAGGTGGGGTTGATCTGGTCCCAGCTGGTGGCGTCGCCGGAGAAGATGTCGCACACCTGAGTGTTGCTCAGATTGGGACGGCTGATCGCGTTGCCGAACACGTCGTCGCCCAGGTTCAGCGGCAGCGCGATCAGGGCGCCCAGAGCCGGCACCTGCACCAGGTCCTGGCGGTTGGCGCGCGGACCGTTCAGGAAGTCGGTCACGTCGTCGGCGGTCAGGGGCGCGTCGGAGCCCACGAAGTCCGGGTCGGTCTGGCCGCCAGGCGCGCTGAAGCCCACCGGGCTGGTGCTGTAGTCACGGCAGTCGCCATTCGCGTTCAGGGAGTTGGCGCCTACCAGAACACGCTTGCCGGTGCCGCTGCCGGTCTGGCAGTAGGAGGCATAATCGCCGGGGTTGTTGTTTTGGAAAACGGCGAAAATGGAGCCTTGAGTGAGTTCCACCTGCTCGTACGGATTGCCAGCACTGTCTTCACCGGCAAGAAGGCCAGTGAATTGGTCGTCGGTGGACAGACGAGACTGCGGGTCGGAGCCAGTGAAGTTGGTGCCCACATAAGCCAGAGCGGGCAGAGAGGCGCCGCCGCCTACCAGGTCGGTGGCGGAAGCGGCCAGCGGTGCGCTGATGATCGCGGCGGCCAGGGCCGCCTTCTTGATGATGGTCTTCATGATTCAATCCCTCGATATTGGGTTTGGTTTGTGATTAATCCCCGCGGCGGGTGCCGCATTAATCACGCTATCGAGGGCGCATTTCGCTTTGGTTCCAGTACGAATAAATTTGCGGGTCGGTTTGGCGGCATTGGGTTGTCAGCGCTTTGCCGAAGTCCGCAATCGCATGGGGCGGTGGCGAGCTGTTCTTGCTAAGTCGCTGATTTCTGGTGGTTCAGGTCGGTGGAGACTCGGCAACAAGCGTGACCGGACGATGACAAAGGCGGCGATGGTGTTGCGTGGAAGGGAAGCGGGGCCTGGCCGGCGGCGTGCAGGCACGCCGCCGGCACGGGGTCAGTCTTCCAGGGTGGTCACCGGTTCCCAGATGCCGTCGGTGACTTTGGACAGGATGATGTCGTTGCCGGCGCGGTGGTTATCGGCGCTCATTTTGATGTGCACGCCGGTGACCGGATCGTTGAAGTCCAGCGACTCCATGGCGGCCAGGAACGATTCGGTGGTCAGATCCGGGCCTGCATTACGCAGCGCCTCGATAGTCACCTCGGCCCCGACACGGCCGAGCACGGCGCCGCCGCTGGGCACTGAGCCGTACTGCTCTTTGTATTGATCGGCCCATTCCTTGGCTTCCGGCACGTCTTTCATGCGGCTGACGATGTCCTGCCAGGGGGAAACACCGTAGAGGTTTTCGGTGACACCGCCGGGCGCGGCGGCCACGGCGGAATGGAAGCCGGCCTGGGAAACCAGGAACTTCACGTCGTCCCAGCCCATTTGCTTGGCGGTGGCGACCACGGTGATGATCGGCCGTATCGGTAGCGCCACGCCGACCAATTCGCAGCCGGCGTCTCGCAGGCGGGCCAGGGTACCGGTGAAGTCACTTTCGTCGGGACGGTGGGAGCTGCTTTCCGCCAGGGTCAGGGACTCGTTGCCTTCGGCGACGTCGTTAATCGCCTGGTTCACTTCCTCGCCGAAGTCGGACGGGATGTACATCACGCAGATTTTTTTGACGTCGTACTCGTCGACCATCCAGTTGGCGCCTTTGAGCACGCCTTCATAGTAGCTGGGGCCGAATACGAAGCGGTTTGAGAAGTCGCCTTCGTCTTCCATCTGTTTGGATAGTGACAGCGGCAGAATGCTGGGGACGTTGTTGCTGTCCATCACCGGGAAGGCCGCCAGGTTATGCGGCGTGCCCAGGCTCATCAGCATGGCGAATACTTCGTCGCGTGTGATCAGTTTGTTGACCGCCTGGGTGGCCTTGGGGACCTGGTAGGCGTGGTCTTCGACGATGTAGCGAATCTTGCGGCCATGGATGCCGCCTTCCGCGTTGACCTCGTCGAACATGTCATTCGCTACCTGCACGGCCGGCGAAGAGAACGCAGCGAAGACGCCGGACAGATCGTGCATGCCGCCCAGTTTGATCTCGGTGTCGGTGACGCCGCGGACCGGTTCCGCGGCTGCTTTTTGTTCTTCTTTGGTATCACTACAGCCCAGCAGGCTAACAGCAGCCAGGGCAGTCAGACAGAGCTTCTTCATGATGCACTCTCCTATCGTACGCAGGGTCGATTAGTACATGGAATCAATCAGGTGTTTGTGTTTTTTCTCCACGAAGGATCGTTTCAGCTTCATGGTGGCGGTCAGCTCCTCATCTTCGGCGGTGAGCAGCACATCGATCAGGCGGAAGTATTTAAGTTGTTCCACCTGGGCGAACTGTTTATTCACTTCCCGGACAATGCCATCGATCAGTTCCAGGACCTCTTTGGCGCGGCACAGGGAGGCGAAATTGGAGAATGGCACCTGTCGATCCTGAGCGTACTTTTCCACGTTGTCCTGGTCGATCATGATCAGGCAGGTGAGATATTTACGCTGGTCGCCAATTACCACGGCATCAGAAATATAAGGTGAAAATTTCAGCCGGCTTTCGATTTCCGCCGGCGTGATGTTTTTACCGCCGGCGGTGATGATGATGTCCTTGAGGCGCCCGGTAATGGTGAGCATGCCGTCTTCCAGGTGCCCGACATCGCCGGTGTGCAACCAACCGTCGCGAATGTCCTCAGCGGTTTTTTCCGGCTTGCGCCAGTAACCGGCGAACACGTGTCCGCCGCGCACCAGTACCTCGCCGTTGTCGGCGATGTATACGTCGGTGTCGGGCAGTGGTTCGCCGACGCTACCGACCTGTTCCCGTTGGCGGCTATTCAGTGATACCACGCCGGTGGTTTCGGTCATACCGTAGCCTTCGTACAGCGGTACGCCCAGTGCCCGGAACCAGCGAATCTGATCCGGTGAAATGGGCGCGGCGCCGGTGGTCCCCCGGCGCAGCCGGGCCATGCCGATCAGGTCGCGAACATTGCGCAGCACCAGCAGGTTCCAGAACTGATAGTGCAGCCAGTTCAAAGGCGAGCGTTGACGGTCGCAATGCCAGGCCCGGCCGGCTGCCAGGGCGCGGTCGAAACTCCAGCGGCCGAAGCCGGTGGCTTCGTCACGGAGGGTCATCAGCGAGCTGTAGATTTTTTCCCACAGGCGCGGCACGGCGGCGAAGGTGTTGGGTGACACTTCGCGCAGGTTTTCAAAGATGGTTTCCGGGCTTTCAGCGAAGTTGACCGTGCAGCCTTTGTAAATCGGCACTTCCACAGACACCAGGCGCTCGAGAATATGACACAGCGGCAGGAAGCAAAGCTGGTCGTCTTCTTCCCGGGCTTCCAGCAGCGCCTCCCCGGCGGCCAACTGAAACAGCACGTTGTGATGGCTGATCATGGCGCCCTTGGGCGCACCGGTGGTGCCGGAGGTATAGATCAGCATGCGGATGTCGTCCGGCTGGCTCCGGGCAATGCTGGCGCTGAACTGCTCTTCCGCGTCAGCGATCTGTTCGCCGAGCTGGTAGAGCTCGTCCAGGAACATCACCATGGGGTCCTGAAAATCGCGCAGGCCCTTGCGGTCGAACACGATCACTTTTTTCAGGGTGGGCACCTGATCGCGCACGGCCAGATACTTGTCGAGTTGTTCGTCGTTTTCCACGAACAGGAACGTCGAGCCGCTGTCGTTGACCAGATAGGCAAGCTGTTCGGCGCTGTCGGTGGTGTAGACACCATTGCTGATACCGCCGGCACCGGCGATACCCAGGTCGCAGTACAGCCATTCCTTGTTGTCTTCACTGAGAATGGAAACAGGCTGGGCCCGTTCCAAACCCAGCGATAACAGCGCCACGCCAATGGCGCGGGCGTTTTCGTAATAGTCCTGCCAGCTATAGCTCTGCCAGATGCCCAGGTCTTTTTCGCGGTGGGCGATACGCTTGCCGCGCTCCAGGCATTGTTGGCGCCATAGTTTGACCACGGTGTCGCAACCGTGGAGAAGGGTCGGAGAGGTATCGGTTGCAGTCATCATCAGCGCCAGGTCTTCTTTCGTTTCCAGCGTTTCTCCGGTCGGTCATTCCCCGCCGACTGGCCCAGATAGAATTCTTGAATGTCATCGCTGGCGAGTAGCTCTCGGGCGCTGCCGTCCATGACGATGCGACCGGTCTCCAGTACGTAACCATGGTCGGCGGTGTTCAGCGCGACCCGGGCGTTCTGCTCTACCAGCAACAGGGTGACGCCTTGTTCTTTATTGAGCCGGCGGATAATCGCGAAGATCTCCTGCACCAGCAGCGGCGACAGACCCAGGGAGGGCTCGTCCAGCAGCATCACCGAGGGGCGGGACATCAGCCCCCGGCCAATCGAGAGCATCTGTTGCTGGCCGCCGGACAGCGTGCCGGCGGGCTGATCACGACGTTCCAGCAGGATCGGGAAATAGTCATACACCATGTCCATGTCCTGGCGGATTTGCGCCTTGTCGCGTCGCGTGTAGGCGCCCATGGCGAGGTTTTCTTCCACGCTGAGGAACGGAAAAACCTCACGGCCTTCCGGAACATGGGCGATCCCCTTGCGCACCAACTTGTCCGGTTCACAGCCCTGTATAAATTCACCGGCCAGGGCAATGCTGCCCTTGCGCGGCGCCAGGGCCCCGGAGATGGTTTTCATCAGCGTGGTCTTGCCGGCGCCATTGGCACCGAGAATCGCGACCACCTTGCCTTCGAACACGTCAATGGACACCCCGCGAAGGGCCATTACCGGGCCGTAGAACGCTTCCAGGTTTTTCACTTGCAGCAGTGGCGTGGCGTCGCTCATGAGGTGGCCTCCGTACCCAGATAGGCTTCGATCACCTTGGGGTCCGCCTGCACTTGCGCGGCGGTACCCATGGCCAGGGGGCGGCCTTCCGCTACCGCCAGTACCCGGTCGGACACCCGGGATACCAGGCTCATATCGTGCTCCACCATCAATACGGTCAGGCCCAGGTCTTTCTGCATGTCCTCGATCCACCAGGCCATGTTCTGGGTTTCTTCCACACTCAGGCCCGAGGCCGGCTCATCCAGCAGGATCAGTTTCGGCTCGCTGGACAGGGCCCGGGCGATTTCCACCACCTTGCGCACGCCGTAGGGCAGGCCGGCGATCAGCTTGTCCCGGTAAGCGGCCAGGTCGAGAAAGTCGATCACTTCTTCCACCTGCCGGCGATGTTCGCGCTCACTGCGGCGCACCTTGGGCAGGAAGAACAGTTCTTCGAACCAACGGGTATCGCGGCGGCAATGGCGGCCGATCAGCAGGTTCTGCAGCACCGAGGAGTGATCAAACAATTCGATGTTCTGGAAGGTGCGCGCGATGCCCAGACCAGCCACGTCGTGGGCGGGCAGACCGGTGATGTCCTGGCCATTGAAATGGATCTGTCCGGCACCGGGCTCATAAAGCCGGCTGATCAGATTGAAGATGGTGGACTTGCCGGCGCCGTTGGGGCCGACCAGGGTGAACACCTCACCGGGCTCCACCGCAAAGCTGACGCCATCCACCGCTTTCACACCGCCAAAGGAAATGGATAGATCCTTAACCTGTAACAGACTCATCGTTGGCGCTCCGTTTTCAGGTAGGTACGGGTGCGCCGGAACATGCCCTTGCGGTACAGCGGGAACAATTGCAGCCAGGTGCGGATCTTGAACCAGACGCCGTACAGCCCCCGCGGTTCGTAGATCACCATGAGCAGAATCAGCAACGCGAACAGAGCGGTATCCATGCCCGGGTAGGCGGCGATGGAAACACCGGCGGTGTTGCTGAGGAAGTCACGCAAAATGGCGATGGTCTGCGGTAACAGCACTACCACAATGGCGCCGAAGAAGGCCCCGTGCACCGAGCCCAAGCCGCCGATCACCACCTGCAGCAGCAGCGTGATGGAAATCAGCACCAGGAAGCTTTCGTAGTTCACCGCCTGGGCCAGGTGGGCGTAGAGCGCCCCGGCCAGGCCGGTCATGGCACAGGAAAGGCCGAAAGACAGGGTTTTGGCGCGGGCCACGTTGACCCCCAGAGCACGGGCGGACACTTCGCTGTCGCGCACCGCCAGGAAAGAACGTCCGGAGGCGCTGCGCAGCAGGTTCAGGTAGCCCAGCGTGACCACTACCAACACCGTCAGGCACAGGTAATAAAACGCTTTGGGCGTGGCGTAGCGGTCGATGTCCATTCCGAACAGGGCGATCGGCGGGGCGAATACCCCGGCCACGCCGCCGGTGATCGGCTCGGCCATAATCGATATGTCTTCGATAATGATACTCAGCGCCAGCGTGGCGATGGCCAGGTAGATGCCGCTCATGCGCAGAATCGGCCGGGAGAGAATCGCGCCGATCACACCGGAGGTAATGGCGCTGGCCAGCAGTGCCGGAATGAAGTGCCAGCCGCGCAACATTAACGCCAGGTTGGTAAAGGCGCCAATGGCCATGAAGGCGGCGTGGCCGAGGCTGATCTGCCCGGTATGGCCGCTGATCAACATCAGCCCGAGCCCGGCCAGAGACCAGATCAGTACAGCGGTAAGCTCGCCCAGGTAATAGGCGCCCAGCACCCAGGGTGCCGCCAGTAGCAGTGCAATCAGCAGGGCGTACTGAGCCAGGTGCCAGCGCCCTTCAAACAAATTGATATCGTCGTCGTAACGGCTTTTGAATCGGTTGCTCATGGCCTATACCTTCTTCTGGCTGATCTGCGCGAATAGGCCGCCGGGGCGCAATACCAGCACCACCAGCATTAGCAGGTAGGGGGCGATCTGACCGACCTCGGGCAGAAAGCGGCCGGCGAACGGCTCAACGATGCCCACCAGCAGGCCGCCCAGCAGCGCGCCGGGCAGTGAACCCAGCCCGCCGATCACGGCGGCGGCGAAGGCTTTGATGCCGAACAGCAATCCCACGGAAGGCTCCACGGCACCCTTGGCGGCGAACAGCACCCCGGCGATGGCCGCCACCACCCCGGACAGAGCCCAGACGATGGCGTTGATGCGCTTCACCGGAATGCCCATGTAGTAGGCGGCCATCTGGTTCTGGCTGCTGGCCTGCATGGCCACCCCCAAGCGGGTGCGTGCAAAGAAGAAGTAGAGAAGGCTGGTCAGGCCGACGGTGGTCAGAATGATTAGCGCGTCGACGACCGGAATCATCAGTTCCCCGATCATCCATACCTGGCCGATAAAAGGCGTTTCCAGGGAGGTGGGGTCGTGTCCCCAAATCACGCCGGCCACGAAGCGCATCAAGAAGCCCAGGGCGATGGTGAGAATCACCATGGCGAATTGCGGCTGACCAAAGATGGCGCGCAGTACGAAGCGATCGAGCAGATAACCGAACAGGCCCAACAGCAACGCCGCCAGAGTAAGGCCGATCAGGAACGGAAGGTCCGCGTAGCTGGCGTTGATGAAGGTAATGCCGAGAAAGGCGCCCAGCATCATCATGTCGCCCTGGGCAAAGTTGACCGCTTCCGACGCTTTGTAGATCAACACAAAGCCCAGTGCCAACAGCCCGTAGATACAGCCATTAGCAATCCCGCTGACGAGCAGCTGGAGTATATCCATTGTGCCTCTCTCCCGGGGCTTATTATTTTGGTGTTTGTTGTGTAATGCCGTTGAGACTATCCGAAGTTTTACATTCCCACCAGTATGCAAAATGTAATTGTTTTAATTCGGTCATTGACAGGCGGCAGGGAGGTTTTGGGCAGGGCGATAAAGGGGTTTTGAGGCAATTTAGTGGACCCTTTTCGAGGTTTTAGAAAAGGGTCATGGCGCTTTAGAGGAAACGTTCTCTCCATCTGGGTCGCGGGTCTGTGTTCTGCCCTTCCGGGAACGCTGTGAATACCCGCAAGCGGGTCCGGCCACCCATCACAGATGGGCGGCGTTCGGCGGCGCGCGAAGCCGTGCTTCGCAACACGCTTGCCTCACCCCTGTACGCTCCCTGTCGAACGTCCTGTTCTCCAGGGTCCCGGAAGGGCAGAACACAGACCCGCTCATTGGAGCGATTTATCGCCGGCGCTGACCTTTTCTACGAAGCTCGAGTCTTGTGGGAGCTTGCCTTGCAAGCGAAAGGGTGGCTTTGGCCACCCGGCAGGATGCCAGAGACTTTGTTGGTGCTGAAGTTAGAAATCTTTCTGGCATCCTGCCGGGAGCTTCGCTCCCTTTCGCGGGCAGGGCCCGCTCGCACGAGGGCTCCCTTTCGCGAGCAAGGCCCGCTCGCACAGAAGGGGCCCGTCGCGAACAAGGCCCGCTCGCGCAGCTGGCGAGCATAAAAAAAGCCCCGCCGGTTGGCGGGGCTTTTTTTATGTTTGGTGCCCGGAGACAGAATCGAACTGCCGACACGGGGATTTTCAATCCCCTGCTCTACCGACTGAGCTATCCGGGCGTTGGGCGCGTATTAAACCGACTCGACCCGGCCCCGTCCAGCGCGCTTG
>Ga0206123_10002256_pt1 | contig 16988 bp, 20 predicted proteins | sample Helgoland_Spring_2_FD_160086 | JGI IMG/M metagenome (GOLD analysis project Ga0206123, IMG submission 160086) | Pelagic subsurface seawater microbial communities from Kabeltonne, Helgoland, North Sea - Helgoland_Spring_Bloom_20160316_1 | ecosystem: Environmental > Aquatic > Marine > Epipelagic ...
AATAGATATTTCATCAATATCTACTCCAGATATATGTAAGAAAATATCTAATAATGTAGAACTTATCGAGGGAAAAGAAGGAGAGGGAAGTGGGAACATAGCAGAACATTATAATGAAAAAAATAGTAATAAACCTATTAATAAATGTCCTTTTAATATAACAAATAAGAATAATCCTTGTAATTCTACGGAATGTGATAATACAAATTGGACGGATAAAAAATATAAGCCCAACTGTTTATCTAATATACAATCTTATTGTAAAGAGACCAATGATACTTTTTGTAATACTATTAAAAAAAATAAAGTATGTTCCTCTTCTTCGAAAATTTTAAATTCTTTAGATAAATCTGAACAAAAAAACTTAGATAATAAATCATTAGAAAAAAACATATCTAGTAATAATAAATCATTAGAAAAAAACATATCTAGTAATAATTATGAAAAAAAACAAATAGATAATAAATTGTTAAATAATAATAAATTGTTAAATAATAATAAATCGTTAAATAATAATAAATTGTTAAATAATAATAAATCGTTAAATAATAATAATTATGAACAAAAAAACATATCTAATAATAAAATTGATATGAGTAAATATATTAGGAAAGATAAAATTCCTTGTTGGGGTTGTAATTTAAAATAATAAAGTTTTTTTCTTTTATTATATTAAATGAAACTTATATTTTTATCCCTATTAGTTATAATATTTATATTAGCTATATACAATAATACATCTACTATAGATCATTTTACAGACTTACCTCCTGATTTGTCTAAAACAATTGATACTATTAATAAAGAAATAGAATTACAATCTAATAAACCAAACACGATAGATTTAAACAAATATATTCTTAAAACTGAAATTCCTGTCTGTCCAAAACAAATTAATATAGATGATTATATTGAAAAAAATAAATTTCCAGATTTAAACAAATATATTCTTAAAACTGAAATACCTGTTTGTCCTAAACAAATCAATATGGATAATTATATTGAAAAAAATAAATTCCCAGATTTAAAAAAATATATTCTTAAAACGCAGCTCCCAATATGTCCTAAAATACCAGATCTTAGTAAATTTGTGTTAAAGTCGAGTGTCCCCCCACCTAGAAAATGTCCTAAATGTCCTAATACCAAATTAAATACAAATACTATAGATAGTTTATCTATAAGTAATATAAATAAACCCTCATGTATTTAATTATTTATTTATAAAATACTACAATAAGTTTTCCATATAGTTTTTTTTGGTACTATATGGGATAAGATTAATGTTTGACCAAGAGGAAGTGTTACTTCTTCTTTTATCTCTTTCTCTTTTTCTTTCTCAATAGCTATTTCTAAGCCTATATTAAAAATTTCATCTATATTTATATTTTCTTTAGATGATGTAGTAATTATACTATAACTGTAATATTTTAATTTTAAAGCATCTAAAGTATATTCCAAACTTATATCATTTATTAAATCTATTTTTGTAGCAATTAGTAATACAGTTCTATTAATACTATCATTATGTGTATCAAGCTGTTTTATCCAAAAATCTATATCTTTTTCTATTTTAGTAAGTCTATCGGTTATATCAAAACACAAAAAAACAATATTTGAATTTCTGTAATACATCGGTAATAAACTTATATATCTCTCTTGTCCAGCAGTATCCCATATATCTAATGTATAATCTATGTTATCTTTAGTAATCATTTTATTTATAAAAGCCCCTCCTATTGTACTGTGAAATACATCTAAAAAACTTTTATTAATGTACCTATATACTATACACGTTTTCCCTGTATTGCAAGAACCCAATAAAACAAATTTAAATTTTTTAAACATTATTAATATATTTAATAGATAAATTTAAATATATATATAAAATTAATTAATCCATTTTGATTTATGTAAATCAATTATATCCATTACTAAAAACCGTAATCTAGACTTAAATCTATCTTTATTTGCTGTAATTGTTTTTAATTTATCTATTACCAAACCTATAAATTCTTCTCCAATTTCATTTTCAAGTTTTAATCCTATCGTTTTAATTAAATTTAATAAAGATTCTATGTATCTATCTACATTATCTATATCCTTACTATTAAAACTGCAATTAAATAATATTTCTAAATACTGAAGTATAACTAGTTTATCTATAATATTATTTATATATAATTCTCCCATAAATATAAAATTTCCCAATAATTTATACTTATTTTTATTCCCACTACATATTTCATCATAACTACTTTCACTAAACTCTTTTTCTATATTATTTTTATAAAATGATTTTATTTTATTTAATAGGTCGACTTTAAAATCATCTCCTAAAATACCAATAAGTGTTACTAATAATTTAGAATATAAGTGCGCATAAGTATGCTGAGTTATAGATTTATTAAAAATGATATCTAAAATAGATTCTTTATAAACACTATCAATTACTCCTAATTTATCAATAGATTCTAAAATTTTGGACTGTATATCACCAAAATTTGCATCCGTTATTTTATTTAAATTAGAATTTAATGTTTCATTAAATAAAGTTACACCATCTTGGGTATTATTTTCTTTTTCATTTCTCCATACATTTGCTGTCTCTTTCTCCATAACATATTTTAATATTAAAGGGTTAGATTCTGTTATAAACCTATTATTTATTTTTATCTCCATCAACTTTTTCATAGTAGCTTCATCTAATTTAGTAGTGATTTTTTTACATAAATTAGATATAAAATCAATATCATATCTAACTATAGAAATAGCCGATTGACTCATTAGGTAGTTATATTAATTAACTTTTAAGTAATTTAATTAATCAAATTAAATTACTTAATTATTTAAGTAATTTAATTTTTATAGATGTGGTTGGTTCTAAAACGCATTTTATATTATTACTAAGATAAATAATATGTTGTTCATTACCTATGGTCAAGTAGTATACCTATGGTCAAGTAGTATACCTATGGTCAAGTAGTATACCTATGGTCAAGTAGTATACCTATTGTCAAGTAGTAAACTATCAAGATTATTATTTAATAAAGCGTGTGTTAAAACATCTGATATATTACTCATTTTTCCCTTACTTTGTTCTACTAGTTTATCTATTTTTATAATGTCATATCCAGATAGCTCTAGATTATTTAACAAACCTTGTCTTCCATTTCCCCATCTACGTATCATGGCTTCCGCCTGCTTCTCTGCCATTTTTTTTTGTTTTCTATGGTATACCAGTTTTTGAAAATGTATTTTATATTCATTATAATCCAAATCTTCTAGACAATCTATAATACGTTCAGCTAAATTTTCTGACATAGGTCTAGTACAACAATCAAACAAAGTTTCTATAAATTGTTGTGCGTCCGTTAGTTCATTACTTGTAATTTCGAGTTCCTTTTTACAAGCTTTTAGTTCTTTCTTATGTTTTTGTTTTTCTAGTTTAAATTCCATCTTCTTATCAAGATTGTCCTGTTCTTTCTCTGCCAGTTTTTCCCCTAAAATTTTACAGTGTTTCCTCAACGCTTCATTTTTTTTTTTAATCCTTCCATTATATATATATATATAAATAAAAAATTATAAAGAAAAATTTAACCTATAATAAATTAGTTAATAAAAACACTAACCTATATTTATTAAGAATCATATATAAATTTATTAAGAATCATATATAAATTTATTAAGAATCATATATAAATTTATTTATGATTTTGAGATTGGTGCTATAGTTTGCCCAAATACTTCCATTTCATACCCAGCTAAATATCCCGTATTATATATATTTTGGGTGTCTATACACGATATACACTCTTTTCCATCCGCATTAACCAAAAAAAATTGAACACCATTTTGTTCTCTTATCCATATTGTTTTAGTTTCAGGACTATATATAAATACATAATGATTATTTTTATTGCTATACTCTTTTGCTATTAAATGTATTTGTTTATCAGTTGCATTGTTTAATCTGGAATCTCTTATTATATATTTTCTATTGATATAATCGATACACACATTAGTAAATTTAATTGTATCCGCTTTATACCATTCAGGTTCATAGTTACTTGTACTATTAGTAATTATTAGATGAGTTATTCCATAATTATATGTTCCATTAAATCCAACATTATTAGTTCCTATTTTATGATAATCTACATTTCTAATAATTTTTACACTTGATTTTTTATAAGCTTCTAACACTAATAATATCATTAATATAAATATTGTATTAGGCATATTATTTTCTATAATATAATAAATATTTTTATTATATATAAGGTATATATCTAGGTTTATCTAAATTATATATATTGACCTTAAATTTATCATTGTACCCAACAACATCTATATTATCTCCATCAGATAATTCATCACAACCATTATCATCCTGACAAGACCTACCTTTATTATCTATAGGCAATTTAACCGCCGAAAAATTATCATTACCTGTATAATACAACCATTGGCGAGATCCCGAATAGGTTGGTTTACCATACAGTGGAAATACTTTCTTATTGTTATCATCTCCCTCCTGATATAATACTCCTACTTGTTGATAATTAGGAACATATCCACGAGTTCGTATATTTATAGGAACACCTGACCGATTTAAAGAGTAAGGGTACGATCTTTCTGGACCCATCAATGGATTATGTAATCTTTCACTCTCATTTGTCGTAAAATGTTTCTCATTATTAATATAATTGGTCATTGTTTTTAATTCATTTATAGTTTGATTGGTGTTTTCTAATTTATTTTTTATAGTATCTAATTCTAATTTTTTTTCATTATAATTTATTTTTTCTAAATTATATTTATGAGAATTTGTATTAATTAAATAAACAACCACAATTATTACAAATACTATTAATAACATAAAAGTATTTTTATCAAAACAAAAAAATCCAATAGGGCAAACTTCCATTATTAATATAAGTAGATATTAATAATGGAAGTTTATTAATATTTAATAATTGGTGATTATATAAAAATTCTATAATAATAAATTATTATAGAATTTTATTTAAAAATAATTAGATTAATAAATTTAATTAGTGAAAATACTTAAAAATAAAATATTATAATATTATATAATGCAAATATTTATAAAAACATTAACTGGTAAAACAATTACTTTAGAGTGTGAATCAGGCGACTGTATCGAAAACATTAAAGCAAAAATTCAGGATAAAGAGGGTATTCCTCCAGATCAACAGCGTTTAATATTTGCTGGAAAACAATTGGAAGATGGCAAAACTTTAGCGGATTATAATGTACAGAAAGAGTCTACATTACATCTTGTATTAAGATTAAGATAATAACTATAAACTTGTTTTATTTTAGGAAATTTATAATATCATTATTCTATTGATTTAACCCATTCTCTTTAAAAATTAAGTATTTCCTTTTTTCAAATTTTTAAAGAGAATAATACCACCAATAATATATATATTATAATAAATTGTTAAAGGGGTGTAATTTTTTAATAATGTATTTGGAATAATAGAAATCATTTCAGTCCATCTTGGTAGCAATGAAACTGGATATAATGATTTTAATGGATTAACTAAATTATGCTGAAAATGTAAGTTGTAATCTCCATACTTAGACTGAATTACTTCACTTTCAGCAACTATTGTCCCAATAAACCTATCTTCACTGTAAAATTTAAATATATTTTTTTTTTTTTTTATATTAGATAAAAACATTTTTTCACACGGAATCAGGTTTAATATTTTTGGAGGAGAATCATCACCAAATAAATGTTGGAACTTTATAGAAAATACTTTTGATACTTCACGGAAAATAGGAAAAGTAATAGCTTGTATAATGTTAATATTATTATGTCGATGAATTGGAACATCAAACCAGGTCCTATAAACTAAAGGATTGAAGGTACCATTAATACCGTTAAACAAGTCTGGGTTTTCCTGTTCGTTTTGATGCGGTACTAAAACTAAATCCTCAGTGCTCCCATCTTTTTTATAAAATTTAATTGCAATGGTTGGTGCGGTTGGTTCTACCAATGAGAATCTTATAATACCATATTGAACACGACTTAAAAATCCACCATAACCGTGTTCGGAAGGTTTGAATTTAATTTTACAACACGTTCCGTGAAAATGAAATTTTTTCTTTCTAAATTTTGTATCTGTATTCTTGGTAACAAAAGAATAATCTTGATAGGTAGCATTTACTACACTTCTAAGAGACTTCTTAAAATTTTTATCATCTAACGAAGGATTTGTATCATATTTAGAGTTTTTTATATTAGTCCAAATATTATCTCTAACAGTTTTTGTTTTCATTATATATAATATTATAATATTATAATACTAAATCAATTTGTAATAAATACTACCTAATAATCTTAGTATTTGAAACTAAGATTATTACAAGCTGAACTTTAAAATCATCTATAATATTAATTAGATATTATCTAATTAGTTTATACTTCATTTCTACAACATAAATTACAGTATGTTGTAATATTGGGTTTACTAATTTTGATAATTGGCGTAGACTTATAATTTTTCCCAGATTTTTTAATTATAATATTATTTATTTTTCTGTCTTTTAATATAGAGTATGCCTTTGCTCCGACACCATCTCCTATAATTCTAATAGATGGAGGAGTTGTATAATTTGAACCAGCCTCAATGACCTGAATATTTATAACTTTTCCTTTTTTTATACTTGCAATCGCTTCCGCCCCTTTTATATTATTCTTTTGACCATTACAAGATATATTACTATTACTTATACCAATTTTAGCGCCTGTATATACTGAATAATTTTTAGGACAAGTTACCACATTATTATTTATACTAGATACAAATATACAAGAATCTGAGGTTTTTATAGATTTATCGACTATCTTTTTTCTGACAGTCTTTTTTTTCACAATTTTTTTAGATGATTTATCTTTAGATTTTATAGTATCTAATTTAATAGGACTATCCACTAAATCATCGAATTTTGGTATTGGTATAACATAATTTTTTAAATCTGAGTAATCATCAGGTATTCGAGAACTGGATACTCCAACAGGAACTTTAATACTTTTTGTTTTTTTTTTGGTTATCGGAAATACTTGATTTGTTTTAATATTTTGCTGCGTTTTAATAGGAATTTTCATTTTTGAACTTATATAATCTAAATCTTTATTTCGTTTATAAAAATTACTAAAATTTTCCTTCGATATTAATGATATATAACCCAGAACTATAACTAATATTATTATTATATATATATAATACATTTATATATATAATAGATATTAATTATTCATAATAATTTAATTAAATTATTCCAGTGTTATTTATAACTAGTAATTCTATATCTTTTTTAAGTTCTTTTAATAATGATTTTTCACCATTTTCATACTTTGTTTGAAAGTTTATATAATTTTTTTTCTTTTTAGGTTCTAATAAATTACTATCCATACAATATTTATTATCTAATATATTAAATCCTTTTTCAACCATATTTTCTATTATCTCTTTTTTATCTCTAACACACCATTTATTACCCATCCATACAGAAGCATATCCCAGTTTTTTATTCGTTATTTTTACATTTCTGTTTTCAGGATGTTTTGGATGGAAATGAATATTTTGAAGTAGATAAGGTATTGCTCCAAATGGTATTTTTAATAAATCATTTAAATAACGGTCTGTGATATAACTTAAATCTTCATTACCGTGAACATTAATAATTAAATTATTATTTGTTATATTCGTTACATTACCTACCTTTTCTAATAATTTTCCTATCTCTCGTTTTAATTCTACAATAAGTTCTTTATCAGCTCTCATAGTTTCTGCCATTTTAATATTAAATTCTCCTTTTGTAAATAATGGATCCTCTTTACAATAATGTTTTTTATGTCTATAATAACTATTTTTTTTCTTAAAACTACTATCGCAAAATTCACATTTATAATTAATAGACGAATTTGTTTTACTTGAATATTCAATTTGTGTTACTTTTGTGTTACTTGAATATTCATTTTGTGTTACTTTTGTGTTACTTGAATATTCGTTTTCTACAACCTCCTCAATTTTATGAGGAGGTGGAGATTCTGGTGTAAATTTCGCCTGATTTGTTAATTGTTTTAAACATTCTTTTATAGATAGGTTTTTAAAAATAGGTTTACAAGTTTTTTTTTTAAGAAGATGTCTTTTTAAATTAGCTTTTAATGTTGTTTTATAACCACATCGAATACAAACTATATCCGTCATTTATATATTACAATATATTTTTTTAAGTATTATTCATTTTATATTATTCGTTTTTTCCTCCTAAAATGAATAATTGAACGTTGACTTATAAAATGTAATAAATTATTGATTATTAAAACGAATATTTATTAATAAAAAATGAATAATTTACCCTAAATTGAATAATTTAGTAACACAAATAATTAGAGGGGGGGTGCTTTTTTTATATTCGGAAAAAGTATTTTGAGTTTATAAATTCAAAAAAACTTTTTTAGCCAAAATCAAAATTTTATAAAAAAAATCTAAATCAAAGTAAAATAATTAAAATTAATCTTCTAAAGTTGGATATAACTTTACAGATTCTAAACGCTCAATAACCCAAAAATCACTTGCTAAATCCTTATTAACAATATAATCATATGGCATATAAAAGTAACCTTTGTCTCCCCATTTATCTCCCCATGAATTTCTAAGAATTATTACCTTAAGAGAGTCGTTGTACCCAACCGCTAATACGGCATGTCCTCCTAACATTTTTTCATTATCACGAGGCATTGTCATCATACCTGTTTCCGTTATAGATTCGTTCTCAAAACTTTCATAAACAGTAAATCCAAATGAAATAGGTGTCCCTCTATGCAATACCTCTCTGATATCATCTAAATTTTGCTGAACTCTACTATAAATTATATTTTTATAATTAAGCGCTCTTGTATACACATCATTTGGTGGTTTAGTTCTAAATTTAGAAATATCATATGTCCAATATTCTTCAGGGACAACACCTTGTGTTGATAGTGTTTTAATACCGTCTTTTATTTGGGCCCCAGAGTCACTATCAACCGTATTTTCTAATATACGCTCATTATAGTAAATAAACAATCTAGAAGGAATAAAAACATCTTTTTTTTGTTTCATTAAATCAAACTCATATGCTGCTGCCAACGCATTTGCGGTACAACTTCCTATTTTTCCTTGGGTATAAATATCTGGACAGTTTTCTCTTAAATCTATCTGAGAAAAATTAGAATATTCCGTAAATAACTTATATTTATCACGTTTATCTGAATGATCACGTATCCATCCATATTTTTTTGGATTGGTTGTCTTCATACTCGCATTACCCATTTTATAATTTAAAATAAATAATTTTTAAATTGAATCAAATTTAAAAATTATTTTTAGATATTTTCACATTTAACGGATAAAATCATTTAAATATTATATAATTTTCTCTATAATATACTAATGAGAGATCTATTATTTGCAAACCGTAATGCAAAACGAATTGTTAATAATAATTATAAACTTGTAACACCAATAAATACGCACGAAATTATCTCAACTGTTAAATATGCAATAAAAAATAATTATAAAATAACAACTAATAGATGGGGACATAGTTATTATCTTATGAGACATTTTACAAAATTAAATGAAGATAAATTGATTATAATCGACACAAGTAATATGAAAAAAATTAAATATCTTAAAAATATCCTTAATATTGAGGCAGGTGTAACGTCTGGAGATATTCGTAAATTTAATATGAAGCTGAGAAATAAATGGTGCTTACACGGAAAGTGTGATAAAGTAGGGTTGGGATTTTGGATAAATGGTGGACAGGTCTCTGGAATTGATACTTACAGTGGTTTTAAAAATGGATTGTATGGATGTGATATGATTCGAAAAATAAATTATATAGATTATAATGGAAATTTTAAAAGTATTACTAAAGAATCTGGTAAAATATTTAATATCATTAAAAAAATGGGTGGAGAGTTTGGAGTAATTGTATCTATAGATGTTGAGTTGATCAATGAACCTACACCTATATCAAAACAATATGCAATATATGTAAATAAGGCGAATATAAAAGATATTTATAAACAATTATTTAAAAAAAAAGAGTTAAATGGAACTGGTATTTCTACATTATTATTTTTATATAGGAAAATAATTATTATTTGCTCCACCTATAATCCACAAATATTTAAGGGTAATATTAAATTCATTATTGAAAATGTTTTCAATAAAAATATTTCTAAAGTATTTACATTTATTTCATCTAAATTATTATATCCAGATTGGAGTAAATCTTATAAACTTTTATTTAATAATAATTTTAACCAGGTTGACTATTGTATAAACGAACAAAATAATAGTAAAATTATTAATAATTTGATTAATATATGTTTATCAAATAATAATATGGTTTTATGTTTAGGATCCAATATTAAATTATCTAAGAGTTTGAAGTTGAGTAATAAAAGTGAGTATGAGTATATGGGTATTTCTATTTTTTTTAAGCAAAAAAAATATGAGATTTTTGATCTAATTGAGAAATATTTAAAAGATTCTTCAGTGGTAATTCGTTATTTTAATACTCCTGGGCTCAATATACCTATTAAAGAATATTTTTCCGAATATTCCGAAATAACATATGAAGAAATGGTTTCAGCTAAAAAACAATATGATCCAAATAAAATTTTTATCAACAGATGGAACCTGGACAATTAATCTAACCAAATATATTATACACTCTTTTTTTTTATTATCTAATATATCTAAATAATAAGAAATATTTTAATAATACTTTTAAATAACATTTATTTAGTATTTTCAATATATTTTACTTTATCATCTAAGTTTATTTTTTGTTTTTTATTAAAAAATGTCATTTTATTTATTATACACGTTAACGGGCTTTTTATTGTATCATACACATTATCAATAAAATCTATATGTTCACCCATTTTATTACAATTTGATTTAACAGTAGAATCTAGAATATCTATAATAGAATCTAGTTTACTATTTAAGATCTCGATGGATTTGTCTAATTTATCTAATTTTATATTAATGTTACTAATTTTATTATCTATACTATCCATACATTATTTAATAAATTATTATTATGTATAATTAATTTATTTTATTAATAAATTTAAATATTGGGACAAGTTAATGAATAATAATTTTATAATAATATAACACGTATATAATAATATTATACACGTATATAATAAAATTTGTTTAGGAGTGTTTTAATCTCTCTATATTATAAATTCTTTTTCTTAAATTAGATGTGCTATATGTATGAATAAACCTATCGTGATAATATATTTCTATATTTTTATTTTTACCTGTAAATTCTTTGTTAATATAATCACTTCCTAAAATTCTAATATTGGGAGAAAGGGAATCTAAAATTTCTAAAACATCTGATTCTCTTTCATAAATAACAATATAATCTATATATTTAATAGATTGTAGAGATATTAGTCTTTCTTGTAAACTTAAAATCGGTTTGTTTTTATCTGGGCGATCGAGGGTTGGGTCTGATTGTAATCCTACAACTAATAAATCACATTTTGTTTTAGAATCTTTTAGCATTAATATGTGTCCAGAATGTAATAAATCAAAACAACTGAATGTTATACCAATTTTTTTTTTAAAAAATAATTGTCTTAAATTTTTTAATTGAGATTTATTAATATCCATATTTAATAAAATGTATTTATACTTTTAAATCCATATCTTTACCAAAATAATTTTTAAAAGTATCTAATATATTTTTCCCTTCCTTTAATGTTGGTCCCATATTATTTAGTGTACTTATTAAACTCTTTTGTGTTTGAATTAATTGTTTTGTATCTTTATTTAATCCTTTAATTTGAGAGGGTGTCATGGATTTATAATTATTTAAAAAAGATTCTTTTGAGTCAAAAGTATCAAAGTCTTCTTCATTGTCTTCCTTATCGTCTTCTTCATTCTCTTCCCCTTCGTCTTCCTCGTTATGATGCGTTTTTTTAATTTGAGCTTTTTTATTTTTTTTTCTTTTCTTATTTTTTGATTTAAAATTTTCAGTAATAGAATTTGTTTTATTATTTAATAAAACCAGTATATATGTTATAAATAATGCAACTCCTACAGACATCGAAATATTTTTAGTAATATTATAACCAATAATTATTAATGATATTAAAAAAAATAAGGAATTCTTTGTAAATCTTGGACATAAAATACTTAATAATATTATAATTAATAGATAAGATATCATATTATTCATATTCATTCTATATTATAGAATCATATAAATAATTTACAAAAACAATTTTAAAATATAAAATAATACCCCAGCAACAATCGACTTTACACCTAATGATACCCATCTAATCGAATTAGATACAGTATTAGAAAATAATTTAGGTAAATACGTAGATAAAGTTCCATTAATAATAGGTGAAGATAATAAGAAATATATAAATGCTACACTTGCAGGCTCCCTAATAGTGCTTAATATTCTATCTTTTAAAGATATTTCCGGGAATGTATCTACGTGCATCATAGGTCTTGAATTATTATCTATATTATTTAAATTATTATTAGATATATTATTTAAATTATCATTAGACATAATATTTGTACTTACATCCATTTGGCGTTCTAACTGTGCATTTTGACTGTTTGTATATAAGTCATTATTATTTTCAGGAACATTAGAATGTAATTGATGATCGGAATTATTCATTTCATTAATAATTTCTCCTACGATTTCACTATTTTCGTCAGTATTTTGAGGATTTGTTAACTGTGTTAGTGGCGTTGACATTATATTATAAAACAAGAACTAATTATATAAAAATAAACGAAATGTTAATTACATTTAGTTATTTCTGGGTTAAATTTATAACATTTTCCATCAAATCCATAAACATTATTTTCTATTTTTTTTAAATTAGGGGCCTTAATTACAATACAGCTTCTTCCCACACATACTTTTCTAAATAATGTAGCTAATCCTAATCCCCATATAATCGATAGCACAATTCTACCCTCTTTACTCGATAACATATTATCTATAAAACTCATTTTAATTATATTAGATAAAGATTTTTATTTATAATTATTTATTTATAATTGGAATCTTATTTATTTTAGATATATCATTTGGACAATCTACTTGTTCACTTATAAATTTAAAACAATTATTCGCATTATCTTTATAAATAATTTTTCCAGCATTTTCAGGAGTAGGATATTTAATAACTATTTCGGGAGGAGGTGTTGTAGAATAGGTTAGTAATAAACCTATAAATAAAGCGATAAAAAAATATAATGGATAAATTTTATTTATTAAAATCATTCTTATAATAAGTAGATATTTTAATTTAAATCAACTCTTCATCGGAAGAGTCACTATAGTTTTCATGTTGATAATTATCACTATAATCTTCATAATTTTCATTATCTATATATTGATCAACGTGATTAATATATAAATAATAATCTTCAAGTCTATCAGTAAATTTATTATAAGATGTATTTTCTATATAATTTTTATAATGTGTTTTATTGTGTGTTTCTTGGTATGTTTCATAGTCTGTTTCTTTATTTTTAAATAACGGACTATTAATATTACATAATTCTATATTAAATGTTTCATCATTTAAAAAATTATCGAAATCTTGGGGTGTAAAGCAGTAGTTTCTATCATCTAACATATTATAATCTAATAATTTTTTTTCTCTATTTAATTTTGTAGTCTTAATAACAGATGGTTTTTTTTGTGGAGGAAAACTTAATATAATAGAATTTATATCAATCTCGTTAAATAATATTGCTTTAGAATTTTTATCATTTATTTCTAAAGTAATATTTTTATAAATATTGGTATCATTTTCTAAAGAAATTGGTAAAAAACTAATTTTTAACCAATCTGGTGTAAATTTTAATACACTATTCATTTTATTGTTTAATATGTTAAATTTATTGTTATAAATTTAATTGTATTCAAATTTATATAAATTCAAATTTATTTAAATTCTATATAATATTCTATAGCACCGCTTTCATCTCTATCTGTCATTAAATTTCCAACAGATTCTAATTTATAATGTTCGTGAAATATTTCATTTGTAGTTGTATTATTCCAATACATTTCAGTTTTAATATCTTTATTAATATTTGGATCATTGCTATTTTCACTCCAATAAGAACTCATTAGCTGTCCTAATGTCTCATCCAATTCATCGTTTCCAGTACTATCCCATTTTTTACTTGTAGTATTAAATATACCTACTACAATTAGACTGTCTGAGTTATAATACGATGCGATATCATAATCTGTTCCATTATAATGTATTGTAACTATATAATATAATCGTTTATCCCATTGTGTAACAGTATATTCTGATTGTTTTAGTAATAGCGTATAATAATCATCTATTAAAAATCCTAATAATAATGTTTTCGGTTCTCCTTTATTAAAGTCTGATGGAATTTTAAATATTTTTTTACTATCCGATACTAAAATGTTAGAAGGGGATAACTGTTCGGTATTATAAATTGTAATATTTATATTAACCATTGCGGATAATGCAATTAATATATCTCCTCCTGATATACCAGATTCTGACATAGTATCTTTAATATGTTGTAATTTTTCGTGTAATGGTTCGTGAAGTAAATTTAACTTAATAAATTCGGTTAAATTAGTACGTAATTGCTCGGCGGCATCAACAAATATAGGTTGATAAAATTCTTCGGAATCTCTAACATTTTTAAATACGATAGACGAACTATAACTATTTGAGTTAGAAAATAGCATTGGATCTAATTTTAAATTATATAATCCGTGAACCGCAGAATAATATAAAGACTCTTCAGTAATAGGTAAATCAACTATCGATAATTTATTTGTTTTTATTTTTTTCTCTAATATATTAAATAAAGATACTATATCATCGTTTCCAAATAACTCCACCTCATCCTCCTCCGTGTATAATTTACTTGGTTCATCTATATTAACCGTAGGTTTAACCTCTTTTACCGTAGGTTTAACTTCTTGTACAACACTTGGGTTACTTACTAATTTATCATATTTGGCTTTATCTTCTATATAATTTTTATAAAATTTACTAGGATCTTGTTCATTTTTAATTAAATATCGTATAGTCATCAATTCATAATCTATTGTAAAAGTGAATTTCTTTTTACTAACTAATTTAAGCAATACAGCATCCTGTGTATCTAATAAAATTGTTTTAATGTCTGTATTTTGATAATATTTAGCATAGAGCCCTCTTTTAATAACAGAATCTTTAATACTGTTCCAATATGGAGGCAAACTAAAATCATAATTATCTATAATTTCTAATAATTTTTTCCCCCATATTTTTGAATTAATTCCATCTCTTGATAGTACTCCATTTTCATCTAATAATAAACTATTCGCAAACTTTTGGTATTGTAATTTCTTATGTCCACCTATATCCTGTCTACTATCAAATTTAGAAAAAGTAAAATAATGTAATACGGAGGAAAAACATTTATTATTTATTATTATAGGTGCTATAATGTTACTCTTATTTACAATACGCTTATTTATATAAAAATCATCTAATTTAATTCTCCAATCAGAATATTTATTTAAATTAATAAATATAGAATCTAAGACAGCATTATCAGAAATATATTCTCCAAGTTCTTTTCCAGGCTCTAAAGAACTTAATGTATAATCAATGGTTAAATAGGATTTATTACTAGTATTGTATAATAGATTTAAAGATATATCACCAGAATAGTCATCTTCATTATTAATAGTTCGTTGTAATGATTTAACTAATGTAGGTGTAGTACTTGGTTCTGTTTCTGGTTCTGTTTCTATATCTACGTCTATGTCAGTATGTAACGTATTTTTAATTATAGTTCCAGTAAAATATTTTTTAATTTCAATTTTAGGTGTAATCATAGTTTCGCCTAATTTATGTAATATATCATTATAATTTATCAATAGTAATTTATTTAAATTTTTATTTAAGTAATTAGAAACCTCTTTAATACCAGGGGTAATATTTGTAGATAGTATGTCCTTACTAGTTATTAGAACGTGTGTTTTACTTAAATAAGGTTTTATTTCTAATTCTGAATCGGTTTGTTTAATTATACTAGCAATATTAGAAGAATTTGTTTCTTTATCAAAATATTCTATATAGTCTGTTTCATCCGTATTAAATTCTAATTTTGATTCTATAATCTCTAATAAATTAAAATAATCTGTATAATTTTTTTTAATACTTGGATTATTTATAATTTCTATATATTTATTTGTTGATTGATATTCATAATAATTAGAATAATTTGTTAATCTATTTATATATTTATCAGTATTTACAATTAATTTATTTTTTAAAGTAATTAATAAATTTCGAGATTTTAATAAATCTTTATAGTGTGTTTTTAATAAAATATACTCCTTTTTATACATATCTATTAATGTATCTGTATGCTCTGACTCTAAGGAGAATTCTATTTTATCTATATTATTTATTCTATCAATTAAACTTTTTAATTTATTTACAATATTCTCTTTATTAATTTTATCATCAATATGTTCTATAGCGTCCTTTAAATGTATTGTTTTAGGAATTATTATTTTCTTTTCATAAATAGGTTTATCTCTATAATGAACTATTAAACTTAAAGAGTCTGTTTTATTATTTTTCTCTTCTATTATTTTTAACTTATAGCCTTCTATTTGGACCGAATCCCCTTTATTATTAATTTCTAATACATACGGCTGTATTTTTTTTGATTTTTTTTTTTTATCCCAACCTTCTTTTAAATATTCCTTATAATTTTTTTTTATAATCATTAAATAATTTAGTTCATCTAATAAATCTGTATTGTTTAATTCGATATCTTGTTTAATAGGATGTTCTAAACTCATATATATTATTAATATAGATATTATTTATT